>Ga0315308_1000663_pt1 | contig 19456 bp, 21 predicted proteins | sample TDP3_MG_FD_203078 | JGI IMG/M metagenome (GOLD analysis project Ga0315308, IMG submission 203078) | Freshwater sediment microbial communities from Lake Towuti, South Sulawesi, Indonesia - TDP3 | ecosystem: Environmental > Aquatic > Freshwater > Lake > Sediment | place: Indonesia: South Sulawesi... | reverse complement strand
CGTGATCTACCCAGATTGGATAGCGCAGTTTTCGCTTCCACTTGAGACGTGGCTACGATGGACTGGAGTAGGTCTGGCAATCGGCTCATTTCCTTTGTTGGCTTGGGCCATCCACGCCCTCGGAGAACAGTTTTCCCCTCGACTGAACATAAAGGAGGAGCACAAATTAGTTACCAATGGTCCATATCGCTGGATAAGGCACCCAATGTACACGGCAGAATTCGTGTTCTATTTCGGTCTTGCCGTAGAATCAGCCAACTGGGTGGTCGCACTGGCAATACCGATAGGGCCTATTCTTCTTTATGCGCGAGTCGCAAAGGAAGAAGCTATGCTAATCGAACGATTCGGCGACGAATACCTTGCCTACATGAGGCGCACTGGGCGTTTCTTGCCCCGCCTTCGAAGATGAAATCGAATTCTGATCTAGCGTGATCTGCAAGGAACCTAGCCCTGTTCAGAGTTTCCGCTCGGGAAGCCAAGATTTAAGAATCTATCTTTAAGTTAACGAAGTCAAGGTGACAACCATGACTTTTGACCAGAAGTCTGTGATCATAACAGGAGCCAGCGGAGGCATAGGAAGCGAAACCGCCCGCATGTTTGCAGAAAGAGGCGCCAACATCACTGTAAACTACTATTCTTCCCCAGAAAAGGCAGAAAAAACAGTGCAAACAGTTCGCAGCTTAGGAGCTGAAGCCCTCCCCTTCAAAGCGGACGTGTCAAACCCAAAAGATGTATCCTTAATGATTAACGCTGCCATTGAGAAGTTCGGCAGAATCGACGTCCTAGTCAACAACGCAGCAAGACATCCGCCTCCAATCTTCGACTTCAACAAACCAGACTGGGAATATTGGAAAACGATGATGCATATCAACGTAATGGGCATGCTCATATGCTCCCACTTCGCTGCGCCACACTTGAAGAAAACAAAAGGAAACATAGTCAACGTCGTAATGGACTACGACCCTGGCGGATTGGATTACACACTTACAAAAGCCGCTGGCACTCCTCTAACGCGTGGACTCGCTAGAAAGCTTGCGCCCATAAGGGTCAACGCCGTGTCCCTAGGCGCCGTCGACACATGGGGAATGAGCAAAGAAGAGAAAGAATACTACACAGAGAAAACTCTGTTAAGAAGAGTCGGACAGCCAATCGACATTGCCAGAGCTATAGTTTTTCTAGCATCAGACGATGCCTCATACATCACAGGAGAAACTATTCAGGTTGACGGCGGCAATCGACTACTAGAATAGCTTAACAAACGAGTGAAAATCACCCCTCGGCAAATCCTCAGAACAGCAAGGATACAGCTCAGCCTGTCCAGAATCTAGTCTACATGCCCCTGCTAGTTCAGCCTACCTGACTAGTCTTTTTTCGGGTTTGCGGATGAGTTCTTCTCCCTCAGGTTGTTGCGGCTCTTCCTTTGGAGTCTGCCGTAGCTCTTGCTCCGCAGAGCGCACATGCATTCGCCGAGGCTCTTTTGTTGAGGGTTCTTTGTACAGCTCAACGAAACCACAATCTTGGCAGTAAAAGGCATTCGCCCTGTCGCCCATTAGGTCACCCTGCTTGAGAATTCGAAAGTCTCCAGAAGTTGTTCCAGACTTCATTTCCCCTCGGCATTTGGGACATTTGTAGGTGTCACTTTTCGTCATAATGGTTCCTCTTCCCCTAGAACATAGATGCGTATGCGGAGTTTATTAAATGAGAAGCGGAGCGTCAACTCAATGGCTCAGATCTTGCTGGTTCACGATGAAAGCGACTTGCGGCTAGAGGTCCGCACACTAATCTGCTATTCAGAAAATCCTCATTCAGCGCAAAGAAAACTCATATATTCTCATTGTGGTATTAATTCCTAAAAACAACCGGGTGACTGTTTTACACTCAGCGGTCGATAGCAACCCCAAGGAAAGAGTAAGCCACCTCACCAAAGACAAAAATTCCGAGCACAGCAGAATACCCACAATCTATAACAACTCACTCAGAGCCTAGACATGAACACCAAAACCAATAGCCACGTTCCACTCTTTGAGACACTTCGCACAGAGATCATTTCCAACATCAATTCGTGTTTCGAACTCTGGCAGGAATTCAGCCCTCGAAAAACCCTTTTCGACGTTTGGGAATTCCGCTTAGCATTCTACGAAGCTTACAAGTACAAGCCTTGTTTTCTGTTGTTGAGGAACCAATCTGAGCAATTAGCTCTTCTGCCTCTTTGGTACGAGGACGATAAGATGAGATACTCTTGGTTTGGAGGTGATTGGCAAGAGGAGGTCAGATTTTTTGCTAAGCATTCCAAATACATCCAATTTCTGCTTTCTTGTGCGCCTTCTCCCTTGCTGCTGAACGCCATCTCCCAAGATTCGGTTGGACCTTTGAAACGAAAAATAGGATTGGAAGCGGATGAGCCGAAATACGTCTTAGCCTTGGACGGATTCAGGGATCATAAAGACTATCTCATGACAATAAAGAAGAAAACAAGACAAAACCTTCGGAGGAACACCCGGAAAATCGAAATACAAAACCCAACGATAATAATCGACAATTTCTCAGACATTGAACACCTAATACGCTTGAGCAAGGAAAGATTCAAGCAAAAAAATGAAGAAACAGACTGGGAGGACCCAAGAAGAGCTGAAGCCTTTCGCCAAGTAATCAAATTGGCAGGAAAATCCTACAAAACAAGAATGATCTCAGTCATGATCGGCAACGAAATCGCAGGCGTCGATCTGGTCGCCCTTTTTGGCGGTTGCTACTACACCCTGCGATGCGGGTACAACGTAAAGGATTTCCCCGGAATCGGAAGCTTCATTAATCTTCTGGAAATCGATGACGCCATAAAACTAGGAACGAAAAAGATCGACTTTCTCCAGGATAACTACGAGTGGAAGGATAAACTCTGCCAAACAGTTCCGCTATTCAGATACGAAAAATAGACTTACCAGAACTGCAGGCCTTTCAGCGTCAACCCTGAAAATCAGCCTTGCCGAGACCGTCAAAATGAATGGAACCACCTCCTAAAGTGACCTCAGCAGCTCCCAGCCTTCGATCAGAAGCACCAAGGCGAAAAGAATCAGAACGATTCCCAAAGCCCGAACTATGTAGGAATAATAATTGCCCCTAACGAGGGCTTTCGATCTGCCCACCATGTAAGCGATTGACGCTTGTGAACCGATAAGAAGCACGTAAAAGCCAACTAGAAAAAGACCGGGAGCCAACGTATGTATAGTCAGGCTTCTTAGAATTATAGGTCCCCCAACCGAAATCCAGAATACGTAAACGTGCGGGTTCAGAAAATTGGTGATGACAGCTCGCTTCAAAGCTTCCTTTTTCACAACTTTCGCCTCAAGCATGGAAGTCTTGACTTTCAAGTTTTCCGCCGCCAGGTAAATCAGATAACAAGCACCAAGAATAGAAACGACAGCGATGATCACATCATATCTCGCCAAATTCGACAAAACAACAAGCGTCAACACAACTACCGCTGAATCTGTAATCAATGGAGAAACTGCAACCTTAAATCCCTCACCTCTGCCAAACTTCAAAGTCTCTGAGATAACTAAAGTGACAAGAGGTCCGGGTGACACTCCTTGAACCAACCCCAGAACTGCACCCAGAAACAGAAATTCAAGAGCGTCAATCATGGACGTAACTGCATGAGGATCATACATATGAAACTAGCGCGCTACCAAGCTAAGAATAGGCGATGAATGTGCAATGAAGACTCCTTTCGGATGGCTCGTCAACTTTGTGAAAAGGCAAACCAGAAACTTCCGAGTCCTGCTTGCAAGAAAACTCGCTTACAGCTTCCTAGGAAGATTGAGCAATCAGTATACCTCACTCTACGCAGTGGCTTTAGGCGCAGACAAAATAGCCCTGGGAACGCTGAACAGCGTAGGGAGCGCAGTCAGCACGATAATATCTCTGCCTATCGGAAGGCTTGCGGACAGGTACAGCCTGAGGAAAATGATGCTCTTCGCCATGGTCTTAGAGGTGCTGGTGCCCATAGCATTTGTCCTTCCCGGCAACTGGGTGATGCTAATACCTGCCTTAGCACTCCTTCAAATGACAGGTTTCCGATCTCTCGCAGTCACGATTGAAAGTGTGTACATAGCCAGCTCTTTGAAAGATGAAGACAGGGCAAGCGGATTCGGAGTTGCAACAGTTCTCTCTACAATCGGAGGAACATTAGCACCGATTACAGCAGCTTACTTGGTCATAGCCTTTGGAGGGATCAAGGTCGAAGGAATACGACCCCTCTTCTTGGTTCAATTGGTCGGACTCATACCCCTAGCAGTCGTGATATACGTAAATCTAACTGAAATGGGCAAAGCTGAAGGTGAAGCAGGAAAGGGCCTAAGAAACTTCCTGAGAGATTTCAGCACATTGTTTAAGGGCGCGAAAGGGTTGAAACGGTTCATTTTTATGGAGTGCTTGAGCGCCTTTTCTATGAGCGGAGTATTTCCTTTTGCCATGGTCTTCGCCGTCGAAGTGAAGCAGGCAAATCCCTTCATCTTGGGATACATGGGCATGGCTGCAACGCTTGCAAACATGATTTTCGCGATTCCAATCGGAAGATTAGCGGACAGGATTGGAAGAAAGAAGACATTGTATCTGATGCGTCCTGTTATGTACGCTTCATACCTGCTCATAGCTTTCGCTCCAAACGCCTACTGGCTCATACTCGCTTGGGCTTTTCTCGGCTTTCCGTGGGAGTGGATAATCTGGAGCGCCATGAGCATGGAGATGGTCGATGAAAGCAAAAGAGGAAGATGGGGCGGAATACTAATGCTCTTCAGGGGCATCGTGAGCATCCCAGCTCCCATCATAGGAGGAATACTTTATCAAAACTTCAATCCTGCCATGCTGTTCCTGCTGCCAATCGCCATAGACCTCTTCCTGAAACTGCCAACCCTCTTCACCACCCCAGAAACACTAGAACGACCTTGAGATGAAAAGCTGTTTTGTCAACGAATGGCGTTAATCCATCAGAGATTCCGAGAATAAAGAAAAAACAGGAATCGTTTGCTTAGAGATTCAGCGCAGCTTTAGGCGTTCGCTATTCTCCAAACAGCCTTCTGCATTTCCTCGCCGCGTTTCATTCCGTAGTACAGACTTGCTAGCTTTGCGCCGAAAGGAATGGCGACACGCTTGATAAACTTGAAGAGAAATCGGTTTGGAAATCTGTGCTCCAGAAAAGTGCTTCCCCAGATTCTGGCATTGTATTCCCAGCAGCGGGTGAATATCTCCCATCTTGCCTTGGTAAGATTATTGAGTTCAGTCCCGGGGTTGTTCATCAGCATACAGTTCTCTAGCGGAACGAAGAACAACGGAACATAGAAAGCATTGTAGCTTTTCAAGTCATCAACGAGTGAGAGAGTCTCAAGAGCGTCCTCTTCGCGTTCCTCAGGCAAGCCGATAATCAGAGTGGCCAGGGGATACCAATCATTGTCGTTCATTATACCAAAGGACTGCTTAACAACCTCAGGCCATATTTCAGGCTTAAGTGGAAGCATCTTTCCAGCCATGTACTTTCGCATGAGGCGGACGCTACCAGTTTCCAGCCCAACTTCAGAGGCGATTATCGGTTTCTTCCCATGCCAATACCAGTTATGCTCAATCAAGACTTCAGCGACTTCCTTGACCATCCCGGGATCAGCAACAACAGGCGCCAAGGAACTGTGAGATGGCTGAATACGCTTAACTCCTGAAACCGCTGCCACACTCTTGACAAGATTTACGACAGCATCTCGATTAGGGATGAAACGCGGGTTCTTCGAACCATACAAGAACAGGTCCTCAGTCACTAGAGTAACGCTGTCACAACCTTCACTGGTGGTTATCTCAACTTCCTTCACGATGTTTTCAAGGGGAACGTCGCGCTTCTTCTGCATGGTAGGCGTACAGAACTGGCAGTTTCTACCGCAACCTCTAGAAACCTCGATGCATCCGTGGATCGCAGCGTGCCTAATGAATGGAATTTCATCATAATCAGTGTTGTTCTCAGTGCGCACAACCCGAGGCAGAGGCTCTCCATTTACTGCTTTTCTGAAGACATTAACAACAATGGCTTCCCCTTCACCGATGACTACGCAATCTACTTTGTAACTGTCAGTAGCTTTACTCCTCTCAAGCTGCCAAGAACCAAAGCCTCCAACAATGATCTTAGGCTTGTGCCTCCCAATGCTCCTGTGCTCGACGAGTTTCCTGAACTCGATAGCATTCATTGACTCGCCGCCACCTACGAGTGAAGAATAAGTTTTGCTGACGTAGCCCATTCCAGTAGGATCCATCGAAGATATTCCAACTACTCTCGTGTCCCGTCCGACAAACTCGTCAAGGTCCAAGGGATGGACAACAGCTACATCTGACTCATCGAAACCATTTTTCAAAAGGAGGGCTTCAACCTTCCTCAGCCCATACGGCGCATACTTCGCCCTTCCGTCTCCGTTGTTCCTCTCAACTGGTGGATACAACGTTCTCCTCACAAACCACAATGGGACTGGCCCTTTGGCAAAACCACTGGCGAAAGCGACGAATGGGTTATTGGAAAAATCACTCATTTCTGTAGCTGAAGCTGTTAGCACTACTTTTACGCCAGGGTTTTCCTGCATCTTTCCCTTAACCCTCGCTGTGAACTCAAAGCATTTCAAGGACCGACTTAAAATATCTATCGTCGGATCCAAACATCGCAATACTTACCTTCGACAAACTTTAAGACTTTCTTTCCGTGAAAATGGTGTTCTGAGAGATTTATAATGCTCATGCGCTAGAAGAGTGAACGAGCTTTCTTTCTTTTCAGACCTCTCCTCTTCCGAAAGACATGCACTGAGCCTAAGCCAACAACAAGCAACAAAATTGCGAAGACAGGCGTAGTCAGCAGACTCGTTGAGAGTTGTTGACTATAAACAGCTGCGACTGCTGAATAGCCCAGCAGAATAACTGAAGCGGCTACTGCAAGAACTCCAAGTAGCAGGAAAAGTGCCGTGTTGAGGTTCTCTATGAAAATGTCATCCTTGTCTTCTGTAGTTCCTGAAGGCATGGCACATGCAGCCGCTGTCAAAGATGGTTAACAGTGTCGCAAGAAGGGCATTTGATGGAAAGGTTCTGCAGTTGGGGTCTCTTTATTTTCATGGCTAAGATATAGCCGCATTTAGGACATTTGACATCTTTATTTCCAACTCCAAGAATTGGAAGCACATTAGGCGCTGGAACTAGAATTGTGTCTTGTTCTCCAACTAGGCACAAGTCAAAGGATGGCAGCACGATACTGTTTGAAAGTGTATACTCGCCTTTCTTCAGTAAAACTGCCTTCATGGCTGATCTTTTGGGTAAGTTTTCTGATTCTTGCTTTTGCTTCTGCGCTTTCGGTTCTATTTCCACGACGGCATTCTCGATTTTCACGTTTAAACCCTAGATAGTATCGAGTATTAATACATAATATAAAGAGCACTGTCCCTCTGTTCTACAAAAATACATTTAGATCCCGAACATACGACCGAGCAAGGATAGGAACAATAATTAGCGTGAACTTCAGGTAAAGGTTCAAGGTATGAACGTGGAAAAGAAAGCAAAAGCGCAAAGCCAGAAGCTACTTTTAATGGGAAGCAGTGCGTTCAAAGCCAACGGATTGCCCATTGAAGTAAAGGAAAGAATAGACAAAGCCATAGAAAGCGGGATGAGGATAATCGTGGGCGAGGCTCCGGGCGCAAACAGGGTCTATCAGGACTACTTGAAGGCTAAAGGGTACAGAAATGTTGTCGTCGGACACGCAGTCAGAATAAGGTACAATGCAGGCAACTGGAAAACCGTTCAGTACGGAAATGACCTGAAGGAACGAGAGAGAAACATGATCCAAGACTGCGATTCCGCCATAGTCATATGGATGAACAACAGTGGCGTCATAGCAGAAAACCTTGAATTGTTGAAAAGACTGCGAAAGCCGACTTATCTATTCGAATGCTCAAGCAACACCAACCAAGTGAAAGCAGGCGAACTCGACCCCAAGCGCACCTACGATCCCTTCTACTACATGAAAGAATACTATCGGAAACAAAACGCAGATCGTCGGCGACACTAAACATCAAACGCCGCTGAGCAGGCGACGGTCTTTGTGGCTTACACTACGGCAAGTCTATTTTGTTGATATTGCCTTCACGAACCCAGTCACAAGTCGAATACTGTTGCTCAAATCATCCACATGCATGATCGAGGCTGGACCATGAATGTATCTGCACGGAACCGCCACGGTTCCGCTCGGCACACCAGCTTTTGTCAAGTGAATTGCACCTGCATCGGTGCCGCCTAGAGGAACTTGCTTAAACTGAAAAGGAATCGCTTCGTCCCTACCGACTTTGATCAGAGTTCTGAGAACGTGGGGATGAGTAAACGCTGTTCTGTCCATGATTGTGACCACAGGGCCTCCCTTGATCTTCGATGACACTCTGTCCGGCCTTGTTGTGGGAACGTCTGAGACAAATGTTCCTTCAAGCGCAAGCCCAAAATCCGGGTCCACCTGCCAAGCCGCGGTCTTAGCGCCTCTTATGCCAAGTTCTTCTTGAACCGATCCAACAGCCACAACATTGTACGGTGAATCTTTCAATGCCTTGAACACGATGGCCAGAACTGTGCATCCGGCTCTATCATCTAAAGACTTACCCCGATAATATCCGTCTCCCAAGTCTGTGAATTCCACGTCGAAAACGCCCATTGTACCCACGTCAACACCCTTCTCCCTTGCCTGGTTGATGCTGTCTGCACCGATATCAACGAACAAGTCTTCTTTGGGTATGATCTTGGCCAGTTCTTCAGGCGTCATAAGATGAGGCGGTTTAGTTCCGATTACCCCCTTGACAGAGCCCTTGTCTCCTTGCAGAAGTATTCTCTGCCCAGGCATGACAATGTTGGTTATGCCTCCGATTGTGTCGAAGCGCAGAAAGCCATTCTCCTCAATAAAAGTGATTATGAAGCCCACCTCATCCATGTGAGCTGCAAGCATGACCTTAGGATATCCTTCCCTTCCATGATGATAGAACAATATATTTCCAAGTTTGTCAACACGCGTCTCATCAGCATGGGCTTCAAGATTACTTCCGAGAATCTCAGCCACTTCCACCTCATTTCCTGAAGGTCCGAACGCATTAGAAAGTTTCTCAAGAAGCTTGATCTCTTCAGCCAAGCAGTTCACCGACCGAGCATTCACGCTCTCTCAGAAGTTAAGTTTTACCTGTCCTATTCTTCTCTCCCAAAGCTCTGCAAATATGTGTTCACCGTTCATATTTTGAATTCTGAAATGATTTATCTTGACCAGTTTGAAGATGAAAATAGTGAACGTGATATGCCAGCGTCGAAACTTGACAAGTATCTGAACATACTTGAAGTCTTGGTTGAGCGACCTCAAAGAATCGAAAAGCTAGCATCCAAAGTCCACATGGAGACGCGCGAACTGAAACGCCGCCTGCATTTTCTTGTATCGAACGGCGTCGTCGAAGAACGCAGAATGATGGACAATCGAACCGTCTATGCTCTCAACGACAGGGGCTTTGCAGTCTTCAAGGCACTTCGGGCATTCAAATACTTTGAGAAATTGAAGGAATCTCTGCCAGTCATCGACGAAGCACGTGAAATCGCCTCAATGCTATCTAGAACCTCGAGAATGTCGCGCGTAAAGTAAAATCCAGTCTGTATTAGTCTCAAACAGTTCTTTCACGGCATAAAGATAATGGGAAGCAGTTGAAATCATCTAACGGGGAATCTAGGCTGTTTGCGGCAACACCTGTTCTTCAGCCTTTGGTGCGTACATATTCAAAGCCGGTTGTCTGCTTCTTAGGCCGCCGTTCTTGCCGTAGAGCTTTGTCCTAATGACGAAGCATTCGTCCTTAAACTCGCACAATTGACAAGTACCTTCTGGAATCATCATGTCTTCGCAACTTAACCACCAGAGTTTCAGCAAATGAAGCTCACGTCGGTTCAAGTCAATCCTCATCTTAGTCTTTCTCCGGGTTTTCTGCTTCTGCGATTTTTACACTCTTAGGCGTTGGTGTAATTTTCTGCTTTATGAAACCAGAATCCAGATTTCGGAAGCACAGAGCCGCTGAGAGCAAAGTTTCAGGTCAGAAACCTGAGCAAGTGGTCGTTAACTTGCTCCAGAAAAGTCTCCTCTAAGTTAATGCCATAACGTTCAGCCAAAACGAAAACGCTGTAGAGCAGATTATTCAGTTCTTTGGCTAGCGTCTCTTTGCTTTTGGTTTTCTCAGCGGGCTCCAATCCCTCTAAACCCTTGACAACAGCCGCAACTCGTCCTGATTCTTCCAGCAAGTCAGTAACAACGACAGAACGGTCGCAACCTTTGCCTGTTTCAGTCTCCAACCTGCTGTTGATCTTGTTGAAGATTTTCCATGAAACGTGTTGTGCATCCTGCAAGGTCATAGTCATGTTGATTATCCCCACAATCCAAGGCTTTTCTGGCAAGCGTTATATGCGTTGCCATTAATTCTTATTACTCAAGAGGGTGAATCTCGAATTGAGCCTGGAAAAGCAGCCTCAAGAAGTTGGCAAAGTCACGCATTTCTTCACTAAAATAAGCGTTGCCGTCGTCGAGTTGAAGGCGCCGCTTTCCCTAGGTGACAAGATACGGATTATGGGTCCAACCACAGACTTCGAGCAAGACGTTGAGTCCATGCAGATTGAACACGAGAACGTTAAGACGGCTAAGGCGGGCCAAAGCATAGGCTTGAAAGTCAAGGATCATGTGCGGGAAACCGACACTGTATACAAGCTTGTCTAACGCTCCATTTTCTCAGCGTTTTTTTATTAACCGTGGAATCCCGTTATAGAGCATTGTAGCCGAAAGACTATTGAACAACCACGTTAAACATTCTTACGGAGAGATTGGGAGTGAAATCAAAGGCTTTTGCGCTAGCGTTGATTCTTTTGGGCATCTTCATTTCGTCAGCAATAACAGTGAACGCAGTACCGACCGAAGTCACTGTCATTGTCAGATTCAAGGAGAGAATCGACCTCGATGCCATTGCGGCAGCTAATGGTCAGATTCTTAAAACCTACAAGGCGATACACGCTGTTGCAGTCCGAGTTGACGTATCATCGATCGAGGTTCTAAAGAAAAATCCGCACGTAGCTTATGTTGAGGCTGACAAGGAAAGATGGCTCCAAGGACAAATGGATGAGGTCTTGGCGCCCCCGGGCAGCGTGCAGCCACCTCAGACCTTACCTTGGGGCGTCGATCGCATAGATGCTGAAAAAGTATGGCGGAAAAACCAAGGTGAAGGCATCAACGTTGCAGTGATCGACACAGGAGTTGATCTAGATCACCCGGATTTGGTGGCGAACATTGAAGGCGTCTACTCGGCTGTGCCACCAGACATTTACACTGTTGACGACCACTATGGACACGGGACGCATGTGGCTGGCACAATCGCAGCAGTTAACAACGAGATTGGAGTTGTCGGAGTCGGTCCGAAAATCGATTTATGGATAGTCAAAGCTTCTGCAGGCGGCGTTCTGCTCACAAAGGATCTGCTGGAATCCTACGATTTCGTCATTAACACATGGTTCGACGACGATCCGAACAATAACATTCAAGTGGTGTCGATGAGTTATGGAGGCAGCTACTCGGCAATCGAGGCGGAAACGCTTCAAAAGGCTTGGGACATGGGCATAATCCTAGTTGCAGCAGCAGGCAATGAAGGAGGCGCTGTAATCTATCCAGCCGCGCTACCATTCGTGATTGCAGTTTCAGCCATGAACAAATACGACCAAATAACCAGTTGGAGCAATCGAGGACCTCAGATTGACTTGGCAGCGCCAGGCTCGCAGATAACGTCAACTTATCTTAGAGGAGGATACGCTACTTGGGGAGGCACAAGCATGGCAACACCACATGTTAGTGCTTCAGCAGCATTAGCCATAGCCGCGCACCCAAGAATGACGAGTGCAGAAATAGTACAACTACTCTTTGACAGGGCGGAAGACCTAGGCAATCCTGGATTCGACTATCTCTTTGGTCATGGATTGGTAAACGCTGAAGCTGTTGGCAAGTAGAGTCTCCGTCACATCCTCTTTTTTATGGTTCTGAACGGTTGAGAATCAGGCGGTAGCTATTCCGCTACGCTTAAATGAGTTCAATCGTTTCATAATGCGTTCACATCAACGAATAGAAGGAATAGACTTTGGTTGATGTGTGGGTGCCATACGGCAAAACTGAAATCTGCGCTCGCATTCCGACTCGCAACTATTTGGGGAACATTGAACCTAAAGAGAAGCAAGGGGTAAAGGACCCGAAGGCCGAGGTTATAAGAGCCCTAGTCGAGCCCCTAGGAGCCAAAAGGTTAAGCGAACTGGTTAAGCCAGGCAACAAGATAGCCGTAGTGGTCAACGATCATACTCGTTCTACGCCAAGCCACTTGATCGTGCCACCGGTTCTTGAGGAATTGAACAAGGCAGGCATAACCGACTCGGACATAGCGATTATTTTTGGATGTGGAACCCATCGTCCACCAAGACCTGAAGAACAGAAAGCCATCTTAGGCGAGGATATTCTCCAAAGAATCAGAACAACAAGTCACAACCACAGAGCCAAAGACCTAGTTTACCTTGGCAGAACCAAGTCGCATTTGAACAAGGTTTACGCAGACAAGGTTTTCGCTGAAGCCGACTTTCGCATCTTGACCAACAGCATCGAACTGCACTACTTCGCCGGTTACGGAGGTGGAAGAAAAAGCGTACTGCCCGCTGTTACAGGCGAAGAGACTATTCAGCACAATCACGCCATGATCCTGCACCCAAAAGCCAAAACCGGGGTATTGGAGGGCAACCCAGTGCATGAAGACATGGTTGAAGCCGCTAAATTAGCCAAGGCTGACTTCATAGTCAACGCAGTGACCAATAGCAAAAACGAAGTTGTGAAAGCCGTTGCTGGAGACCTAGAGCAGGCATTCTACGAGGGCGTCAAACTGGTCGATGAAATGTATAAAGTTCCCATCGAGCGGAGAACAGACATAGTCATAGTGAGTTCAGGTGGACATCCACACGACATAGATCTTTACCAAGCCCAGAAAGGAGTGGAAAACGCTTTAGACGCTGTGAAGCGAGGCGGCGTCATCATTTGGGCAGCTGAGTGCCCAGACGGTCACGGCAACGAAATCTTCTACGACTGGATGACTAAGTTTAAAGATCCTAAAGAAATGGAAGCCGAGATTAAACGCCGTTTTCGATTAGGTGCGCACAAGGCTTACTATTTGGCTAGAGCTTTGCAGCGAGTCCAGATTATTTTGGTGTCAACTTTGCCTGATTACTACGCTGTTGGAACCTTCAGACTTCGTACTGCTAGGGCCTTGAATGATGCTTTGAGAGACGCTTTTGACATCGTAGGCAGAGATGCCAGAGTCTGGGTTATGCCTCATGGCAACATCACATTGCCTGTTGTGCAGGCATCTGAATAGTCTGAACAAAACGCTTAACTCAATGATCTGGTTACTCAATGGGAGAAGTTGGGCGCAGGCATGGTTCAAACAACGTTCTCGCTTCGACGTTTCCAACCTGACGATTTGGAAAACGTAATGCGCATTAATCAAGTGTGCTTGCCAGAAAACTACTCAACTTACTTCTTCATGGAATTGTACGAGCGATATCCTGAAACCTTCATCGTGGCTGAGGCTGCAGGCGAAATAGTAGGCTACATCATGTGTCGAATTGAATCAGCACTGCCAGACTTCAGATTGTTCGGCATAACTAAGCGTGGACACGTGATATCTGTCGCAGTTTTGCCCGAATACCAGCGAAAAGGCATAGGCGATGCCTTGATGCATGAAGCCATGCTGGGCATGCGCCAGTACAAGGCCAAGGAATGCTACTTGGAAGTGCGCGTCAGCAACACACCAGCAATCAACCTGTACAAGAAGCTCGGTTTCGAAACCTCACGAACTATCCACGGCTACTACGCTGACGGCGAGGATGCAGTTATAATGACCCGCAAGTTGCCTGCTCTTTAACTCAGTTTGGCGCTCTCTTGAATTGAAGCGGCAACCTCCAATGCACCACGATGCTAAACCTGGGTTTTCCATTCACTGGCATTCAGAATCGATTCATCAATTGACAAGCCTCAACCATAATTCTTCAAATAAGTCTAATCACGGTCCCAATAACTTACTTAGTCTGAAGGAAATGAGCGCAGGCAATCCCTTCGATAAGTTTCCTTGAACAACAAGTTAAAACCTAGGAAAGACATCCTTCTTTTCGGTGCAAGACTTGGGGCAATGCCAGCTCTGCGGAGTCCGTCACTCTTTGATTTCCGACCATCTAGGCGTATGCCTAAGCTGCATCCGTGACAGACCGCAGGAGGCGCTAAGAATAACTGACCGAGTGCATGAGAAAAGCCGCAAAATGTTTGGATTTCCACCCAAGCCGCCTCGAGACCGCAACGGTTTGGCCTGCGGCATGTGCCCCAATGACTGCAGGATAGATGTCGGTGGCAAAGGTTTCTGTGGACTTGTTTTCAACGTTAATGACAGGCTTGTGCGCATGGGTGGCACACCAGACAAAGGCGTTCTAGAATGGTACTATGACCCCCTGCCAACAAACTGCGTTGCTTGGTGGTTCTGTCCCGGCTGCACAGGCGCTGGATATCCACGTTATGCTTATCAATGTGGAGCTGAAGCGGGCTACTCTAATCTAGCCGTCTTCTACGGCGCTTGCAGCTTTGACTGCTTGTTCTGCCAAAACTGGCACTACCGCGATTTGGCAAGCAAAATCCAGCCGATTGTGAGCGCTGAAAACCTTGCTGAAAAGGCAAACAGACACGTATCGTGTATCTGCTATTTTGGAGGCGACCCATCTGTTCAAATGCCTCATGCGTTGAAGACCAGCCAATTGGCATTACAGAAGGCTGAACAGGAAAAACGTATTTTGAGGATTTGTTGGGAAACAAATGGTTACGAAAAAGAAGAATTCTCTATCAAGGCTGCGGAACTCTCATCAAAGACCGGCGGAAACATAAAGCTCGACCTCAAAGCATGGAACGAAAACCTCAACCTGGCTTTATGCGGCGTCTCAAACAAACCAACCCTCAAAACCTTCAGACTTCTTGGAGAACGATTCTTCAATGAAAGACCCGAGCTGCCAGTTTTGACTGCAAGCACGCTACTAGTACCCGCATATATAGACTCTGAAGAAGTAGGCCGCCTAGCAGCCTTCATAGCTCAGGTGAACCCTGAAATACCGTACACCCTGCTAGCGTTTTATCCTCAATACGCCATGAATGACCTGCCCACTACAAGCCGGCAGCAAGCAAGCCAATGCTGCGAAGAGGCGAAGAAGTATCTTGAAAACGTTAGAATCGGAAACGCTAACCTACTTTCATGAGAAGAAGGGGTTCTCAACACTGTTCTATGTTCTGATTTCTTGTTATGCGCTGTTTCTGGAAAAGCTTTTCTACCTCTTGTCAGGTGTATCCGATGATTCACAAGGTGGAGACAATAATGGATACGGACATAGCTGATTTTGCATTAAACTATGCACAAGGCAAGAAAGTCGACTATGCAGAAGTCCGAGCTCACGTCGCAAGACAAGAAGGACTTGTCATGAAAAATGGCGTGCTGGACGCGTATGTTGTTGGCGTGGACGATGGCTTCTGCGTGCGAGTTTTAGCAGATGGCGGCATAGGTTTCGCTTCAACAAACAAGTGGACAAAAGAAGAGGCTAAAGCAATCGTTGACATGGCATGCAAATTCGCCAGAATGGCCAAACGAAAAGATAAGATTGCTTTTGCCGAGGAGAAGAGTGTCAAAGCCAAATGGAAAGTCCATGAGAAAAAGAAGATAGCAGATGTGCCCTCTGAAACACGTATAGAAACAATGTCTGAAATCGACAAAGACTTGACTTCTCAAGGAATAAACGTTCCATCGAGAATGCTCACCTTCGGCTCAAACCTAACAGAAAAGTACTTTGTTAACAGTGAGGGCTCTGTGATCTCGTCCTACGTTCCACGAATCAACGCATACGCTTTCATAACCGTTCTTGAAAACGGTAAACCTGAACAAGCGTACAAGCAATTCGGATATGCAGGCGGATGGGAAGCCCTAGACCACTGGAAGATGAAAGAACGAATAATCAGCGAAGCCAAAGTACTACAAAGGGTAATCAAAGAAGCGAAGACCATCACGCCCGGCAAGATGGACTTGGTCTGCGGATGCGACGTTACCGGCATCGCGGCACACGAATCGTGTGGGCATCCAATGGAGGCAGATCGAATTCTGGGAAGAGAGATGAGTCAAGCAGGTCAATCATTCATCTATCCAGGCGGACAGTATTGGCTGGGAACACGAATCGGCAGCGAAGTAGTCACAATCGTGGACGACCCGACGGTTAAGAATAGTTATGGCTTCTACGAGTATGATGATGAAGGCATCAAGGCGAGACGCAGATACCTTTACAACAAGGGCGTGATCAACGAATTTCTACACAACCGAGAAACCGCGGCACAGTTGAGCACAAGAAGCAACGGTTCTTCAAGAGCCCTCAACTATGACCGCGAAGCCATCGTGAGAATGTCGAACACATTCGTTGAACCCGGAGACCTCACTGAGCAGGAGATATTTGAAGACATCAAGCAAGGCGTGTACATGAAGTCGTTCACTGAATGGAACATTGACGACAAGCGGTTCAACCAGCGCTACGTAGGGCGAGAGGCCTACTGGATAGAGAAAGGAGAGCTGAAACATCCAGTCGCAAGACCAGTTATTGAGACCACAACTGAGACCTTCTGGAGTGCCACAGACGCGGTGTCGAAAAATGTTGAGTACGAAGCGGCTAATTGTGGTAAGAGCGACCCTATGCAAGCCGTGCCCGTCTTTACTGGTGGACCAATTATCAGACTAAGGGGAGTGTATGTGAAGTGAGCGAAACACTTGCTAAAACTGAGGATATAGTGAAGCAAGGGAAGGTGCTTGGCGCCGATGAAGTTGTTGCCAGAACAACGTTCGGTCGTTATCGACAGACAAGGTTCAGCAATAATCAAATAGACACAACTGTGGCTTGGAACGATTATGTCACAGACATAGCTTTATCTTGGCAGAAACGCCTAGTCGCTACTCAAATACAAAACTTCCAAAACATCGATGAAACAATGAAGCGCCTCTATCAATTAGCCAAGGTTTCGAAACAGAACCCCCTCTATGGCGGCGTTGCCAAAGGTAGATTCAGCTACAACAAAAGCAAAGCCGACAGATCTTTGGAAAACTTGGAGAATCAAACAGAGTATGTTTTTCAAGCAATCGAAGCTGCTCGTAAAGAAGTTGGCCGCGACCTAAACGCTGGAGGAGTTTTGTTCACTCAGCTTGAAGATGTCTACCTAGTGTCGTCCGAAGGACCAATGGGTGAAGACAGCAGGTCAGCCGTTGAACTGTCAATCAGAGCTCTCTCGCAGAGAGAAGCATCAGGACATGGCGTTGAATGCAGCTCAACGATCAAGGGCTTTGACCCAACTAGGGCTGGGAAGAAAGCTGGAGAAATAGCCAGAATGGCCAAGAACCCGAAGACAGGTGTAGAAGGACGCTACGACATCATCTTTGATCCGTTGTTCTCAGGAGCGCTTGTAGGCATGTGGGGCAGCATGACATCTGCCTTCTCAGTTATGATTCAGCAATCGATTTTCGTCAACAAACTTGGTCAGAAAGTTGCGCCCGAAATGGTTACAATGCGTGATGTGCCAGCTGCATATTCCATAGTTAACCGAGTGTTCGACGACGAAGGAGTACCAGTGAAGGAAAACGTCTTGATCGACAAAGGCATACTCCAAACATATTTGCACAATACCTCAACCGCAAGAATCTTTAAGACGGAAACCACGGGCAACGCCGGACTTGTGTTTCCTAGACCTTGGAACATTGAATTGGACGCTGGAGACATGAGTAGCGAAGAGGTGTTTGAGAACGCCAAACATGGCTTGTACCTGACAAACACGTGGTATACGAGATTCCAGAACTACGCCACAGGAGATTTCTCAACTATTCCACGAGACGGCGTCTTCCTCATAGAAAACGGCGAGGTCAAACAGTCGTGGAAAGACATACGTTTAAGCGACAACGCGTTGAAAATGCTAGGCAACATTGCGGGTATATCAAAAGAGCGTCAACATGTAGACTGGTGGGGATTTGACTATTCACCATCGCTTTCGCCATACATACTCATGAAAGACGTACAGATAACAAGGCCAAAATAACCGTTTGACTCCCGCCTCTTTTTTCCTTTTGATGGATCTGCAACCTATTGGATCAATCCAGAGGTTGTACTTGCCGCACCCTTAGCTTCAATCAGTAGCTTCAGTTCATAATTCTTTAAAGAACACCCGAACGCTAGCGTATTCGTTGATGAATCATGGTTCATCCACCTTACGACCCAACCGTTCAACTGCTGTGTACGAATTGTCAGAAGCCAACGCGGCATTTGCTGGTTGATTTTTCAAACAATCCCATATCAGCTTTGACGTTAGTCTTCGAGTGTCAAGTATGTGGGCAAACCAAAAAAACCTATGATCTGAACACTCTGCCCGAACTGAAAGCAGCAAGAACAGTTGACATCAGCCCAACACCTGCAGAACCGATCGATAAAGCAGAAGCTTCAGCAATACCTATAGAACGGGGACCCCAAATCGAACGTTAGCCTCCGTGCGCCACAGGAATAAACGTAACCTCGTCGCCGTCGCTGATAGCTGTTTCTAGACCCTTCAGAACACTGATTTCTCTCCCGTTCAAAAGAACAAGGGCGTTTGGACATAGATCATTCAACTCCGGGTCGATTAGCATTGTCCTGGCTTCTTTCGGAAGCGATTCAGCCAAAGCTTGAACAACATCTCTAATAGTGGCGCACTCAATTTTCAGCATTAGCTGATCCTTGCCAGCCAGCCCTCGAAACACACCTAAGAGCCTCACATTGATAATCAATTGCAGCGCTTCCTTCTCCAAAGCCCCGATACGGTCGCTAGTCCAGTTTCTCCTCTGTGAACAGCTGCACGATGTCGGTAGCGATTTTAACAATGCCATCCGCTTGCTTCATTGCCTTCTCCATATCCGACTCCGGTATCTGCGCCACTTCCTGCACGGTTCTTTCAATCTCAACTAAAGTATGCAGGACAGGGTCTTTTACCAGTTGCTTCTTCAAGATTACTTCCCTCACAATGGCTTCGATCGAAGGCGGATCACCTAAACTGTAGTAGATTGCCGCTTGAGCCTTGCGCATGGCTTCCATAATCAGGCCGGGCGCCATGTACGGCGTCTTTTGAGCCGCAGACAACTCAGCTTTGGCTTCTCGTATGTAGCGTAGCGCCCAGCCTCTTTGATAATTGTTGATCAACGGCATCTTCAGGTTGCCTCGCTTTTCTTAAGCCAGTTCGGCTTATGTCTGTGAACCTCAATAAGTAATGCGAGTATTATAAACAGTATTATGGCAT
>Ga0315308_1000661_pt1 | contig 19486 bp, 16 predicted proteins | sample TDP3_MG_FD_203078 | JGI IMG/M metagenome (GOLD analysis project Ga0315308, IMG submission 203078) | Freshwater sediment microbial communities from Lake Towuti, South Sulawesi, Indonesia - TDP3 | ecosystem: Environmental > Aquatic > Freshwater > Lake > Sediment | place: Indonesia: South Sulawesi... | reverse complement strand
CTTGCCATACGGGTCCTCGTTTAACAGCTCTGGTTTACTCGTTACTTCTGGATTTACTTGCTCGATTGTGCCACTTAAGGGTGCGACTAGGTCTGAAACAGCCTTCACTGATTCTACGCTTCCAAAGGGTTCGTTGGTTTTCACTGTTCCGCCTGCGCTTGGCAACTCAACAAAGACTATTTCACGGAGTTGTTTTTGGGCGTAGTCAGTTAAGCCCATTCTTGCTTTTCCGTTTTCAATTTTTATCCAGAACCATTCTTTGGAGTAGTAGAGTTCTTCAGGCACTTCGTAGCCGTCTACCTTAACCATTGTTTTTTCACCTCAAGGCTTTAGCATAATTAATGCCCAACATGTTTTAAAATTAACTATCCGAAGCGCTCACAGAAACTCCTTTAATAAGGGAAACAATTTCTATCTATACGCATCAGAGAAGGGTCCACAACCGTGTTCGTTCAAGAGGTAATCCTTGAAAACTTCATGAGCTACGAATACGCCCGCATACCGTTCAAACAAGGCGTAAACATAGTGTGTGGACCCAACGGCTCAGGCAAATCATCCATACTTCTAGGCATTTCCGTGGCATTAGGTCAGTCCTACACAGAAAGGTCAAAGAAACTAAGCGACCTAATCCGATGGGGAAAAGACCAAGCCCGAGTTACCCTCATCTTGGACAATTCGCGCAAGGATGGACGCCGACCAATCCAAAAAATCGACAAAGACCAAATCTTTTTGACTCGAGTCTTGCGGCGAGACGGAAAATACTGGTTTGAACTCGACAACAAGGCTGCAACCAGAGAAGACGTGAAAAGATTATTGGCAAAACTCGGCGTGGACCCTGACAACATGCTAATCATCATGCATCAAAACATGGTTGAACAATTCACGGTTTTGTCACCTCAAGAGAAACTGCGCATGATAGAAGCAGCCGTAGGATTCGAATCTTACAGGCGCAATGTATTAGACGCCCAGCGCAAACTCACTCGAGTATTAAGCGAAGAAGAATCCGTGGGCAAACTGCTCGAGTCAGCAGAACAAACATTGACGTACTGGCGTGAACAATACGACAGATACCAACAAAAGAAACAATTAATCATGAAACGCCGATTCCTTGAACGCGAATTTGCATGGGCAGAGGTTGCAAAGAGAGAAAAAACAGCCACCGACCTACGAGAACAGATTCAAAAGGAACAAGGCGAAATCGCAAAAATCGAAAACGAAACCAAAAAGACAGAGACCGAATTGAACGAACTTCAGAAAAAACATGATGAAACAAAGGAAAACTGGCAAAAACTACTCAGAGAACGACTCGAACTAGAACGCGAAAGAGCAAGATATGAGTCAAGCCTCTCACTTTCTGACCAAGCCCTAAAAGAGACACAATCTTGGTTGGAAACTCGCCAAGACCACATAAAAGAATACATGAATAAATTAGAACAAATCGAAACCGCGCTTCAAGGAAGCACCAACCCAACCGACCTCAAAACCGAGTTGGCAGATGTCAAAAGGTCATACGAACAACTCGAGAACACTTGGATGCAACAACTCAACCAAAAGAGCGAAAACCTAAAGCAACAGATAGAAAATTTCAACCAGCAACTCCCAGCGCTAAGCAAACAAATATCAGACGCTGAAGCCAGGATGAACAACTTACAGCTTGAAATGGAAAAAAACACCAACAGCATAATTGACCATAAGATTCATTCAGCTCTGCTTCAGTTTCAAAGAGAAAGTCTCGCAAAGTCGGTGTCCAAACTAAGCAAGGAACTAGAATTAGTGCTCTCAGAGATCAGCAGAGAAGCGAAACGAGCCGAAGAGATGGGACCCCAAATTGTGCCCATGAAAAGCATTGAAGAAATACTCGACGAGATTCGCCTAACCGACGGTCACATAGCCGCATTAGCCGACGTCTCAGAAGACATAGAACGCATGTACGAATCTTACTCCAAACTATACCTCGAACTAAAACAAAAAGCACAGTTGGTAGCCGAAAACCGAGAAAAAGCCTTGGCAGAAGTCAAAACCCGAATGGAAGCTTGGCATACGGTGCTTCAGAGCCTCTTGGACCATGTCAACGTTCAATACCAAACCATTCTGACAAACGCGCAAGCTCAAGGCGAAGTCCGTCTGCTCAACGAACACGACATCGAGGCTGCTGGATTGCAAATATACGTTGGCTTCAAGGGAGCCAAACCAGTTCCACTCGACGCCTACACACAGAGCGGTGGAGAAAGAAGTACTGCAACAATGACTTTCCTTCTAGCTCTGCAACAATATGTACGCTCACCGTTTCGAGCAGTAGACGAATATGATATTCACATGGACCCGAAAAACCGAGAAATCATAGCCAAACTTCTAGTCTCATCAGTCACTGGACTAGACACCCAATACTTGGCTATTACACCCAGCCAAATTACCTTCACAGAAAAAGACGCAAACATAATTACTGTTCAAAACATAGAAGGAACATCAATAATCAAAGAATTGGTTTGAATCTAAAAGTTTTTCAAGGATAGCCAAGTCCCACAGCTCTAAACTCAAGTTTTCTGCTAAACTTCTTTGTATCGTAAATTCTTCTACCATCGACTAGACAGGGTTGGCGCATGTTTTCAACAAAATCTTCTGGCACAAGTTTTCTGAATTCATCCCATTCGGTTACAAGTATGCAGCAGTCTGCACCTTTCAAGCATTGGATTGCAGATGAGGCGTATTCGATGCGGTTGCCCAAGATTTTTTTGGCGTTCAAAGTTGCAACTGGGTCGTAGGCAGTTACATGAGCGCCTTCTTGCAGAAGCTTTTTTATGATTTTCAGAGAAACCGCTTCACGCATATCGTCAGTGTTTGGCTTGAAGGCTAATCCCAAAACTGCTATTCGTTTGCCTTCCAAGTCTTGGAGAAGACTCTTCGCCAGCTCGACAGCCCTATAGGGCTGAATCTTATTTACGTTCTCAATGGTGCTGAGAAAGGGAGAATCGTAACCCAACGCCTTTGAATGAGCAATCAAGGCTTTCACATCCTTTGGAAAGCAAGATCCTCCGTATCCTAGTCCAGCATTCAGAAATAATGGACCGATCCGTTTGTCCAGCCCTATTCCCTTCCTTATGGTTGAAACATCAGCGCCCGAAATTCTTTCACAGATGTTAGCAATAGAATTTATGAAGCTTACTTTGGCAGCTAGAAAAGCATTGTTCACGTACTTAATGAGTTCAGCGTTTACGAGGCTTGTTCTAATCATTGGAGGCAGCTTCTTAGCGTAAAAATTTCGATACAACTTCTCTAATACATCTCCAGATTTTTTGTCGTATTCACCGATAATGATGCGATCAGGGTAAAGGGTGTCATGGAGAGCGTTTCCTTGGCGAAGGAATTCGGGATTCATGCAGAGGCCAAAGTCTACACCGCAGCGTCTTTTAGAGTGCTTTTCAATCTCTGGCTTGACAATGTTTTCCGTTGTTCCAGGTGTCACCGTGCTCTTGACAACCAGTAAATGATAACTCTTCTTTTTTTTAAGCGCCGTTCCAATCTCTTGAGCAGACTGCTTTACGAATTGAAGGTCAATGCTTCCGTCAGGCTGACTCGGGGTGCCAACAGAGATAAAAGTGACATTTGTCTTCATGATTGCTTCTTCACGATCTAATACACATTTGAGGTAGCCTTTCTTTACCGCGTTTTCCAATGGTTTTTGTAAGCCAATCTCGAAAAAAGGTGGGATGGCTTTGTTTATTAAAGCCGCTTTTTCTTGATCGTGAGTCGAGGCTATGACACCGTAGCCCTTGCTCGCGAAACCCACCGCTGTAGATAAGCCGACATAGCCTGTTCCAACAATTGAGATTTGAAAAGGTTTCATTCACTTTCTCCTTCAATAAGCGTTGGTTGATTTCTCCTCAAACCGCTAATTATAAATCTTTTCATAATAAAAAGAGAAAGAAGATGGGCTACTGATGATTAAGAAAGTTGTGATTCCAGCAGCAGGTTTGGGAACGCGTTTGTTCCCAGCAACAAAGGAACAGCCTAAGGAGATGCTGCCCATTTTTTCTCGTCCAGCAAACGATGAGACTAGCACTAGCGTAAAGCCTCTTCTTCAACTGGTTTTTGAACAGCTCTACGACAATGCATTTCGAGAGTTCTGTTTTGTGGTGGGTCGGGGAAAACGCGCCATCGAAGACCATTTCACCCCAGATGGCAATTATGTGGTCACGTTAAAGAAACAGGGAAAAAAGAGTCAAGCCTCGGATTTAGAGAGCTTTTATCACAAGCTTAGGACATCGACGCTTATTTGGATGAATCAACCCGAACCAAAGGGTTTTGGAGACGCTGTGTTAACGGCTCAACCCTTTGTTCAAAATGAAAATTTTTTAGTTCACGCTGGAGACACCTACATTATTTCAAAAAAAACCACACATCTGAAGACTTTGCTGACGATTCACGAGCGGCTTAAAGCAGACGCCGTTTTCATCGTGCAAGAAGTCGCAAATCCACGCCAATACGGTGTCATTGAAGCTGAAGAGTCAGAGAAAGGAATTTACAAAGTAAAAACAGCTGTTGAAAAGCCTGAAAAACCACCCACAAATCTAGCCATAATGCCGATTTATATTTTCAATCCAATCATTTTCGAAGCATTAAAGAAAACTTCACCTGGAAAGGCTGGAGAGATTCAGCTCACAGACGCCATTCAACAGCTTGTTAAGTGGAACCACACTGTCTACGCTGTCAAGCTCGACCGGAACGCTTTAAGGCTTGATATTGGAAGCCCTGAAACTTATTGGGAAGCCTTATCTGCTTCATATCATCACTTCTGCGGCGGGAAAACCAAAGATGATCGACAAAATAATCGTTGAAGACATCGCAACTATAAAAAGGGATATTGAAAAAAATAGTCTGAAAGAAAAATGTGTTCTCGTAACTGGAGGCGCAGGCTTCATCGGAAGCTGGCTTTGCGATGTGCTCATCAGCCTCAATTCAGAAGTCTCATGTCTGGACAATTTATCGACTGGAAAAAAAGATAACATTGACCACTTGCTCAAAGAGAAACTATTCAAATTCATCGATGAAGATGTTTGCACTTTCAAAAGCGATACAAAATATGATTTCATTCTTCACTTGGCAAGTCATGCCTCGCCTGAAGAATACGTAAAGAATCCCGTGGAAACATTGCGGACTAGCTCTTTAGGAAGCCACAACATACTTGAGTTAGCCAGAAAATCTGATGCCACTATACTGTTTACTTCAACGTCAGAGGTTTATGGAGATGCTGAGGTTATCCCAACGCCTGAAGGCTACTGGGGTAAAGTTAACCCTGTTGGACCTCGAAGCTGTTACTATGAAGGAAAAAGATTCGCCGAAGCCTTGTTTTTGGCTTACCGTAAAGAATACGGGTTAGATGTTAGAATTGCCAGAGTTTTCAATTCGTATGGACCTCGAATTAGGGCCGACGGACCTTATGCTAGAGCTGTGCCACGCTTCATAACTCAAGCCTTAACCAACCAGCCTATAACTGTCTACGGAGACGGGACACAGACAAGGTCTTTCTGTTACATAACCGACACCATCACAGGCCTCTTGTCATTTTCAACCAACAAAAGAGTTAGGGGAGAACTGGTAAACATCGGAAATCCTGAAGAAATAACTATCCTAGAATTAGCCAAGAAGATAAAGCAATATACTGGGAGCTCATCTCCCGTGACCCTTCATCCTCTGCCGAAGGATGATCCAAAAAGACGATGCCCAGACTTAAAGAAAGCGAAAAAACTTTTGCAATGGAAACCGAAGACAAATTTGGATCAGGGTCTCACAAGAACCATCAAATGGTTTCGTGAAAAAGAGAAAACTTGGCATTGTTCAGAATTACGTGAGAAGAGTGACCGACAAAAAGATAACTAAACACTTGTTTGGACCACAGTTATTTTATATTTCCAAAAGTTTAAAAGGTATTCACTAGACCAACAATGTTTGGGGGGAATAGAGCATAAAAGGAGTCTTGCTTGCAGGTGGATACGGAACCCGCCTCAGACCCTTAACCTACATCGTAAACAAGCACTTATTAGCGGTTTACGACAAGCCTATGATTGAATACGGCTTAGAAGTCTTAGCCCAAGCCAATCTAAAAGATATCTGCGTGGTCTTAGGAGGAGCAAAACCTGAGGATATCATTAGATATTTAGGAGACGGATACAAGTACGGAGTCAACCTTTCATATAAATGGCAAGGAGAGCCTAAAGGCATTGCGCAAGCAATTCTCTGTGCTAAAGACTTTGTAAAAGAAGACAACTTTGTTGTCCATTTAGCCGACAACATCTTTCCCAACGGTATATTAAAATTCATCAAGGACTTTGAGGAATCAAACTGTGACGCTCAAGTTCTTTTAAAAAAGGTGAAAAATCCAGAGCGCTATGGCGTTGCTGAAACCAGAGACGGCGTGCTTGTTAGCCTTGAAGAAAAACCCAAGAACCCTAAGAGTGATATGGCGCTGACGGGAATCTACTGCTTCAAGCCATCGGTTTTTGAGGTAATAGAGAGCCTCAAACCCTCTTGGAGAGGAGAACTGGAAATCACAGAGGCTATTCACAAAATGGCTACTTCTAAGAAGTGTAAAGTTCAATATTCTATTTTGGAGGGCCAATGGTTTGACTGCGGCACTTTCGACAGCATTTTGGAGGCAGGTTTATTCATTAAAGAAAAGATGAGAGGACGATGACGATAGAAGACTATGAAAAATCTCTCTACGATATTTTAGAGAAGATTTTCAAAGAGAAAAAAGACGAATTTGTCCCAGGCAAGAGCATAATTCATTATGCTTGGGCTGTCTACGACCAACATGAGGTTTTTGAGGCAGTAAAGTCCCTCTTGTCAGGATGGCTTGGTATTGGGAAAAACGCGAACAACTTCGAAAGACAGTTCTCAAAATTCTTGCAGATAAAGCACTGCATTCTAGTGAATAGCGGTTCTTCAGCCAACTTGTTAGCACTCGAGTCGCTCAAACTTTCAAAAGGAGCAGAGGTTATTACACCTGCTGTGACTTTTCCAACTACACTCAACCCTACTATTTTGAAAGGTTTGAAGCCAGTTTTTTTGGATGTCTTTCCCTCAACTTATAACATAGACGCTTCCAGATTGGAGGACGCTGTTTCCAAAAAAACCTGCTTGGTCATGCTTCCTCACACCTTGGGTAATCCAAACGATATGAAAACAGTTACGGATATTGCAGAGGACCGTGGTCTGCATGTAATTGAAGACGCGTGCGATGCTTTAGGCTCACGTTTCGATGGGAAATATGTTTCGACTTTCGGAGACCTTGGCACCTTTAGCTTCTACCCTGCACATCACATGACGATGGGCGAAGGTGGAGCTGTGGTCACGAACAATGAGGAACTCTCGCTAACTGTTCGGTCTCTAAGAGAATGGGGAAGAGCGTGCATATGCCCGGTTTGCACCATAGCCGTTGATCCGAACGCTTTTTGTCCATTGAGATTTTCGAAAGCTGTGATTCCAGATTATGACAGAAAATACACTTACATCAATATCGGGTATAACCTGAAGCCTTTGGACCTTCAAGCGGCTTTTGGGCTTCAACAGCTAAAGAGGTTACCCGACTTTATCAAGAGAAGGAAAAACAATTTTAAAAGACTGCACGAAGAGTTGGCAAAGTTCGAAGACTACTTCATCCTCCCAGAATCCTTGCCTAAAGCTGACCCCTGCTGGTTTGCTTTTCCGCTTACGGTTAGAGACGATGCGCCTTTTAGGCAGAAGGATGTGGTTCAGTTTTTAGAGAAGCATCAGGTTATGACAAGGCCTCTTTTTGCAGGCAACATATTAAAGCAACCAGCCTACGTTGACATCAATTGTAGAGTTGTTGGAAAACTGGAAAACAGCGACAGAGTAATGCGGTCAACTTTTTTTGTGGGCATTCATCCTGGCATCGATGAGCAAAGGTTGAATTACATGATTGATGTTTTTGACAAATTCATGAAACACGCAAGGAAGAAGTAAACTTGAAAATAACTAATGTTCTTATAACTGGCGGCTTTGGCTTTATCGGAAGCAATTTGGCTGAAGACCTAGTGAAGAAAGGCTATCACGTAATACTTTTCTCTAGAAGCAAAAGCAAGATCCAAAACATTGCAGACATTGTAAACAAGGTTACAGTGGAATACGGAGATGTTACGAATTTCAGTCTGTTGGAGAAAATAATTTTAAAGCATCGACCGGACATCGTTTTTCATTTGGCTGGTCAATTAACCACTTACGAATCTTTCGAAAGACCACTGTATGATGTGGACGTTAATTCAAAGTCCACCATAGCTTTGCTGGAAGCTATCAGAAAGTTAAACAAAAATTGCCGATTCATCTTGGGCAGCACATTCTGGGTAGTGGGAAGACCCAAAAAATTGCCGATTAACGAAGAAACACCTTGCAATCCCTTAAACATCTATGCGGCGGACAGACTTGCGAGCGAACACTACTGTAAAGTTTACAATGCAGTTTATGACATGGACGTCCTTGTGATGCGGCTTTCCAACACTTTCGGAATAAAAGAACAGTATCTTAACCCAAAAAAAGCAGCGCTAAACAACTTGATCTACAAAGGGTACAAGGGCGAAACTATACCGATTTATGACAAAGGAAAATTCTTCAGAGACTACGTCTACGTTTCAGACGTGATTTCCGCAGCTGAGGTCATAATGAACCAAGGCAAGTCAGCAGAGGTTTACTTCGTGGGCACGGGAGTAAAGACTTGGTTCTACCAAATCGGTCGATGGATAGAGGAATTAACGAGGGGCAAGGTAGTTTACATTGAGTCTCCAGACTATCATAAAAGAATAAACGTTGGCAACATTGTAGTGGACAACACGAAACTAAAAAATCTGGGCTGGAACTGGAAGGTCACGGTAAAACAAGGAATAGAGAAGACCTTAAAATATTACGAAGAAATCGGTGCTTAAATGGAAGGAAGGGGGAGCCAAAATGAAAATCTTAGTCACAGGTGGTGCGGGCTTTATTGGAAGCAACTTCATTAGACACGAACTCTTGAGGCACAGCGACGTGGAGATTTTCAACTTGGACAAGCTCACCTACTCTGGTAGGCTCGAAAACTTGCGTGACGTAGAAAAAGACTCACGCTACCGCTTTGTTCGGGGTGACATTCAAGACAGAGCCGCGGTTGAAAAAATCGTTGAGAAAAGAATTGATGTTATAGTTAACTTCGCGGCTGAGACGCACGTTGACAGAAGCATTGTGGAAGCCGGAGACTTTGTTCTGACAGACGTCTATGGGACATACAACCTGCTCGTGGCGGCAAGAAAATATGATGTGCATCGTTTCGTGCAGGTTTCTACCGATGAAATTTACGGCAGCATTGAGAAGGGTTCTTTCAAAGAAATTGACCCGCTGAATCCATCCAGTCCGTATTCCGCCAGTAAGGCTGGAGGAGACCTGATTGCAAAGGCTTTTCATGCGACATATAGTTTGGATGTTGTTATAAGTCGAAGCTCAAACAATTTTGGACCTTATCAATATCCAGAGAAGCTTGTTCCCAAATTGATACTCCGGGCTCTGCAGAATAAGCCGCTTCCACTCTACGGAGATGGAAAACAGGTGAGAGATTGGATTTATGTGGAGGATAACTGTGAGGCCATTGACATGATTATGCGGAAGGGTGGGTCAGGAGAAATATACAATGTTGCTTCGGGCAATGAACACACCAACCTCGATGTGGCAAAACTGATACTCCAAGCGCTTGAAAAGCCCGAAAACCTAATACAATTTGTTCCCGACAGGCCTGGACATGACCGGCGATATTCACTGGATATTAGTAAGGTTAGAAAACTCGGATGGAAGTTAAAATATGGGTTTGAAGAGGCGTTAAGAAGAACAATAACGTGGTACGCCAAAAATGAATGGTGGTGGCAACCTTTGCTCAAGGACAGATTCGTTCAACTAGACACACCTTGGTCAGAGTAATGTGTCTGTTTCCTGCATTAGCCACTCAATGAATGAATCTTCTGGCAAATTGTTTTCTAATGAACTTGGAAAAGAGAGTTCTTAATTTATTTTTACCTAGGTATGACACACTCAAAATGAATGTTGTTAAGGATATTGTGGTGCCTATGTAGAAGAGTTTTTGAGGCCAAAACTCTAGAGCAATGTCGTAGGTCCCTGTGTTGTTTATGTACCATGCGTTGGCGTATCCATTTACTGTCATGTGCTCCTCGATCTTCTCGTCACCAATTTGTGCAATCCACTGAGGATCGAACGAGTCTGCGAATACCAAGACAAAGGAGTTTGTAGCATTATGGATACGCACCTTATATTTCGTTGAATCTATTTTCTCATATGATATGCTGGGGACACTACTAGAATGACTCAATGTTTCAAGTAGTGCTTTCTGATGTGTGGAAAGTTTTGTGTCTAAAAACACTGCTATACGTTCTTTTGAACTGGAACTTATAAGAAACTTGGTTAGTTCATTTAAACTTCCATTGAGCACAAGTAAGTCGTTTGCTGCGTAGATGTGTTGATAATAGAACGTATTCTCATATATCTTAAGTGGTTCAAAAACTTCAGCTAGTCTAATACCTCTCTGGGCGTCTAGCCACGATGAAAAGAACTCTGGAGACCCAACATCCGTCAAATTGAATTGCGTCCAATCGAGATCTCCTCTCAGCAACACGTATTTGGCGTTTAGAACGCTAAGCACATTGCTGATATTCGCCTTTGGGTTAGACCTTATTTCATTGTATAATATGTCAAGAAATTCTGCTGAACCAGACATTGGATAGCCGCCAAAGTTCACATTCACTACTGGTTTAGTGAGCAGACTTTGCGTTACATCTAGACCATAATAACCCCACATGTAATGTACTTGATAGAACGGATTTTGTGGCAACAGAAACACGCGCCAATCACCAGGTTGGGCGTTGATCCAGTCACCGGCTTCAATCCAGTATTTCGGGATATTTACCTGAACGCCAGGAAAGAACCCGACACCACCGCGAGGAGTGCTGGGAGTAGCTTCTCCAGACAGGAGAGGCAATGCATTTCCAATCAAGATTAAGATGACAGCGCCCACAAAAATGCTTTTTATCCATGTCTTTTTAAAGAGAACTGTTTTACTAAAAACCCAGTCGATAGTGAACCCAATCATTGCAGCGTAAGACAAAACAACCATATGTATGAATTTGCTCCAAGGTTCTCTAAAAATCCAGAATCCTGGGATGTTGGTATACAGCCATAAGTAAACGTTTCCAAACGGTTCGTTACGACCCTTCGCTAGAAACAAGCCAAAAATAGCTAGAACTGAGAAGAACAGAACCTTTCTGTTTCTAGGGTAACAAAGGAGAGCTGAAAAGGCTACTAAAGGAACTGCTAATGTTAGAATTGTTAAGAAGGGATTGTCGTAAGCAGAGGCAAAGGAGAAATATGGACTACCAAAAGCAACTTGATTGAATGCCCATGACCCTAATAAGCGAAAGCAGTTAACGATTTTTGCGTTTACAGTTGTCCATGACAACCAATCCAAGTCATACATTTTAGGTGCGAGATTCCCACTAGTTTGCATTGATAAAGGAACAAGATATGTTACAATCCAGAAAAGATTTGCACTCAAAGCGATGCCTACAGTTAGCGCCACATACTTCATAGCAAATGCAAACTCCTTTCTAACAAATATCATGTAAAAAACGCAAAATAGAAGAAGCATCATCCATTGGGTGAAATAAACTGGTGGATTCACACTACCAGAGGCAAAAAGCAAACTCACCAATCCTACCCAAACAGAATAATTAATACTATGCGTTTCCAATCCTTTTATGAAAAGTCCAAGAAAAAGTGGTGCCGTAGCATAGGGCAGTAGATTTACGTCACCAAATGGACTAACTATGGCTACGTACAAGTTGAACGTATAAAGGACAACGGAACTCATCCTAGCAACTTTCGATCGAACTCCCATCGCAGAGATTAAGTAGTACATGGAAGCGGCAGATAAAGTAAACACGCCTACTAACCAAATTCTTTGCAGAATAGGGATCGACAGTCCAAGCGTCCCTAAAAGCGTCCAACTGAACAAAAAAGGCATCAATAGAGCGGAGTTTCCTATCCATATACGCCCCATTTCAAGTCTATTATCCCACATCTGGGAAGCCCGCAAGAACTCAATTTGAGGATGAAATGGCACTAAGGAATCAGAACCTATAAGAACTTGAGCCTTAAACCACGTTAACGGTATAAGTCCCAACACTATAATTAGGATTATCTCTTTGTAATCTACGAACATTCTTCTTAACGCAACATTCATTTTTCCTCCCTCAAACTCAAGCAACTAATAAGAGAACGTAGAGCCATTGCTGTCGGAGCCATATTTTTCATAATTTCTGTGTCAGAAACTTTACGTACATATTGTTGTACATACTCGTGTTTCCTCCATATGTATTTTAAATTCTTCAAAGTATCTAACATTGCGTGAAGAACTGCTGCGCCAATCTGCGGCTTGCGATTCAATATAAACCAAATCGCCTTAGCTAACTCCAGTATTATGGAAAATGAGATATATTTCAAGCCATTTGTAGTACTGTAGTTTTTAATCATTGTCACTAACCTGTTCTTCGTTGTGTAGAATTGAGCCAGAGTGGAGAACTTCACTCTTTTGCCAGGTATAGTGCTCCCCCGGGCGTGATGTACGACCGATGGCAAAACTGTAACAACTTTATACCCTTTTAGCCTCGCTCTCCAACAAAGGTCGACATCCTCTTCAAAAGCAAAATAATCATCGTCAAAGCCGTCCAATTCCACAAATAGTTGTCTTCTTATGACAAGAGCTAACCCCTCGGCGTAAAATACCTCAACTGGTTTTGCTTTTTTCGTGCTATTCACATTCGTATAATCGTGGGAAAAAGCGAAGCGGTCAATAAGACAACCAATAGAGTCTATGCCTTGTTTATCGATTCTGAGAGAAAGTGGCTGAGCGATACCAATGTTACCGTTATCTTCCATAACGTCTATAAGATTATGTAACCAGTTAGGGCTTACTTCAACGTCAGGGCTTAAGAAAACGAAATATTTTGATTTAAGGTCTGTTTTCATCGTTCCCAAATTGTTCCCTTTGGCAAAACCATAATTCGCCTCAAGAGCAATCACTTTTAGTTTTTCACAGTTGCCATAATTTGCCTTAACATACATCAGGCTTTCGTCTGTGGATGCATTGTCAACAAGTAGCACCTCAAAATTAGGATAGTCTGTATTGAGGGCTGAAACTAAACATCTATCAAAGAGTGGCCCGGAATTTCTCAACCCATTGTAGTTAAGAATGATTACTGAGACTTTGGGTGGCGTTGTTGTGTTGACGTTTGTCTTGCAGTTAATCATTGCTGGTCATCTTGCTTTTACTTAGAGAAATCCTTTAAGTGTCCTAGAACCTTTTTGGTTGATCTTAAAGCAAATTTGATGTCTTGTGGGCTTCTGATGCCTACAACTTTTCTAATGACAAACTCTGGGTCAAACGCAACCTTATAAATTCCTCGCACCATCTCTAACACTTCATAATCTTTCAAGGGCGTGTGCATTACTGGTTCCCGCATGTCATAGCGATTCCAATTTAATGTTTTAAGCCATCCTTTCTCATTGGCTTCCTCAAACAATGGTGTTCCAGGATATGGTATGACTATGGTTGCCTGCACAGTCTCAGCGTAACCCTTCTTTAACAAGAATCTTCCGAGCTTGAGTGTTTTCTCTGCCTCTTCTCTTGTTTCCCATGGGTACCCAAACATTATGGTGATGTGAGGTTCCAAGCCAGCTTTCTTCGCCTTGCTGCAAGATTCAATGATTTGCTCAACTGTGAGACGCTTGTTAATACGGTCTAAAGTCTTTTGGATAGCTGATTCTAGTCCAAACAAGAGCATTCTAAAGCCCGCTTTTTTCATCAGCTTATATTCTTCGAAACTTAAAGCCCCAAATCTCATGTTGCAACTAAAGTAAATTTCCTTGTTGTAACCTTCCTCAATCAAAGCCCCACAGAACTTTTTTATCCAATTACCCACAGGAAAGGTTCCCGTGTCATCAAAAACTTCTTTCACGCCATATTTCTCTATGAGCGTTCCAATTTCTTCAACTAAGCTCTGAGGTGACCTAGCTCTGAAGTTAGGATATAAGACCGTCCAAGCGCAGAAACTGCACTTGTGCCACCAACAGTCCCTGCCGACCATTGTGTAAGTCCCTGGCGTTCTCTTGTAATTTCCATTCTTCTCACTGTAAAGTCGCCAATTTGTCAAATCTCTGTCAATGAAGGGTAGACTATTTAAATCATGGTTTAAATCAAATTGCCCAGTGTTTCTCATTTCTCCATTTTGCTTGAACCAGATACCATGTTCCAGTACTTTCGCCTTACCATTCAAATACTTAACCAAATTCAGCAAAAGGAAATCGAAATCACCACCACACAAAACATAATCGACTTTGCTTTTTTCTAGAGATTCGCTAGGTAAGGCAGTCACATGATCGCCCACTAACACTACATTTGTCTCGGGAATCCTTTCTTTCACATCGTTTATGATCCTCCAGTGCCTCTTCACAACGGGAGTTTTTGTCTCTATAACAATGATATCTGGGCTTTCCCTTTCAACACTGTTTAGCCACTTTGGATATGATTTCTCCTGGGCTAAAGCGTCATCCCAAAGAACATCGTATCCAGCTTGACTCAGCAGAGTTGCTGCATACGCCCCGACCATAGGATATATGTAAGTTGGCTCGGAAAACCACTGAAATTGCCTATTTTGAGCTAGAAGTGGTACGCCCTTATCGTCCGCTAGAGGAGGATACGATATGGAAACTCTCACTTTACACACCTTGGGTTTTCATACGGGCCCTTGTATTAAATCCAAAAGGACTTGCCTTGCTAAGTTGCCTTTTCATTTTTAGTCTTTTAAATTCTTTATTGCCAATCCGCGTAGGAAGGCAATTCCGTACGTTATGTGGGTTAAGGGGATTCCAATAGACACAAAAAAAGCTGTTTTTAAGTTTTTGGTTTTTATGCCTTCAAATAAGCACGCAGTGAAGTATGCTGCAAGCAAGCTAAGATAAACTACCATCAATACAGTGTTCAGAAACGCTAAAGGTAAACCAGTTATGATCCCACATACCAACAATGAAGGAATAAAGTAGATAGGTTTACGTGAGTTTTCTGGATATTTTTTAGCAAAGTAGCCTCTGTGCAAACCGTAAGCCCATATTTGTTTCAAATGTTCCCTAAACAATGAACGCCTATGGTGAAATACAACTACGTCAGGAGCATAGACCATTTTCATGTTGAGTTGTTTAGTTATCTGCATGGATAGATACGTGTCTTCACCCGGCCAATTGTCTACATTGAAGCCCCCTAACTTGTCTAGAACAGACTTACGTAAAACCAGGTTGCAAGTTGGAAGATCATCATCGTCTTTTGTTTTCCTCGAAGTATATCTGTGTGTAAACCTACCCCCACCCAATCTTGAGGCGAGAATCAAGCCACTGGACTTCTGCCATATGTTATCACTTGCTGGAGTAAGGCTAGGGCCCCCAACCGCGGCAACTTCCGCGTCTTTGAAATACTTCACAACATTTTTCAACCAATCTTTATGTGGATAGGCATCGGCGTCTATAAAGGCACATATTTCACTTTTAGAACATTTGATTCCGACATTCCTCTTATGAGATGGCTTGGCAACCCCCGTCGGGATCACCCTAACCCTAGAATCGTCATATGATAAGTATTGCTCACGGTCAGGCAACACAAGAACCCCAAGGTTTGCATAACTCAGACTTAGGCAATGTTTGACACATTCTTCAACGTATTCATCAATTTTTTTGCATGGAATTATTATTGAAGCGGAGAGTTCCTCTACCACCTTTAGAAACCTCAAAGTAATCAAAATGTAATGATCTTTAGTACTGTTTCAAGACCCTCAATCGGTAGGTTATCCTCAGCAAATCCAAGAACATTCTTTGCACTTTTTGGAGACTGAATATTCCACGCATTCTGATGTCAACAGGTAACTCGAAGACTTTTAGGCCGTACAATTTTGCAACCACCATTAGTTCAACGTCAAAAGCATATCCTTTAACAATTAACTTCGGTAGTATCTTCTCCAAAGCGTTTCGTCTGATTGCTTTAAGACCAGTCTGTGTGTCTTTAAATCTTAGTCCTGTTAAAAGTTTAACTAGCAAGTTGAAACTATAACCAAGGATTTTTCTCATTAATGGTATGTCCACGGTTGATTGGGGATGCCACTTGGAAGCGATTACCATGTCACTGTGTTTAAGAGAATGAATATAGCGAGTAATTTGCTTTGGATCAATGTCTAAATCGCTATCCATAAAAATGATGGCATCACCCTTTGCATGTACAAAGCCAGTTTTAATAGCGTATCCCTTCCCAATGTTTCTTGCGTAACTCACCACTTTTACGTGGCTATTATTATTGGCAAAGTTTATCGCTCTTTTTCGGGTGTCGTCCACACTTCCATCGTCAACCACGATAAGTTCGTACTTGAGACCTGTTTGCTTGACAACGTGGTCAACTCTCTCAACAACTGCCTCTATGGTATTCGCCTCATTATAGGCGGGCATTACCAGCGAAAGTTCTAGGCTACCCCTCATCTCTTCTGTTCTGCCTCCTTTCATGCCTTACAAGATAGATAAATTGCAGGACCACACCGAGCACTAGAGAGAAGTAAGCGTATGTAGCAACAGAGTCCGCCAACAATGAATTTCCTTGAATTAACAAACCCGCACTTACCAATAGAAGCCCTTGAAATCCTAGAACGCAAAGGGCTGCAGGATTCTCTCTAAAGAACTTCTTGATTTTTAAAATGAACAGCATGGATTTGAACCAAAACATAATTACACCATAGATGTTCCTACTGTGTTTATATGCATTACACTTAGATACCGGGTGAACACGGGCTCCTTTGCCCAATTGAGGGCAGAAATGTTGCCCCAGTTTTGGGCAATTCGACTTAGCTTTTGTGCAAGGGATTGCCCGACTTTTCTCGCAAGGTGGGCAACATTGCTCTCCAAAGCGTTCAATAGTCTTCTTATGATGGAGGTTAACACTTTAGCTAGGAAGTAGCTACGGACTTTATTTAACACCTTTATGGTTAGTTCAATATACGCCCGCTCAGCTTTGGTTAGCACTTTAAACCAGATTCCTCGTCGAATAGCCTTAGCCCTCAGCTTGACAATTTCACTCTTTGTGAGCCAAAAGCGAGTTTGTTGGCTTGTAGAGTTGTCATTTCGACCTGTCGCTGAAGCTCTGCGGGTAAACGTCGCTGTGTGAGTTGAAAGCGAAAAACTTTTTCTGCCAACTCTCATCATCTAATCGGCTCCTTCGGCAACTAAGGATTTTAATCTTTTTTCACAAGCTTTTTTATTGTTTGTTGCTTGCGAATATAAAACATTCGGATTTACACGTTAGAAAGCTAGTTAGGAACCGTAACTAAAGCGCTTAAACTTCGGGAAATATCCTTGCATAAACCATCTTAACTCAATGCTTTCTCTAACCAACAACCGTTCACTCTCCAAATCTGATACCTTACGCAGCATTTGCACGTTCTCTCGTTTCTTCCAAGTGTCAGAAAAGTTCATTATGTTCCAAACAAAAGCTTTGAGAAGAGCGATTGAAGCGTCTACGCGTTGGGTTACGAGGAAGAGGAGCGTTTCGCCAAATTTCAAAGAAGAAAATTTAAAAACCGTTCTTGTCAAGGACTTTAAACTATAATTTTTAAGAATTGAGCAGAGGTTGTTGCGGCTGTTTAAGTAGAGTCTTTGGACGTTTATGGCTTCCATTGTGCCTCCGTACTTGTGATAGACCACAGCAGAGGGAACGTACATTACTTTATAGCCTTGTAATCTTGTTCGCCAGCAAAAGTCTAGGTCTTCCCCGTACATGAAGTACCTTGAGTCAAAAAATCCTACGTTGTTCAAAGTTCTCTTGCGTATGAGCATAGCTCCACCAGAGGCGAAGAAAACTTCTTCCAATCGAGAGTATTGCCCCTTATCTATCTCGTATAATCCACGGTCGTGTCCAAAGCCATAAATGTCAAATTCGCCACCAGCAGAGTTCAAAATTTTTCGGTTGTGGAACATGACTATCTTGCTTGCACACACGCCTATCTGAGGATTTGACTCAGCAACTTGCACTAATTCTTCGAGCCATTTGGAGTCAACTTCCGTGTCGTTGTTTAGTAATGCTATGTATTCTCCTTTGGCGTTTCGCATCCCTTCGTTGCAGCCTTCAGCGAAGCCGAGATTCACTGTTTTAGCAAACACCCTTACTTGGGGATAGTTCGTTCTAAGAAATTCAACTGAGCCGTCGTTGGATGCGTTGTCTACAACAATTATTTCAATGTTCTTGTATGTGGCTTTCTGAATTGAAGAAAGACACGTCTTGAGATATTTTTTGCCGTTGAAGTTTGGAATAACCACACTCACGAGCGGCTCAGACATTTTTTCTTCCTTTAATAGTTACTTTCCATCCGTGTCTCTTCGGAACTTTTTGTAAAGTGAAAACCAAGCGACAACAGCGCTTATGGTTAAGGCGGAGTATGAAGCATATATCATCGTCGGGTTTTCTAATGAATATTGATGTGCAATGTGAATCTTATAAAAAACTTGGCCAGTGTCTTCGACGTTTAAATCGAGTGCGTTTGATTTTCCCGTGTTTTGAACTTCTAGATTTGCGAGGCTGAGGCTTGCGTTTACTCCATCACCGACTATGTAAACTATGTTTACTGCTTTGATTTCATCTCCCTCGATGTTGAAAGAACTTTGGCCGTCAAGCGTTACTGACGAGGAGTTAGCTTCGAACCAGCGCCAGCTTTTGATAGAGCTTGAATTGAAGGATGCAACTTCGTACTCGTAGACCATGTTATCAGTTTTAGAAAATATGCCAAGAATAATTTTGCTCACATTACTTTGAAGGTACTTAACTTTTACTTTAAAATTTTCAGCTACGACCCGATTTAAATGCCAAGATAGTCTCAATGTGGAATTGACATGGTCTTTTCCTAGGTCAATCACTGTCAAATTGAGTACGTTGGCTTCTCTGTCTATTTTTCCAAACCCATCTTGGCTTGTCTCGTCGATTATGGTGAAGTTTGAGGCAGGATAAGCCATGAAGGTAGTTAGCGAATAGCTTGCAGTGGTTTCGTTGATTATGAACAAACCTCTTGTTTGATACTGCGGTTTCTGAGTTGTCCATACCGTCTCGTTGCCTCTCACAATGGACACTCTTGTGGGACTTTTTGATGTTATGTTAAACAAAACCCGATCGTTTTGTGCGAAATTTGAAAGAGACCACTTATCAGTTTGGTATGTCTCCATGCTACTTGTCCTTGTGTTTGTTTCCATTGTTAGCGAAAACTGACCGTAAGTATTTACCAAGTATCCGGTGGAAATTCCTATTATTAGTAGAGAGAGAACGAATATAGCCACTAACTTGTCCTTGAACCATCTTATGTCTATTTTT
>Ga0315308_1000660_pt1 | contig 19493 bp, 19 predicted proteins | sample TDP3_MG_FD_203078 | JGI IMG/M metagenome (GOLD analysis project Ga0315308, IMG submission 203078) | Freshwater sediment microbial communities from Lake Towuti, South Sulawesi, Indonesia - TDP3 | ecosystem: Environmental > Aquatic > Freshwater > Lake > Sediment | place: Indonesia: South Sulawesi... | reverse complement strand
GGGGCGGATAGAAGGATGATCTATAGGATCAAGAAGGAGGAAGGGGTGGATTTGAAGAAGAAAACCAATGGAGGCCGGATGCTGGGTCCACCGCTAAGAAAAGGTTGCATTCGGCTTTCATAGAAGGGGGTTAAAGACGTTTAGCCGTGACGAAATGAAGTCCTGTCTGAGGAGCGAGCCGACCTCCGGCGAGCCCAGCACAGACCTTTCAAACTTCCTGCACCATCCGCACCACCTGGAGTAGAAATAAAGAAAAATCGGCTTCTTTCCCTGCATGCCTGCGGAAACTGATTCTTTGTAGGGTGTCCAATTTATACCGTGAATTTCCGCTCCTTCGCCTAAAAAAAGGGCCCCTGTCCTCACAAGGAAATACCCTATGAAAAAAAACGCCAGAACCCATAAGATTGGCCTGCGCCGCCGGACTGCCTTCTCTTGTTCCATTGATCAAACAATACCATTTTTCATTTTCTGATGGAAGCTGTATTCCATTACACACTCGTTTTTGGTATAACAAACCATCGTGAAAAAGAGGGCAAAGAAGGGAGAACCCATCAGAGCGATATTGTGGCTGATTGTGGCCGTGATACTTGACCTTCAATGGGTCTTTGTGCGGATAGCGGGCCTGAAGCTTGACAGCCCGTGGGACGCAATTCTACCCGGGCTTGGAATCTTCGGAGCAGCCTTCCTTCTATCATGGGGCGCAGAGCTTGCACAGCTTGAGATCTCCCAGGCCCTTGCACTCGCATTCCTTGCCCTCGTTGCAGTGCTGCCGGAATATGCGGTTGACATCTACTTTTCCTGGACAGCCGGGAAAGATCCGGCATATATCCATTTCGCACTGGCAAACATGACTGGGTCCAACAGGCTCCTCATAGGGCTGGGATGGCCTGCGGTCATATTTGCATACTGGTGGAAGACAAGAAGATCGCACCTAATCCTGGAGCGATCGCACGGTATAGAGATATCTGCCCTTCTCCTCGCTACAATCTATTCGTTCATTCTTCCTCTCAAGGGAGCCCTCTCTGCTTTGGACTCTGTGTTTTTCATCGGGATCTTTGTTCTCTATATCATCCGCGCTTCCCGTGCCCATGTTATTGAACCCGAGCTTGCAGGCCCTTCAGAACTTATAGCTTCTATTCGTGTGCCATTGCGCCGCCTGGCCACGATCCTCCTGTTTGCCGTATCAGGGCTTACCATTTACATCGCTGCCAAGCCCTTTGCCGAGGGCCTCCTCTCTTCAGGTCGGAGATTTGGAATAGAGGAATTCATCCTTGTCCAGTGGCTCGCCCCTTTGGCCTCTGAGTCCCCCGAGTTCATCGTGGCTGTTATCTTTGCATTGAGAGTACTCCCTGGTGCAAGTTTCGGCACCCTGGTCTCCTCAAAAGTCAACCAATGGACCTTGCTCGTTGGCATGCTTCCACTGGCCTTCTCCCTGTCGCTGGGAAATCTTGGCTCCATGGGGCTCGATCCCAGGCAAACAGAGGAGGTCTTCCTCACATCAGCCCAGTCACTTTTTGCCGTGGCAGTCATTTCCAACTTCAGGTTCTCTATCCTGGAAGCCCTTGTGCTTTTTATATTGTTCTCCACCCAGCTCTTCTTTCCCTCCTCCGAGATCCGCTACATCTATGCTGTGACCTATTTCATCTTGGCTTGCGGCATAATCGTTTTTTCTCCAGGGCGGAGGGGAGGGTTGAATTCCCTGATCCGGGGGGTGATTGGCTTTCTGGCAAGGAAGCAGGGTTAAGACAAGCAACATGAATATAAGGGCATGCATCATCGTCTCCACAATCCTCCTGTTGCTTTCATCCCCTTCTTTTCAGGACGAGGCCCAAAAAGAGACAATCGTCTCTCAGAGGTTAAGGAAATTCGAGGAACAGCTCGAAAAAGGGGAAAAGAAGGAGGAGCAGAGACCCGATAGCAAGGACGGCAATTGCCTCAGCGGCTGCAATCCATTTGATATTATCTTTGATATCATATGTTCTCCGAAACCTGCTTATGTCCAGGAGCCCCCTACTCCACGATTGCAAAGCCCTGTTGAGAGGGAGCCCAAAAAAAAGGAGATGTCATTCAAGGCAGGGCTCGGGCCCCTGATAATACTACCATCCATTCCTGGATATTCACTCAGTGCAGGGTTCTTCTATGGAACATTCGGGATTGAGGCCGATTTCCTTCATCTTTTTGAGGAGGTTGACGGGATCGATAAGCTCGCATTCCTTTCTGCTGACCTCAATGTATCACCGTGGAGGGAGAAGCGGATCGCACTGGACTTCCTCATGGGCATCAAGGGGGTATTTGGCGAGGGAAACTACGGCGCATTCGAGTTCGGCCTTAGGCCCCATGCCCTCATCACAAAGAATATCAGGTTTGATCTACTTGCAAGGTTGGGACTCTTTGAAAACACGCCCCTTTTTGAGCTTGGCGCCGGCGTAGGATGGATATGGAAATGGGGAGAGATATGGTTGGGATACAGGAGCCTCATCGCCAAGGACGAGACACTCGACGGCCCCGAATTAAGGTTTTCTTATATATTCAAAGAACCGGAATAATATCTTGAACTTTAAAACGAAAACTTCTCTTTTCCCTTTATCTCTACAGTTACCTCGTCCATGTCCTCGCTGTATGCCTCAACGCGGTTCCTACCCTTTCTCTTGGCCAGATAAAGGGCCGAATCGGCCCTGTCAATAAGCTCCTGCTTGCGCCTGGCATCCTCAGGGATGTTTGCCACGCCCACGCTTATCGTAATAGAGAATTCCTCCCCGCTTGCCGATTGAAAGGTCTCTTCGCTTACCGCCTTCCTTATCCTCTCCGCCATCTTAAGGGCGCCCTTTTTGTCCGTGTTCCTCAAAACAACAGCCAATTCCTCTCCGCCATACCTTGAGGCAACATCTATGTCCCGTATTGACTTGTTCATGACCTGGGCCACCCGCTTAAGCACAAGATCTCCCACTGGATGGCTGTAGAGGTCGTTAATCTTCTTGAAAAAGTCTATATCAGCCATGAGGAGAGACAACGGCATCGGGTTCCGTCCCATCCTCTTCAATTCCTCATTCATTAACTCCTGAAATGCCCTGTGGTTGAGAAGCCCTGTGAGGCCGTCCGTTATGGCCATCTCCTGCATCTTGAGATACATCCGTGCGTTCAGGATGGAGACCGAAGCCTGGTTGGCAAGTGCGCCGATGATCTTTGCATCATACTCCGAGGAAAAAGCCGGCTTCCTGCTAAACAGTGTCAGGGCTCCGAGGACCTCTCCTTTGGCAATAAAGGGAGCGCACAGACAGGAATCCATCCCTTCAAGCCTGATCCCCTCGCCCATGATCGGGAAGCCCTCTTCCCTCTTCTTGAGCCCATCAAAGATCATGACCTTTCTGTAATCCTCTACAGCCCTTCCAATAAGGCTCTCCCTGGTAAATTCCTTTCCTATCAACTCCTTGCTTCCTTCTCCCCTCATGGCCTTGATCGAATAGGTATTCTTTTCATTGTCATATAGGACAAGAATAGACAAATCAGAAAATATAATCTCCCTTGAAGATTCGACAACCAGGGTGAGAACCTCCTCAAGATCCAGGGTGCTTGAGAGCTTGTTGCTGACATTGTTGAAGGCTGCAAATTCCTGAGACTCAAACCTTATCTGCTGGCTCATTTTCATATAATCAATGGTATCGAGGACCTGGATGGAGGCGATCGTCAGAAGTTTGCTGTGCTCCTCTGTGAATGCCTGGATTTCCCTGGAGTCCACAGAGAGAACCCCTTCAACCTCATCGTCCCTCATGACCGGAATGGCGAGAAAAGAGCGGATCCCCTCCCCGCGGGTGTAATAGGGCAGCCCGCTGATATCTTTATTGAATTCGGATACTGATAGGGGTCTCTTCTCCTTTGCAACCCATCCCAGCATCCCCTCGCCAGGACTGATCTCCGCTTCTCCCGTCACATGGTCGCTGTCTGAGATTATATCTTTGACCCTGAGAAGCCCGTCTTCACGGCTGAGCATATAAAGGGTGCATGTATATGGATGGAGGGTCCTGACGATAAGCTCAAGAATGCTGTGGAGCTTTTCCTCAAGTGTATATGCAGCCTTCGTGGCCTGAATACGCCTGCTCTCCTTGGACAACAGCTTTAGCTCTGCAGGGGGAGGCCCTCCCGTGGGACTGGGTGACAGCGCCCTTGCCTCCCTTTCCATATCCTCATGCTTTGCCTCAAGGCTCTCTCTATGCCGCCGTTCCCTAAGAAGAAGGATCCCCACGCTGAATGCAAAAAGAAGAGACAGAGCAGCATGGGAAATAACAGAAGGATATCCCTGCAACGCAGTACCATGGATCAGCATCCTTAGTATTTCAAGCCCGGCCGGGCTAAGCGCCAGGAAAAAAAGTTCTATTGGGCTAAGAGCCAGGGCGAGAAAGGAGAGAAACAGATAGTTCACTGGAAAGAGCTCGCTTTGCCATCCTTGCGGGATCCCAATGGCTGCATTTGCAGAAACAATCATCATGAGGGAAAGACCCAGGAATGACTGAGCCTCTGCCTCCCTCCTTGGGCCCTGTATTACCCTGTAGATTCCCAAAAGCAGCGGCGGTATAAGGGAACCGACACGAAGCATCCAGGAAATTGACTCCTGCGAGTAAAAACCGTAAACCACGAGGAATCCAACGGCTGCCGAGAGCCAGTATTCCATGGTGCTGCCCAGGAACAGTAGGGCCTTTTTCATTGAAAAACGGGAACTTCGCGTAAGCGCCCCCGCATGGAGTTCATTTATTTATGGAGCAGAGCCTGGCTTACCAACCCGACCCATTGGAAGAACAGTGGTGGAGGTTAAATGCTTCCCATTTCTCTCGAACATAAAGACCAGCTCATCCTTCCTGGCCATACCCAACTTTTCTCTTGCAAGCTTCTCTATATATCGCATGTCATTCTTCAGGGCCTCTACCTCGACACGGAGAGCCTCATTCTCCTTCCTCAACCCTTCGTTCTCCATGTCCATCCTCAAAAGCTCTGTCCTCAGCCGATAGGCCTGAAGAAGGCCGTGATCGCCAAAAATGAGCCAAAGGAGACTGATTGAAAATATTGCAGCAAGGGCGAAGGAGAGGAGAGATTTTATCCTTGCCCTCTTCCTCATATTCTTATTTGCTCTCCTCTCGGGCGTGAGATTCTGATTCTTTGGGCTGTGTGGCTATGGCCACTCTGCTAAGGCCTGTATTTCTCACCAGGTCCATAACCTCTACAACCCTTCCATGGGGCACAGCCTCGTCCGCCTGGATAATGACAAGGGTCTGGTTGTTCTCCCTGAAGACAGCAGTCAATCTTTCCTTCAGAGTTGCTTCGCTTACGGGATCCCTGTTGAGATACAGGCTTTCATCCTTGGGGATCCAGATCCTGACATCCCTCTCCTCCCTCGTAATGACATCAACGGATGACCTTGGAAGGTTGACCTTGATCCCTGGAGAGACGATGAAGGTTGTAGAGAGCATAAAGAAGATCAGAAGGTTCAGGAAGACATCAACCATGTTGATCACATCAATATGAAGATCCTTTCTCTTTCTTTCCCTGAATATCACAGCTTCTCCTCAATGATCTCCCCCTCGCCCATGAGATCAACGATCTCCAGGGAAGTCTGCTCCATCTCAAGGGAATAGGAGTCCACCTTTCCGATAAGATATTTATAGGCAACATAAGAAGGCACAGCCACGCTAAGCCCCGCAGCCGTTGCAATAAGCGCTTCGGCGATCCCGCCTGCAAGGATGCTTGGGTTTCCCACGCCAGCCAGCGAAATGACGCCAAATGCCTTGATCATTCCTGAGACAGTGCCCAATAGTCCCAGTAGAGGGCAAATGGCCGCAATTGTAGCAACGGCCTCGATATATTTCGCAAGGATCGCAACCTCCTGGCGGCCGGTCTTCTCCATGACAGCCTTTATGTCTTCCTTCTTTTTCCCGAAATTTCTCAAGCCGGAGATGAGAATACGTGCCATTGGCGTATTGTTCTGCCTGCAAAAGGACTCAGCCTGAAGGATCTGGCCCCTCCTGACAAAGTCTTCTACGCCCTGAAGGAGCTCCCTTGGGACCACCTTCTTCTTCCTCAGAACCCAGACCTTGTCCAGGAAAATGGCCAGGCTCAGGACAGAGCAAAAAAGGATGGGATACATGAATAACCCACCCTTTGCAAGAAACTCGAACATAAATATATATTAATCTTACTTAGCTGATATGTCAACGAGCAGCCTTCTTGGCCATCTCCGCTTCAATCTCCTTTATCAAGTCCTCTGCAACTACCTTGTCCCATATGGCCCAATCCGCATAATAGGTTGGTCGCTCTATTGTGAAAACCTTCTTTGCGGTCTCAAGCGCCTCTTCATATCTTTTCTGGTTGAAGAGGGTCTCAGCAAGATCGCAGTATGCAAGGGAATAGTTCGGATCCATGGCTATTGCCTTCCTCTGGTAATCCTCGGCCTTCTTAAGGCTCCCTCCGAAGATGGTGGGAAGCTCGCAGTAAAATGTGCCAAGCCCATCAACGATCATCACCTCTTTGGGATCAAGCTCGTATGCCTTGAGGATGTGCTTTCTTATCTCAGCGATCGCAATGATGTTGTTGAAAACATTCTTTAACTGCTGGATCCTGCCCATGTTCGCAAAATACCAGAAGTGCGCCCCGGCGGATTTATCATCCATCTTCAGGGCCTTCTTGGCCCACTCCTTGCCCTTTAAATACCCCTGTTCCCTTTCTTCCTTGTCCTTGGGAATATCGTCTGCATAAGTAAGCCAGGCCCTTGAAAGCATCAGGAGAGGCTTTATATTCTTGGGATCCTGCTGGAATGCCTCCTCAAAAATCTTAATGCTTTTCTGAATGCGCGACAGGTCTTCGTGATAGGAGAAAAACAGCTTTTCTCCCTTTGCGAGAAGCTCCTCAGCATCGCCTGCTTGCAAGAGTGCAGGAAAAGAGAGCAATACTACTGTAAGGATTCCCCTTTTTAATGGGTCAAAGTTCATGCTCTTCGCGTCCGGACTTGGTGAACTCCTTTTTGTATAATTCCTCAGCCCAGTTTCGAAATATAATATTCTCAGGTGCAATCTCAGGAGCCTTCTCTATGGGAAAGTTCATTATCCACTCCAGCTTCTTTCTCGCATCTTTAAAACTTCCCATTCTTAAATATGTCTCTGCAATATATATGTGTGTCTCAAGGTAATCGGGCTCCACCTCAAGCGCCTTGTTATAGAAATATAATGAATCCTCAAGGTATATATCTGCGACCTTGCGGATGAGCCACGGGAGCGCCCATATAAACCTGCCCCAGAAGCGGTATGTCCCTCCGAAATGGTAGCTTATGTTCTTTGAAGCAACAAGATTCAAGCCCTTTAATGAATCCCCGATCTTGAAACCTCCTGCCAGAACGCCCCTAATGACAATTAAATTCCCATGACAGGATACATGCCAGTAGTGTCCTTCAAGGGATTCTGGATCCAGCTCTTTTGCCTTATTCGCCGTGTCCATGCATTTACTAAGCAGCTCTATCCTTTTTTTTCTCTCCTTTTCAAGGAAATATCCTGCAAAATAATATGCATAGGATAGCTTTATCCAGTATTGCTCATTGCGGGGCTCAATGGACAGGATCTTCTGATATACATCAATGAGGGCATTTATATCTTCAGGGTTGCCCCTTTTTTCCCACAATCTCTGCTCTTCCTTCTGAAGCTCAGAGATCCCTGCCTGGGGTTGGGCCAGAACGAGGAAAGACAATACAAGTATTGTTATTCCCATTATTGTGGGCGATTAAACGCCAGGGGCAAGGTCGAGAATTTCATATACATTGATGGGTTTTGCCTTGCCTTTCACGGTCACAGGGGGCAATTGATTGGCCTTGACCTTGTCCTTGATGATTGCATAGGTATATTCGCTCACCATGATCTGTCCCTTGGTGGTCAGGCCCTGAATACGCGATGCAAGGTTCACTGCATCTCCGATGACAGTGTATTCCATGCGCTTGCTGGATCCGATGTTCCCGGCAATCACATCCCCTGTATTGATCCCGATGCCGTTATCGAATTTGTCAATATCCCCTGAAAACTTCCGTCCGGTCTCTTTCCAATGCTCCTTCAATTCTTTAAGTTTCTTCTTCATCCCTACCGCTGTCTTCACTGCCCTCAGGGCATCGTCCTCCCGTGAGAAAGGGGCGCCGTAGAGCGCCATAATGCAATCCCCCATGAATTTGTCCAGTGTTCCCTCAAACTTAAAAACCTCTTCTGTCATCACGGTGAAATACTCGTTGAGAAGCTCCACAACATCCTTTGGGGCCATCTTCTCAGAGAATGTCGTGAACCCCCTGATATCTACAAAAACAATGGTCACCGTCTTGTGCTCTCCACCAAGGGCCAGCTCTCCCTGCTCGCTTAAAAGCTTGTTCACCAATGGGGCTGCAAGGTAACGCTGAAGATTGGAGCGGATCCTCTCCTCACGCCTGATCTTCTCGTAGAGCCTTGCCTGCTCAATGGCAATGGATGCCTGGGTGGAAAAGGCAGTTAAAAAATCAAGCCCTATGGTATCAAACAGGCCAGTTGATGGCTGGCCGTCCACATAGATGACACCTATGGTCTTTTGGTCCTTTGTCCTAAGAGGAACACACATAACAGACCGAATGCCGTGAAGGACCACGCTCTGCTGTTCCTTGAACCTGGGGTCAAGGGAGGCATCTACTGTCAGAACAGGTTCGCCTCCAGCAGCAACCCTCCCTGCAATGGTCTGAGAGATACCCCTTTGGACCATGCTCTTGATATCAGCATCCATGTTCCTCGCCACCATAGGAACGAGCTCTTGAGATTTCTCATCCTTTAGCATTATGAAGCCCCTCTCGGCACGCACAACCTTCAAAGCCATTTCCATAACCATATTGAGAAGGATCTTTAGATCGAAAACAAAATTGATGACCTTTCCGATCTCATATAGGGTAGATGCGATCTGCTGCGACCTCTCCATTTTAACAAGGTCCTCACGGATCTCATCCAGGTCCTTTTCTACAGTCATAAAATCAGCGGAGAATTGCCTCGTCTCCATATCCCTTGTGTTCTTTTTCACGTCCTTCTCAAGCAAAGCAAGCCTTTCTTTGGTGCTTTGGATCTTTCTAAGGCTGGGGGATTCCTCCTTTCCCCTGATAATGGACTTAATTCCATCAACTGTTGCCTCATCAACAAAGGTCAAGGCAAGGCCGGTTCCAAACCTGATGGAATCCCCGTATTTGATCTCCCTCTCGGTGATCCTTTCCTCGTTTACAAATGTTCCGAAAGTGGAATTGTTGTCCGCTATAAAATACCTGTCTCCCTTTTTATCAATGGTTGCATGGTAGCGGGAAACAAACCCATCGTAGAGGACAATGTCGTTATCGGGCCTCCTCCCGATAGTGATCCTGTCTTTAGAGATCTGGTGCTGGACTACCTCTCCGGACTCAGACTGTTGAAGTAGGATCGGCATGTATTTGGGCTTTAATACTGTATCAAAAATCCTATCATATTGGCAAGATTTTCCGATTATATCAAGCCGTTTATTTTGTGCGAAATACCGTTAAAATATTGGTAAATAATGCATGTCCTCCTGATAAACCCCTGGATTGAGGATTTTTCGGCATTCGACCTGTGGGCGAAGCCCATTGGACTTCTCACAATTGGAGGAATCCTCTTTAAAAAGGGGGTAAATGTTCATATGGTTGACTGTCTCGGCGAGCCTTCGAAGAGGCGTTCGGATGGGAGGGGGAAATTCCATGAAGAGGTCATTGCCAAGCCTAAACCGCTGGCCAAGATCCCGCGCTTCTTCAGGAAATACGGGATCACAACGGATGAACTCATGTCCAGGCTAAAGGCAGTCCCCCAACCCGACGCTGTCCTCGTAACATCAGGCATGACATACTGGTATCTCGGTGTCCTTGATACGATCAGAACAATCAGGAAGGTTTTTCCCAAAACCTTGATAGTTCTTGGAGGGATTTATGCAACCCTTTGTTCTGAGCATGCAAGGAAAACATCTGGGGCCGATGTGATCGTTGAGGGAGATGATCTTGGCAAACTCTTCAAAGTCCTCGGACTGGGCGGAACGCCCCCGGGCTTTCAAGATTTCCCCCATCCTTTTATTACCCCAGAGAAGAGTGAAAGCGCAGTGCTCCTCACATCGCGAGGCTGCCCCTTCAGGTGTTCCTATTGCGCCTCCCCCCTGCTCAACCCTAAATACGAGAAGAGAACTACTGAATCGGTCAATCAAGAGATAGAGGAACGGCACAGGCAGGGAACAAGGCACTTTGCCTTTTATGATGACGCTCTTCTTTTTTCACCCGAAGATCACATAGTCCATATCCTCAATAAGGTGATCGAAAATGGCTGCGAGTGCAGGTTCCATACACCAAACGGATTAAACATAAGGGGCATGACACACAAACTGGCAGTATTGATGAAAAAAGCAGGTTTTGAAACTATAAGATTGGGGTTTGAATCTTCCTCCAGATCAACGCAGATGAAGACAGGGGCAAAGATTTCCAACGATGAGTTCCTTGAGGCTGTCAAAATATTTCATGAGGCAGGTTATTCATCAAACAAGATTGGGGTTTACATCCTTGCAGGGCTTCCATTTCAGGATGTAGGTGAGGTTGAGGAGAGCATCAATTTCGTAAAGCAATCAGGGGCGCGGCCGATCATAGCTGAGTATTCTCCTATACCCGGCACAGGGCTCTGGGAAGAGGCATGCAAATCGTCCCCCTTCCCGCTAAAAGACGAGCCCCTTTTCCACAACAACACTATCCTTCCATGCAGGTGGAAGGGATTCAAATACGATGATCTTCAGAGGGTAAAGGACCTCAGCCGTTCTAATTCCAGTTCATACTAACTTATCTTCTGGATAATTTTTAGGGGGGCAGGTCGGTTTTAAGCCTCACTACAAGGTGGTAACGGGCATCAATAATCATACTTTAATCCCCAGCAAGAATATTGAGAAGTTCTTCAGCACAATAGACCCGATTCCGCTTACGACCGGATACTTCTTTAAGAACTCCCAGTTTCACAAGGCGCTCTACTGATGCTTTGGCAGTAGGCCAGGTTATCTTTAAAAAATCACTTATGCCCGGCAAACTGACAAACGGATTTAAAAATAACATATCTAATAACTGAAAAAGTGGTGCAGAAACTGATGCCTTTTGAAGCAGCTGGTGATATTTCTTCTGCATGTCTAAAATTTTATGTCCGGTTTCTTCGGCAACTTTTGATTGTTCTGCAACTCCGCGAATAAAATATTTCAACCAGGCGTCCCAATTACCATTTTGGCTGACCCCAAGAAGAAGGCCATAATATTCGTCTCGGTGCCTTTCAAAGAAATCACTGAGGTAAAGAATTGGATACTGAAGAAGGCCTCTTTCATAGAGATAAAATGTAATCAAAAGCCGCCCCACTCTTCCATTGCCATCAAGAAATGGATGGATTGCTTCAAATTGGTAGTGCATCAAAGCGCATTTGACAAGGGGTACGATAGAATCCTCAGTGTGAAGAAATCTTTCCCAGTGACCAAGTGCCTCATTCATCTCTGGAATAGGGGGCGGTACATATGTTGCATCCGCAAGAAAACATCCGGGAGGTCCGATCCAGTTCTGAGTTGTCCGAAATTCACCGGGTTTCATCTTTTCTCCCCTTACACCCTCCATGAGCTTCAGGTGAATTTCCTTGACCAACCTCAAACTGAATGGCAACTCTTTTAGTCTGGAAAGCCCATAATTCATAGCCCTTACATAATTCAGAACTTCCAGAACATCTGCGTGCTTAGGCTTTTCCTTTGATGCCTCGTAATAAAAAATATCAGAAAGAGAAGCTTGAGTGCCTTCAATTCTTGAACTCAGAACCGCTTCCTTTCTCACATAAGGAGCCACAAGTAAATTAGGGTTAGGGATAACTTTACTTAAAGACTTGAGGGCGCCAATACCTCGCTCAGCTTCAGACAGAATTTCAACAAATTCAGCTGAAAACCTATCAAGACCCACTGGAGGCAGTGGATTGGGGATAAAAGCCAAATAATCTGATGCTGTTTTAATAAGGGGTTATATAAACCCTCTTTGATAAGATTTCTAACTATCAAAGTAATTTGCTCTTTGTTTTGATAAAATTTAACCCCGTAGGTCTATAAATAGGGGCAGGCCTTCGTAAGGCCTTGTTCAGTAAGCTCCCCTGCCAGTAAATATTATCGGGACACTCTTGAGGAGTATGGTGAGATCGAGGAAGAATGAGCGGTTCTTAATGTAATAGAAATCATATTCAAGGTTCTCCTGGAGGGGAAGGTCTTTCCTGCCAAGGACCTGCCAGAGCCCTGTGATCCCGGGCTTCACTGCAAGCCTCTTCCTCTGCCAGTCTTCGTATTGTTCAACGATGAAGGGCATTTCTGGCCTCGGCCCAACAAGGCTCATATCACCCAGGATGACATTTATTATATTGGGAAGCTCATCCAGGCTCATCCGCCGCAGGAGCCGCCCCACGCGCGTGATTCTGGGGTCTTCCTTGTCTCTGGGCGCAGGCTCGAACTTGCGCACAGCCTTGAACATGGTCCTGAATTTGAACATCCTGAACACCTTCCCGTCCTTCCCTACCCTCTCCTGGGAGAAGAAGATTGGTAGGCCTGACTCCATTACAATGGCCAGCATGATGAAAGGCCAAAGGGGAAGGCTCAGGAGCAAGACAATACCTCCCACAAGAAAATCCATACCCCTTTTCACCATTTCATAGCCCGGCTCCCTCTCCCCGCTCCTTAGCTCAAATATGGGGAGCTCCTCTATGAAATCAATCCGTGTCTCGTGGGCAAGGACATCAAAGAGGTCAGAGGCGATCTTGAAGCTCACACCGAGACTCTCGCATTCCATTATCATCTGGAGGATCCTTTTGTGTGGGAGCTTGGAGATGGCCACAAAGACCTCTTCTACCTTCTTCTTCTCCACAATCCTCCTGAGGTCTTTGACCGCACCCAGAACGGGTATTTTTGCAACAGTCATATCCTTTTTCTTTGGGTCGTCATCCAGGAACCCAATCACCTCGTATCCGATCTCAGGGTGATCCCTGAACCTCTGAAGAGCCCTTATCCCAATCTGGCCAGCTCCAACGATGAGGGCCCTGATGGAATATCGGCCTGTGGCAAGCAGACGGGATTCTATATTTCGGAATAAAGCTCTCATTATCCCAAGCAGGAGGAGGGTCACAAAGAAGAACAGGATGACAACGCTCCTGGCGAGGTCGAACTCCTTCATCATAAAAGCCACAGCCATGACTACAGACCAGCCCAGCGCCACTGATTGGAGGAGGGCCTGAAATTCCTCCAGGGGGGTCATGCCTCTCTTCCTCCTGTATAGGCCAAAGGCCCCGCACGATATCAGCCAGGGAACAACGATGATAGGAAGGGCTTTTATGTAGATGGGAAAAGGATTAATGGGGTATCCAAAGAGAGGTATGGTCACAACCCTGAGCCAGTATGAAAGAAGCCAGGAGCAGGAAACCAGGAGAGCGTCTGAAACGATCAGGACAAGTATCAGGGTCCTTCTAAGCGTCCTCGCCATGCCTCATATCCCAACAAGGGAATGGAAGAGCCTGATATAATCCTCGGCAACCATGTCCCAGGAATAAAGTTCCTTCACCCTCTTTCTGGACTTGCTCCGGCAAGCCTCCACCTCTTCAGGATGGGACAAGAGATAAGCCATTTTCTCCTTCAGATCATCCGCACCCTTGCCACCATCAAATGTAACTCCGGTATCGCCGATAACCTCCATGTTGGCCTCGGTTTTGTTCACGATGATGCAGTTTCCGAAGGACATTGCCTCCAGAAGGACCGGATGAGTCCCTCCCACCTCGGCAGCAAGGACAAAAATGTAAGCATTGAAGGAGAGCTGATGATATCCTTCTCCGAACACAAATCCCGTGAAGACGACCCGGGACGATCCTTTGGCCATGTCATGAAGAGATTCCACATACTGACGATCGTAAGGGTTGTCGCCAACAATAACAAGCTTCAGGTCAGTTGAAAGCCCAAGAAATGCCTTTATAAGAACATGCGCATTGTTTTCAGGGACAAGGCGTCCAACAAACAGGATATACTTTCTCCTCTCAAGGCCGAATTTTTTAAGGAATATTTCTCCTTCCGGATCAAAAATATTGGCCCCGTAGGGAATCATGTTTGTCTCTTTCCCATAGTATGTCATGTAATATTTCTGCACGGCGCGCGAATCAGCAATAACCGTATTAGGAAACACTGTAGTAAGCCTCTCGCTTATATGGAGAAACCATTTGGCAAACCCTCCCCATTTTTTCCTCTGCCAATCTGCACCGTCAGGATTGTGGACGACCTTTGCACCATAGAGCCTCGGTATAAAGCTGAGCATGGCAGACCCAACCCCGCAGATGTACACGATATCATACCCCATAAATGCTCCGTGGATCATGGAGAGAAGGGTGTGGACAATGGTATCAAGGTGCTTGGTGGGAATGGTTGGAAGATGGATTATGTTCATCCCTTTATAGGTCCTTTCCCTGCTGGAGATGTGTGTTGTCCTGTTATATACGAATACCTCGTGTCCCCTGGATACAAGCAGGGGGCCGATCTGTTCTACGAATGTCTCGAATCCGCTGTATGACGCAGGCACCCCGCGCGTCCCCATGAATGCTATCCTCATAGCCCCTTACCCTCCCCTCCAAAGGAGGAAATTAAAATATCATCATAAATCTGTTGAATGAGTGATATTGTCCTTTCTATTGAGAATATCTCAGCGGCCCGCCTCCTGCCTTCATCCCCCATTCTTTCACGCAAAGGGTCAGTTGATAGTAGCCGGATAATGGCTTGAGCCAGAGCCCTGAAATCACCCGGAGCAATGAGCAGCCCTGTTTTCCCATCCTCCACGACCTCATCAGACCCCCCTCCCCCTGCTGCTATAACCGCCTTTCCCGCTGCCATGGCCTCAATAAGGGATATTCCGAGCCCCTCCGGGATCCTTGTCGCCTGAACCACAATGTCCATGAGCCTCACCATTGCAGCAGCATCCCTTCTAAATCCTGTAAAGATCACATGCGAACTCAGTCCCAGGGCCTCAACGAGCACTTTGATCCTCCTCATGAACGGCTCGTGACCTGGAAAGATGTCCCCTACGATGAGAAACTTTGTCCTGGGAAAAACAGAGAGGACATCCGGGATCGCCCTGATGAAGATGTCCTGGGCTTTGATCTCGCTCACCCTGCCTATGGCGCCGACGATCATCGTCCCTTCTCCGATGCCGAGCTCTTTACGAAGGGAGGCTTGACCATCTTGATCGTCAAGTGTCCCATAACTTTTTAAGTCTATACCATCATGCACCACTACTGCCTTCGCCCTTACAAAGCCAGGGAGCTGAGAGGCGACCGCATCACTGATGCATACGATCTTCCCGGACATAATGCCCATGAAATGGGAGTAAAAATACCAGAGGAAAGGGAAATCGCTGAAGAATTCCCTCAAATGCCATACATGCGGAAGACCGCAGAGCTTCGCAGCCAAAGCCCCGCCGAGGACGACCCCGGTGTTGGAGTGCACAAGGCTCACTTTTTCCTCTTTGATTATCTTCATTATACCCTTTACATAAGAAGGGAGGTTCATGAAGTAACCTTTGAACTTCTTCGCACGAAATATGACTTTCCTCAACACCCAGGGATCCTGATGGATAACCTTGACCCCAGCCCTTTCTATTTCTTCTGAGAGTATGCCTCTGTAAGGGAGAATGACTACTGGTCTGAACCGATCCCGGTCGAGATTTTTCACCACATCAAGGAGACACCTATCTGACCCATAGAGGTCAGCAGACGAATGAACATAAAGTATGGTCGCTGGGTCAGATCGTTTTCTCATATACAATCAGGTATTGATGGCCAATATTTAAACTCTCACATTTATTCAAACCATTAAAGATATTTTTTCCTTCCTTAGCAACAATGATGATTTCCTTTAACCATAGCCTGTCGGATTTCACCATGCCAATTATCCTATTTGCGATAGGTTCTATATATCCGTTTATTCTGACATCCTGTGTCCGGATTACTATATATCCTCCGCTGATTATTTTCGGAATGTATTCCTTGACGATATCTTTTATCCTCTGCAAATAAAATTTTATATTCGCCTGTGATGTTTCATCTCTTAAAAAGTGTGACCTGATAAAGAGCAATGTCCCCTTCTCTCCCAGGTAGCCTTTATGGCGCCTGCGATCCGGAGTAAGACTAATCATTGAATATCTTTTCCCATCTGAATACCTTTTGATAACATTAATATCTATATTATCCTCAGAGCCCTCTTCGGGCAGGAGCCAAACAGTGGTTGTTTCAAGCTCCTTTGTCTTTTTTATTGCTGGTTTTTCCAATTGCGGGATGGGTGGACCGTAGTCCATGGTTTTCTCTTTTTTTAATGATGTGGCGGAACCCAGGGGTTTTTCAAAAATCGGCAGATACTCATGGGCCAGAAGCAGGAAATTATACTTGATGCTCTTTTTATACCAGAATCCTGTAGTCTTACAATTGTGCTGACGCTTTATGATCAATTCCTTCAATCTGAAGCCTGCCTCTAAAAACATGTTTATTGTTTGAAACCCTATAGGAACAACATGTTTTTGCCTTCTTGTATCACCGATTAGTATTGCGCATTTTCTGCCGGGTTTCAGGACACGATAGCTTTCCATTGCAACCTTCTTCATCTCATTCAAATAGCCCTCAATGCCGAGCATTGATAAATCTCCTGTAATATTTGAGCTGTAATTAATAATTCCAGCATAGGGAGGATGCGCGCAGATAAGGTCTATGCTGTTATCCGGAATGTCGGACAAGTCTCTTGCATCACCCTTTGAAACATCAGGCTCATATACTGTGACAGGAAACAAGGTTTGTGGAACGGTAAACTTTAGATTTTCCAGGGTCAGGCCTATGCACGCCGGGTTTATATCCCTGGCAATACACCTTCTACCCAGGAGCTTTGCCTCGACTGCCGTCGTTCCCCCTCCAACGAAATAATCCAGGACAATATCCCCTGGCTTAGAATACTTCAGTATCACATTCCTCGGTATGTAAGGCGACCAATTTCCTCTATATCTCCCGTCGTGCGTAGCCCAATTTCCCCGGTGTCTGAAGCTCCACACCGTGCTTCTCTCTTCTTCAAAAAACTTTGGCTCCCAGGACCTTATCTTTTTGGGTTTTTTTAGGATTGAAATGTTCAGTCCGTATGCGTCCGTAATAATTTTCTCCAATTGGTTGAAGCTGATGCCAAACAGCGCGCCGATCTCTGGATCAGAAAGCCCTTTTTCTTTAGCCTTCAATATCGCCTTTTTGAACTCTTCTTTCATGATTCTACCAACGCTATCCCTGGATACTGTCGGAAATGCCTGTCAAAGGCAAACGCCCGGGAGACGCCGAGATTTTCCATGACGGAAAAAGAGATGGCATCACACAGACTGAAATCTTTATCAATGTAGTTTGCGATGATCTCTTTGGCTCGTTCCTCATCACGATGTTTTGCGTGGATCACGGTAATGTCAAAAGAAATAAGCCATTTTCTCGCGATATCGGCCCCAATGGTATTCAGGATAAGGGCCTGGCTCTCAGCAAGAATATAGTTGGTTGTGAAGAGCCGCCATCTCCCCTCGACCAGCCTGACCATAATTCTTGAAGCTTCCTCAAAGTAACGGTCGTTTTTATCCAGGAGGGCAAGAAATGCGCTTGAATCAATGAGAGCAACCTGTTCCACAGGTTATTCTTTTTTCAAATACTTGTATTTATCAGACGAGATATCCCCTTGACCGCTTGCCCCAGCGCCCAATAGAGCAAATAGAAAACTTTCTCTCGTTATTGGAGGGATTCTCTCAATCTTCTCGGAAGACTTTGTCCCTTCCTTTATCAAGCGATCGAAATCCGCTCGCCTGATCCTCCTTAACCCCCCGATCTTTACAGTAGGTATATGCCCCTGGCGAATCCATCTCCACATGGTCGCTTGAGAAACACCAACCAATGCGGCTGCCTCTTTGACGCTTAAAAGTTGTGAATTTTGTTCAAATATACTCATTTCAAATCAATTTATATCATTTCCTATCAAAAATGTCAATATTATCCATGCCACTATGCCTTTTTATGATGCGGGTATATTCCTCTATTCTTCTGGCCCAGGAATTTTCCCAGGCTGCGGCTATCCTCCTTCGGAAGAGCTTACCTCCCTCCTTCAAGGATTCCCTTACTGCCCTCTCAAAGGCTGCTGGGGTCCTGGCGATTCGAACAAGGGGCGTGAACCTTGCCGCCTCCGGGAGGTCTGTGGAAACAATGGGTTTGCCGCAAGCGAAGTATTCAAAAAGCTTGAGGGGGCTCACGGCCTTCGTGAGGTTATTGACCTTAAAGGGAATAATGCAGACATCACAAGCAAGGAGATAATCCCTCAGTGTGTCTTTCCTCTTGAGGCCCAGGTAGGTGACATTGGGAAGGTTGAAAAGGGCGTGCCCCGTGAAGGTCTTGCCAAGGGCGCCGAACAGGACAAAGGACCACTCGGGCCTTCTGCGTGCGACAGCCCTGACAAGGGAGACATCAAACCACATCTCAAGGCTTCCCATATAGCAGATCCTTGGTCCAGGGATGCGGGCCAGGTCTTGCGGGATCCTGTCAGAGGAGCGAGAGCGAAAAGCATCCAGATCAACAGCGTTCGGAAAATAGTGCGTCTCTGGATTCAACCTTTTCAATCTCTTAGCCAGGACCATGGCCGATGCAAAAACAATGTGGGAGACCCTTGCTGTCATCTCCTCAAGCCGCCTGGCAAGCTCCTTCTCCCACCTTGGGAACTCTCGCCAGTTGTCAACACAGTGGTAGATCCTCAGGCGGCCGAGCTTCTCTATAACACTGTGAGCATCATGGACAAAGGACCAAACTACGGGATTGCGGAAATTTAGCCTTCTCAATGCCCTTCGGAGGAAAAAGATTGTGAGCCTCTGGTTGAGGGCGTTCACGAACCGACACCGGTAATTGCCCGGTATCAAATAAAGGACGGGAAGGAGCCAGAGGTTCCCCTTGTCTTTGCTCACGCCGCCCTTGAATAGAGAAAGCCATCTCCTGATTTCCCACAACCAGGGCCTCCTTTCAACAAAGAGCACCCTGTTCTCGACGGCAAGAAGATTGGCGATGTGCTGCTTGCTCGTCCAATATTCTGCATGGAAGTGCATTCCGCAGAGGATGACAATGTCTCGCCCTTCAATCACGGCATAGGAACCCTCACCCGGAGTATCAGTGTAAGGAATTCTGTGGGAAAGCTCCCCTTACTCTGAAATTTCAATACAGAGCTCCTCCTCTTAATTCCATATCTGGGAGACACCCAACCCTGCTCAATGCTCATCTTCAATCCCCTGAAGAGGAGGGGAATGAGAATGAGGGTGCGAATCCTCCCCTGGGCTCTCACAGCAGGGCCCAGCGCGAGGCGAGGAACGGCTCCGCCTGTAAAGACTGCCATCTTATTAACCATTTTCCGGA
>Ga0315308_1000659_pt1 | contig 19495 bp, 23 predicted proteins | sample TDP3_MG_FD_203078 | JGI IMG/M metagenome (GOLD analysis project Ga0315308, IMG submission 203078) | Freshwater sediment microbial communities from Lake Towuti, South Sulawesi, Indonesia - TDP3 | ecosystem: Environmental > Aquatic > Freshwater > Lake > Sediment | place: Indonesia: South Sulawesi... | reverse complement strand
TTTCTTCTCGACCCCAACCAAGTTGAGATTTGTCGCAATCTGGACTGGTGGGATGGGTTTGTCAATGTCCCATAGTCGATCAGCTGACAATTGATGGATAAAGACGCCGACTTTTATCATTCTGCATCAGAACCGCTTACTGCCTATTCTTCTACGTGTTTCAGGATTTAAACGTGAAACCTACTCTCGCTTATAACGGGTGAAACCGCAGTGTCCGCAGGCAAAACGGTCGCCGTGGTCTGCCATGAAGTAGCCGACTCCACATCGTTCGCAATAGGGGCGTAGTCGTGTCAGCCCAGTTGCGTCAACCTTGTATCGTGTGTACGCGCCTTTTTCCTTCTTCCTGACCTTGGGTTTTTTCTTTCCCTTGGGCTTTGCAGCTGGTGCTTCCTCTGGTTTTTCAGCTGGCTTTTCCTCGACTGGTGGCGCTGCGGCTGGTTTCCCAGCTGGTTTGGGCGTTGCTTTTTCTGCTGGCGGTTGTTCTTTCTTCCCCTTGGGTTTTTCAGCCATTTATTTTATCCCTCTTTCTTGGCTGGTTGCTCAGTCTTTTCTGTTGGTTGAGGCTTGGGTTCAGCTTTTTCCTCTGTTTCCTTCTTCTCTTTGGGCATGTGTCTCTCGATAATGTGTTTTGGTTCGATGAGATGGGCTTGTTCAACCGAGTCGTATGCGTTGGCTTCCCCAGTTGCAGTCATGGTTCCTGCCTTGGTTTTGATTCGCTTGACACAGACAACTTCGGGTTTGGTCTTGAGTGTTTCCGCTAGTGCGTTGCGCACTTCCAGACGTGTGGGTGTCCCTCTGGTCTGTTTATGGTCCACTTTGAAGGTTATCTCTCTACGTTTGAGTAAAGGATTGTATTGCTGCTTTGTGATTGTGACTTCCATTTAAGCATCCTCTTTTGATGTAGGTTCGTTGATTTGATGCGGCATCTTTCACTTTAGCTTTTTGGCTGGCTCCATAGCTTGTATGATGAGATCTACCTTGTGCTTGGCGGTTTCATCCACTTTGACGGCTACAACGCCTTCATTTGGTTGCCCGTAGACCACCAACGAATTCTTAGGTGCTCTTAGCACAGCGACCAGAGTAAACAGGTCTTCTTCACCTTCAACAGCTATCAGCGTTGGCTTCTTCTGCTTCAGAGCTCGGTCAATGGCAAGCCAAGTTTGCGGGGTTATTGTTCCAGCAGGGTTCTCTACGACGATCCTTCTGTGTGTTTTTGCATCAATTGGCTGCGCTTCTTCTCTCATAATTTTGCCATCAACGATTATGATGCCAGAGTATATGCCATGCTTCAACATATTCTGAGATACAACATCTCCAACTGAGATCACGTGTCCTGGTCGTTCCTGAATGATGAGCTCTCCAAGTTGCTTCATTGTTTCTTGAGGCGTGCCTTGCAACAACCTACCCAAAGGTTTTCTTAGCTCTCGGCGCAGTTCAGGCTTGAGAATCAGTGTATGTCTTGGCTTCGCGGTCATTAAACTCAGCCTTCAAGCCGTAGAAGTCTGGAATAAAAATCGGTCTAACGTACTCTTAAGGCGTATCTGCCTTTTTTTGTGACTTTCATGGCTTTTGCTATGGCAGAGTTTTCCGGGTCGAATATGATGACAATGCCTGAGTAGTCGTCGCTGAAGCTTGTAGACTTGCAGTTTGGGCAAGTTGTCTCGGTGGTCAAATACCTGCATTCTCGACACGCTTTCTCAACCAAAAGTTATGTGTCTCCTTGACTTAATGTCTACCTGTCTTCGTTGATGGAGTAGCAGCAGCCGCCTTCTTCGGCTTCTCCGACACACCGCTCTTTAGTCTTTCCACCTCTTGCTTTATCCATTCAATCTTGCCTAAGAAAGGCTGGCGTCCAGTGACGCCCACTTTACCTGAGCCTCCGCCTCTGCCCAATGAAACAGCTGTGATGCGCACTCTGACATGATCACCTGTTGCTAGCTTGCGCTTGGTTTCCTTACCCATCAACACGCCTTGCTTCTCATCATATGATATGAAATCGTCCAATAACTGAGAAACATGCAGTAACGTGTCTATCGGTCCAACTCTCACAAAGGCGCCGAAATCGGCGATTTCTACCACTTCGCCTTCCACAACCTCTTGAAGCTTAGGGAAAAATGTCAGCATTGAGAACACGGCGCGATTATAGGTGGCGCCTTCGCCTGGAATAATTTTGCCCACAGGGTTGATTTGGATGTCTGTGACGGCGATTACGTAGCCTAGTTCTTCATCGACCATGCCCTCGTACTTGCTTTTTAACTGGGCGTACCCTACGGCTTCAATTGGATCGCCGAACCTTTCAGGCGGAATGCGAATAGTGTCCTCAAGGGTGACCAGTTTAAACATGATTGGTCCCTACACACCTTTGCCTTTGGATAATTAAATGCTTCCCTCCAACTCCAACCGGGATTTTTGCCTCAGATAAATGACGGGGATGCTTATATCCCTTAATCTCTGCCTCAGCGCAGAGTCATTTGTTGCGACCGCACACTTCTGTTGTAAGGCAACTCGAACGATCACGTCATCGTTTGTTTCTTTGGTTTCTCTCTTAACATTGACTAATTGGCATTTTTCTGCGAGTTTCAGCGCGATTTGTGTCTGTTTTTGTAGCTTAGGTGCTTCTTCGTGTGCCATTCTTTGGAGCTCATGCAACGTTGTTGAGAGCAGTATGGGTTCGTAGCTTTGCTTGAGGAGGCTCGTCAAGCCTTCAAATATGTCAAGTTTGAATTGGGAAGGAACGAGAAGGAAGTTAGAGTCTAAGATTACTTTGAGAGCCACGGTCTTACTAATCAATGCTTGTTTCAGATATAAGTCTAGAGACAATTACCGCGAGCTTGACGCTTCGTAAGACTTTAAATCTTGATTATCGCTGCACAACTACTAACTATTTGGCAATCGCTTCTTTCATAGCAATCAACAGCTCGCAAGGGACTCACGAGGATCAGCAGCATGGCTAATGCGCATCAGGACTCCATAAGCAAATATCTTGAAATAAGCCAAAAGATAGCCGACCCTTCCGTATTGGCCGAGCTAATGGCTTTGTTTGAGAGAAGATACACCATAGCTGAGCTACTGGACTGGACGCATCAACGCTTGAAGTTTGACAAGGGCAATATAGAACGGCACAATGATCCAATGGAAATCTTAGCTTATGGCAGAGGCAGATGCGGCGAATTCAGTATTCTTTTCGCCAGCCTATGTCTAGCGCACTGGTATCGGGCACGATTGATACTGGACATGTCGGATCACGTTTGGACGGAAGTCTGGGACGAGCCACAAAAAAGATGGATTCACGTAGATCCTTCCGAGAAGCGCATGAACGACCCGTTCATGTACGAAAGAGACTGGAAAAAGAACTTAACAGAAATATATGCGTTCGAAAACGGCACCATGGAAAACGTGACAAAAAGCTACAAAATTGCGAAGGCTTAGTCCACTTGCCCCACGTAACAGCAATAACGCAGGAAAAGAAGCAAAATCACTCGATTTTCAGCACAAATGCTTCAGCTATAGCCTTGAGCAGCGCAATCAGAGCATTAAGCGGTTTTGTCGGAGTTTATCTTCCCCTATACTTTGTCCAGATCGGCGGCACCACTCTGACGCTCGGCCTTTTCACGTTCGCCGCATCTCTAATTCAACTGCTTTTCCTTCCCATTGGAGGCATCATAGCTGACAGTTATGGTAGGCGAAAAATCATAGTTTCTATGGCTTTTGTAGGCGTCATATTCCCAGTCTTTTATGCATTTGCACCGGACTGGCGAGTTTTTGGTCTCTTAACTATGTTAGCTGCTGTTGGAGTTGTTTCCAGTCCAGCAACGAGAGCAGTCGTCATGGACTCCATCCCACCAGAGAAGCGAACAACCGGAATCACCGCTATTCAGGTTGTCTCGACGCTTCCATCAGTAGTCTCACCCTCACTCGGAGGATGGCTTGTTCTGCAACACGGCTTGGAAAATGGGTTCAAAATGGCATGCATATACGCTTCTGTCCTAGCGTTCTTATCAGCGCTCCCACTTTTCGTACTGCTCAAAGAAACGCTAGAACCCAAGAACCCGCGAAAAACCGATCCTCCATTTCGAGATGGCATTTTGGCATTGACAAGGCCGTCTTTCTGGAGCCTACCTCCGAGCCTAAAGGCCCTTATAATATCTTTTGCTCTGGTAGCGTTTGCCAATGGGGCGGTCTCGAACTATTATATCATGTATGCCTCAAGCGTGGTTGGACTAACTGCTTTCGACTGGGGCACTGTTGTCAGTCTCCAGCTTCTGGCAGCGTGCGTCTTGAAAATTCCAGGCGGCTGGCTCAGCGACAGATTCGGCAAGAAAAGAGCGATGACAGTGTCGTTGCTTACGACGATTCCTATGATCTTGATATTCACGTTGTCACAATCATTTATTCAGGTAGTGATATCAGCACTCTTGCTTGTGACAGCTGGAGTTTATTATGCTCCGGCGCATGAGGCTCTTCAGGCCGACCTCACGCCAAGACTGATGAGAGGGCGCATAAACGCGGCATGGGACATGAGTAGCTACTTCGCAGTAGGTTTGGGCGCGCTTGTAGGAGGTTTCGCTTATCAAGCTCTTGGCCCACCCGTGCCCTTCTATGTCTTCGCTGTAGCCGAACTTGCAGCAGCACTTTTGCTGATAAACAAAGTGAAGGAACCTGAGACAAGAGAAGCCTGAACCTGCTTCTTGTGCTTTGTGGCGCAAACATCTTTCAAGTCCACTGATCTGTCTTTTGGGCACTTTAGGCACGGTTTTTCGTTTTATGCCACGAGATAAAATGCCACGTCAGCGGTGATCGCGTAAGTGTGAAAACTATAGATTCTTATCCGAATCCTTTGGCTCATGACATCATAGGTCTTTACCCAATTACCGTTGGGCTGTGATGGGAGCCTTTCTACGAACCATTCATGGCCATCGTTATCACAAGCAATCAGATCCCAGTAAACATTGCCCCCTCCAGCCGATGCCCGAACCAGAATTGTGACCTTGGCGTACCCATCGGTCAAGACCATATCTGATAGCCAACTGCTCTCTGCCGGAATCGAAATGTTGGACGCCCCGCCTAATCTGATGTAACTCGTCACATGGCTGGAAACTGTGACATTTCTTGTCGGTTCTCCTGAAGATCCATAGGCTTGCGCTATTCGCTGAAGTTCATTTACATCAATAACTCCATCCTCGTTGTAATCAAGCCAAGGGTCATATGCGTTGCGCGTCTGCTGACCAGACCACGGAGCCGAAGCCACAGTAAGCAGAACTAGGGCCAAGAGCGTAGCTATGCTAAACTGCTCTCTCGTCATAGACCTTCCACTTCCTCCATCCAATTGCGAATTGGCAACAATAGAGCAAGATATTAGGCTAGGTTGCGTTTACGATTTGCGGAAAAATTCCCCGCTAAACTCGATTTTCAGTTACACGATTACTCCGTAGCCTATGAGTCGCCATCTTCCAGCGATTTTTCGGCTCAAGGCAGCTCGAGCTCCTTCGTCAGCGCTCACTGGTCTACTGAGTTTCAATGTGGCATTTTCGCCTTTTATCGATGCTACAGCTCCTGATGTTATGCTGGTTCCCACATCTAATAGGAGAGCCTCGCTGACCCGTACTTTTTCAATCTGCATTAATTCCTTGGTTCCCAACGCTCGGGGAAACAGATGCGTCTCCATAGTTAACTCTGAAAGCGTTGGCGGCAGCGTCTCAGGCTTCCCGACTATGTTGCCAGTCAAGCCATCAGCTTTGGTCAAAGAGGGATCAAGTAGTGTGCCCATACCAACTAGACCTCCTGGATGCGCTTCTTCCACGGCTTTGCCGCCTGCTTGAAGGGTAGTCACTTCCGAGTACAATGGTTCATAAGTGGCTCTTCCAGCCTTTTCCATTCTGACTCCTGGGCGAATCTCAACTTCGTCGTTGACCTTGATCATTCCTTGAAGTATGGTTCCGCCTAGGACGCCTCCCGCTAATTCATCCACAGTTGTGCCTGGTTTGTTCACGTCGAAAGACCTGAGCACAGACATTCTTGCTGGTTTTGTCAGATCACGTTTGGGTGTGGGCACGTATTCTTCTAGGGCTTGGAGTAAAACGTCTATGTTGGCTCCATGCTGGGCTGAAACTGGAATGATAGGCGCATTTTCGGCTATGCTGCCTTTGACAAAGCTTTTAATTTCCTCGTAGCTTTCCAGTGCACGGTTTTCGTCAACCAAATCAATCTTGTTTTGTATAATGATAAGGTTCTTGACGTTCACGATTTCAATCGCGGCCAAGTGCTCCCTCGTCTGGGGTTGAGGACAAGTTTCGTCAGCTGCTACAACCAGCATGGCTCCATCCATCACCGCAGCACCTGAAAGCATCGTGGCCATTAGTGCTTCGTGGCCAGGCGCGTCTACGAAGCTCACAGCCCTCAAAAACTCGCCTTGTTTATTGCAGCCCTTACATTTGGGTTCGGTTGAATAACATTGCGGTGGTGGACAGTCGGGGCATTTGTATATTGGTGTGTCTGCGTAGCCCAGCTTGATCGTGATGCCGCGTCGAAGTTCCTCGCTGTGTCTTGAAGCCCAAACGCCGGTTAACGACTGGACAAGTGTGGTTTTTCCGTGGTCCACGTGTCCGATTGTGCCAATGTTAACCTCCGGCTGTTTGGGCAGTTTCTTCAGAAGTTTCACCTCCGCTTGGAGCGGCTACTGGCTGAGTGGTTTGAGGTTCTGTTACAGCTTCAGCCTTCGGCTTCTTTTCCCTTTTGCGTCTTTCAGCTTTCTTGACTTTTTCTGAAACTTTGGCGTTGATTTGAACAATGTCTTCTGTTATGACGTTTCCACGCACTGTTTTGCGTTGTCGCTCACCTTCTCTCCTAGCGTGAAAACCTATGCTATCGCTCAGGACTACGCTTACTCGGACGCCGCCGTGAATGTCAGGGCGCATGGGAAACCCGTCTTTGTCAGAGCCGCCGGTGATCTGTAGCTTCACGCCTGATATGCCTACAACTGAGCCGTCTATGGTTTCGCCTATGCGTTTGCCGATCAGGGGCACGGCTCGAGCGCCCTCAAGCTCTACGGCTTTGGACTTCTTGTCAGAGGGGTCTGAGACTATGACCTTGAATTTAGCCATGGTTGAAGCTGTCTCTCCATGTAAACTTGATTAGCCATACTGAAGATAAATATCCATTTATTAAGCGTTTGCTGAAACTATCCGCAATCATAAACAGAACTTCGTGTGGTGGCAATAGGTTGAAAGGACTTAGCAAGAAAATGGTTGATATTATTGAAAAACGTCAGAAAGAATTGACCAAGCTCTGCAGCGAACTGGTTCAGGCGAAAAGTGAGAATCCGCCCGGAGACGTCTCAGCCCCGGCAAACGTGTGCAGAGACTTCCTGAAACAAGAAGGGATCAGTTACCAGACGTTTGAGCCTGAAAAGGGACACACAAGCGTCATCGGTGCTGTGGGGAAAGGCAAGCCTTCGCTGGTTCTGTGCGGACACATTGACGTGGTTCCAGCCGGCGACCCCAGCAAGTGGACTGTTGATCCATACAAGGGTGAGGTCAAGCAGGGGAAACTGTACGGACGGGGGTCAACTGATCAGAAGGCAGGCGTTGCCGCTCAGCTCATGGCAACTGCAGCCGCAAAGGATTTTGAAGCTGAGTTGTCTGGAAAAATCACTGTGGCGAATGTGCCAGACGAGGAGGCTCAAGGACCTGCTGGGGTCATTTGGTTGGTTGAGAACAAGAAGCTGACAGGTGATGCTTGCCTGATTACCGAGCCAACTGGTTACATGGATGGACACTACTCCATAGTTGCTGGTGAAAGAGGAACATGCTGGCTTAAGATCACGGCTTACGGCAAACCGGCTCATGGAAGCGTGCCAGCTCGAGGCAGAAACGCCATTGAAATATTAACCACTTTTATGCCAACGTTGAAGGCGTTGGAGGCGGAGGCTGTTGAGACACCGGAAGATGCCAAAGTGCTCGTTAAGAATGGGGAGAGGGAACAACGGAGACTAGCGCTGAAGGATGGCATCCCGCCGAGCAAACTCGTAAAGACTCTTACCCACTACACAGTCAATGTTGGCGTCATAACGGGTGGAACAAAAACCAATGTTGTGCCTGAAAAATGCGAAGCAGAAGTCGATATCCGCGTACCTGCTGGTGGGCATCCAGACGGCGTGGAGAAATTCGTGCGCAGCATACTTCCTGAAAACCTTGATGTTGAGGTGATCAACAGGACTTTGCCCTCATACACTTCAGCAAGTGACCCTTTAATCAAGGCTATTCAGAAAGGCGTCAGACCAGTCTTTGGCTACTCGCCTCCTCCCACGTACATGCCAGCAACTACAGACGCCCACTTCTTCCGTGCACTCCTCGACATTCCAGCAATGTCATTCGGACCCGGCTGCGGCGAATTAACCCACACGTACGATGAATTCGTCTACGTCAAAGACATAAAGAACGTGGCAAAAGTGTATGCAAATGTGATCGCAGATTTCGTGGGAAAAGGCTGAGCGCTAGGCTTAGCCTTTCTTCAACTTCTTTCTCAACGTATTGACCACCGTTTCAGCGTCGACTTTGCCGCGTACTTTTCGCATAACTTGACCCATTAATGCTCCGAAAGCAGCTTCGCCGCTTTTTTCCACTAGGGCTTTGTTTTCTTTGATTACCTGGTCGATTAGTTTTTCGAGTTCTTGTATCGAGAGCAAGCCTAAGCCTAGGCTTTCCACGGCTTGGTTTGCCGTTGCGCTTTCATGTCTTGCAAACCAAGTAATTATGTCGGATACAGCTTCTTTCACTGTTTTTCCAATGCCGATAAGGTGGAATAGTTCGCGCAGTTGTTGGTCGCTTATGTTTTCGGTTGGGATGCCTTCGCGTTTGAGGCTTTTCATGGTTTCCGTTAGGACAGCTGCAACCACTGTGGGTGAGACTTTGGTTTCTTTGACGATGGTTTCGAAGAGTGGCGCGTATTCCGAGTCTAGGATCTGTTTGGCTAGTTTCTGGTTTAGCTTGTGGGTTTTGGTTAGGCGTTCCATCTTTTGCTCGGGTAGCTCTGGCAGGCGGGTTCGTAGTTGTTTGAGGTAGTCTTGTGTGACTTGGATGGGCGGCACGTCGGTTTCTGGGTACATTCTTGCCGCGCCGGGTCGGGGGCGCATGTAGCGTGTTGTGCCGTCTGGGTTTGGGGCGCGGGTTTCTTCTGGTATGCCTTTGAGGGCTTCTTTGGCTCGTTCAACAACTGCCTTTAGGGCGTCTGTGGCGTTTTCCATGGTGTCAGCTACAAATACAACTGCCTCTTGGTCGCTGGTCTTCATTGTTTTCTTGAGCTGGTTGACTTCCTCGGCGGTTATCCCGTAGGCTGGCATTTCGTCGGTGTGGAACAAGCCGCCGACTCTCCCCCAAAAGCGTGCTCGGTCAGCCATCTCGGTGCCTAAGCGGACTCCAGGCATGAGCTCGGTTTTGAGCAAGCCAGCGAAGTGCGGAAGTCTAACGGCTAGAACCTTTTTGTGCTCGCTTAGAGCCTTCTTAATGACTTTGCTCTGGGTTTTTTCGAAGATTTTTGAGACGTCTGTGAATCCTTCGGCTAGAGCAGATTCCTTTACGCCTCGTTTTTGGAGTTCTTCTTCGATTTTGATGAGGTTGAGTTGCCGCTGTACTTCGTATTCCACGACTTTTGAGACTAACTCAAGTTCTTGCAGACCTTTGATTTCTGTTAAGGCGCCGTTGGGTATGCTTATGTTGAGGTCTTGGCGTATTGTGCCCAAGCCTCTTTTGACTTTGCCTGTGGCTCTTAGAATGCGTCCTATGGCTAATGCTGTTTTTTCTGCTTCCTGCGGAGTGAACAAGACGGGTCCTGTTGTGACTTCGATTAGTGGTATGCCTAGGCGGTCGATGCGGTAGCATATGGTTTTGCCGCTGTCTTGCTCGCCCATTTTTCGGGCTGCGTCTTCTTCCAACGCGATGAGTTGGATTGGAATCTTTTTGTCTTCAACTTGTATTTCGCCGTTGAGAGCCACGACGCATGTGCGTTGGAAGCCTGTTGTGTTGGAGCCGTCTATGACGGTTTTGCGCATGACGTGGATTTCGTCTGCCGGTCTAGCGTTTACCATAAGTGCTACAGTTAAGGCTATGTCGACTGCTTCGGGGTTGAGGTTGCGCGGTGGTTCTTCGTCCATTTCTACTAGGCAGGATGTTGCCCTGTTGGCTTCATAGAGGATTTTGACGCCTTTCTGAAACTCGAAGTAAGCCGCAGGGTCAATTTGTCCAAGTTCGCTTTGGGTTGGGCGCAAGCGTCTGACAAACGTGATTTCAGGTTCTTCTTTGAAGAGTTCGGGATTACAAGCGCAGAACAGTTTTTCCGCTGTGTCCAGTTGCTGGTGGATTTCTAAGCCGACTTTTAAGCCGAGTTTATTGTAGCCGATGCTCATATGGTCAGTCAACCTGTGTCTGTTTCGCTTAGGGTTCGAGATGAGATTTCGCCGGCTATGTTGATTGTGAGCAGGTTTTTGGCTTCTTCAGGTTTGGTAGTTTGTCCCAGTGTCCACATGAGTTTGACCAGTGCGGTTTCGCTTAGCATGTCTTCGAGTGGGATGACGCCTGCGTTGAGGAAGTCTCTGCCGGTGTCGTAGACGTTCATGTCTACTCTGCCCCAGATGCATTGGCTGGTCATGGCTACGATTACGCCTTTTTCGATTGCTTTGCGTACTGGGTCGAGGCAAGCGTGGCTGATGTGTCCGAGTCCTGTGCCTTCGAGAACTATGCCCTTGTATCCCTTACTTACCAGGTAGTCGATTGTGTCAGGGTTGAAGCTAGGATAGAACTTTACTAGTGCTACCTTTTCTTCGAAATTCGGCTTTAGAACAAGTTTTCTGGACTTGTCTCTTTTGCGGTATTCTTGTGTGAGCATGATTACTTTGCCGTTCTCTACTTTAGCGAGTGGTTCGGCGTTGATTGATTTGAAGGTGTCTCTTCGGCTGGTGTGGCATTTCCGTACTTTGGTGCCGCGGTGCAGGACTATGGCTTTGTCTGATGGTGTTTCATGCATGGCTAATGCGACTTCAGCAAACGACGCTTTAGCTGCGGCTGTTACGGCTCCAGTTAGGTTTGTGGCTGCGTCTGAGCTGGGTCTGTCTGCTGATCGTTGTGAACCGACTAGTATGACCGGTACGGGCAGGTCTTGGAGTGCGAAGCTTAGGGCTGCTGCGGTGTAGCCCATGGTGTCTGTTCCGTGAGCCACTATGACTCCGTCTTCGCCTTTCTCGATGTGTTTTGCAACGGCTTTGGCGAGTTCTGTCCAGTGCCTAGTGGTCATGTCTTCGCTGAATATGCTGAACAGTATTTCTGCGTCGATTGTGGCTATGTCGGATAGCTCTGGGACTACGCTGTACAGGTCGCTGGCTGTCAGGGCTGGGCGTACTGCGCCTGTGCGGTAGTCTACTCTGCTGGCGATGGTGCCGCCTGTGCTGATGATTGTGATTTTGGGCAAGTTGGGTTTTCGCGTTGGCAGAGATGGGGCAACGAAGGCAGGTTTGGTTCCGGCGCCTATCTTTTGGATTTTTGTGTTCGGTGTAATCACTATGCCTATGTTGTAGCCTGTTTTCAGTTTGATGACGATGTGTTTGGTGTCGCTGTATTCTGAGCGTGGGATGAGTACGCCTTCAAAGGTTTCAGCGTCTTTTGTTATTTTTACTATGTCGCCTATTTCGACTTGTGCTTGCTTGAGACGTTGCAGAGCTTCTCCCTTGTAACCGAGACGTTCTTCATCCAAATTGTGTTTCACCAACGCTGCGAGACTGCGTCTTAGATAGGACGGTTACACATAAATCGTGTTTCGCTATTCTGTTTTTCGTGTAGTGAGGAATTGGAGTTGTCGCGGGCATGAGCGGTGAGGTGGTTTCAGAGTCGGGATCTTCTTCGAAGAGCGCGTTGCTTCTGACCTTGGTTTTTTGTGCGTTTTCTATAGGCCCGCTTTCGGTTTTGATGAGCCTCTTTCTCTATCCTATTGCCGCCGAGTTTGGAGTGGAGGTGGGCGTTATGGGGCAGGTTAATACGTTTTCTTCTGTGGCTGCGGTTGTTTTTGCGTTAGTTATGGGTTTTCTGAGTGTTCGTTTTAGGCATAAGTCGTTGTTGATGATGGGTTTGCTTTTCTTCACCCTGTCGTCTGCTGGTTGTTTCTTAGCGTCAGGTTTTGCTGCTATGCTTTTGGCTTACTCCATAAGCGGTGTAGGATTGGTTATGGTTAATCCAATGGTGAACGCGCTCGTCGGAGAGCATTTTTCGTTGGAGAAAAGGGCTAAGGCTATTGGGTGGACTGTTGGTGCTGGTGCCCTGGCTTACGTTGTTGGTCCTTTGGTCTTGAATTCGCTTTCAGATTTCGGAGGTTGGCGGTTTTCGCTTCTGGGCTTTGTTATTCCTCTCTTGTTTGTGAGCCTTGCGCTAGCGTTCTTTGGGATTCCATCTGCTTCTCACAGTCATGGAACAGCAATGAGTCGGAGCGGGTTTCTTTCGGGTTTCAAGCAGGTTCTGTCAAGTCGGTCTGCTTTGGCTTGTTTGGCAGGTGACAGTCTTCGTGCTGCTTCTTTTGCGGCGGTTCTGTATTATGGCGTGGCGTTTTTCATGCAGCGGTTTGGAGGGTCCACGGATGTTGCAACACTCGTATTATTAGTGGCAGCTTCATGCTACACAGTTGGTAGTTTGATCAGCGGTCGACTTGTGGACAGGGTTGGGCGGAAGCCCTTTACAGCGATGACTGCTCTGTTGGCTGGTGCGTTTACGGTGTCTTTTGTTTTTGTGCCCAGCTTCTGGGTTTCTTTGCTGTTGAACCTTACTGCTGCCTTGCTTTTTGGCATGGTTACTGCCGCGGCTATAAGTCTAACTCTTGAGCAAGTTCCGGCATATCGGGGCACGATGATGTCAGTAGACTCGGCATTCGTGAACTTGGGCTACGCCTCGGGCGCAGCAGTTGGAGGAATAACGCTCATCTGGTTTGATTATGAAGGTTTGGGTGCAACCCTTGGATTAGTCGGTATCGTCGCAGCTTTAGTCTTCTACCTATTTGCCAGAGACCCAACAAGGAAGTGAATATTAGAGCGCTTTGGACATGTATGGTCCGTGGTAGTAGTAGCCTAATCGTTTGTAGTATTGTTTTGTTCCTAATGCGCTTGTGACCATGATTTTGTTGCGGCTGTACTCTTGTCGTGTGATGTGTTCGGCTTCTGCTAGAAGTTGTTGTCCGTAGCCTTTGTGTTGCCATGCTTTGGCTTGACGTTTTCCAACGGGGACAAGTGGTCCGTAAACGTGTAGTTCGCGTATGATGGCGCATGGTTCAGCTGTGATTTCTGGTCTGTGTGCCTTGATTGAAGGAATCCGGAGGCGTAGATAGCCGATTAGTATGTCGTTGGTCGCGTCTTCGGCTGAGATGAAAAGTTCTTCGCCTCCAGAAGCCGCGTACGTGGTGGTTTGGATTTCGACCTTGCCAAGGTCGGGTTTGATGTGGTCTTTGAGCCATCTGTGTCCTACTTCTCGGCATCGTATGCATCTGCAGCGCAGGTTCTGTTCTTGGAGTTTTTTTTGGGCGAGCTGGCGGAGGTTGCTGTGTTTGACGCCTGCTTCGATCAGTTGGGCTGGTATGTCTCTTTGAACTCGCATGATGCGCACCCACGGTGGCACATCCTTCTTGATGTCCGCGATGAGTTCTGCTGCTTGCTCGGTTGTGTAGGGTTGGTATGTGCCGTTTTTCCACCATTCGTATGTTTTGGTGCCTTTTATGACTAGGCAGGGATAGATTTTGATCATGTCAGGCTTGAAGTCGAGGTCTGTGAAGATGGTTTTGAAGGCGTTTAAGTCTCGTTTCTGATTTGAGCTGGGTAATCCGGGCATCATGTGGTAGGCTACTTTTAAGCCAGAGTCTTTCAATATGCGCGTGGCTTCTTTTACGTCTTTGACTGTGTGTTCTCGGTTGACCCGCTGGTATATGTCGTCGTGGATATTTTGGACTCCTAATTCAACTCGCGTTACACCCATCGTGAGCATGTGGTCTACTTGAGGTTGTTTTGCCCAGTCGGGTCGGGTTTCCACTGTTATGCCCACGTTGCGGATGTGGCTGGTTTCAGCTTGCTTCCCGGCTTCTGTTAAGGAGTCGGATTTTTGTTGTGTTATAGCGTCTAGGCAGCGTTGAACAAAACGCGACTGATATCGCTTTGGTGTGGCTGGTAAGGTTCCGCCCATGATTACTAGTTCAACCTTGTCCACCTTGTGTCCGATTGATTCTAGTTGATTAATGCGGCTGCGCACCTGCCTGTAAGGGTTGTAGCGATTTTGCTTGCCACGCATAGCGGCTGGCTCAAAACCTGTGTAGCTTTGAGGAACGCCTACCGATGGTCCGCCTGGGCAGTAGGCGCAGGGCTCTGTTTTTGGGCATGGATAAGGCTTGGTCATAACTGCTACTATGGTTACGCCTGAGATTGTGCGAACATGTTTTCGACGCAGAAGTGAGATAAGCCTCTTCTCATCACGCTTCAGGTTGTGTATCAAAACTGAGTTGGAGGGAAGGGTTTGTAGGTTGTAGGCTTGTGCAACCTGCATCTTGATTAGGTTTACGTCCCGGATTGTGGGCTCAAGAATCAACATTAGGCGATGGATAATCTCTCGAGACGCGACTTCAGTCATCAAACCAACCAGACAATACGATGAGGCGGATGTAGATAAATCCTGTTTTACTGCTTGCTGCCTAGATTTTTCGCTGATGTTGTTGGTTAGGCTAAGTATGTGAGGATTTGCTTTCGTTCGTTCTCTGTGAGTTTGTCTATGAATGTTTTGCCCAGGATTATTCGGCTGGCTAGGGGATGCGGAGTGATGGGGCGTTTGCATTTTTCATTTGGTGTGGCTGGGCGCAAATGATCTTTGTGGATGTCTACGATGACGCTTTCAACTTGATGTTTTTTTTCATTGTATCTGATTTTGAGGGTTGATTTTGACAGAATGAGTGGGCTGTTGACTTGCCAGAGGTGTATTTTTTCTTGAGGCTGATATCCCATTATTTGGGCTATGTGTTCGGCTATGACACAGAATGTTGCACCCGTGTCGACTATTGCTTCGAAGGTTTCATATAATTTCTCGATGTTGTTGTAGACTTTGATGTCTATTAAGATCACAGGATGTATTCTTCCTCTTGTTCCGAGACGAATGTGTAGCTCCAGTCTTTGCCTTTGCATAGTCTCCTTGCTATTTGGTTGATTCGAATCGGGTCTAGTGGTTCATCTATGGCTTTGATGATTCTTCCGTCACAGACTAGGATTGTTTTGTTGGGGTATTTTTTCCTCAACTCAGGCAAATGTTGATTGATCCATTTTCTTGATTCAAAGCCCACGCGACGTACACCAAGGAAAGGATAGAGTGAGGATGCGCATTTAAATCTTCATAGAGGATTCATAGGCTTCGGAATCTGCATTGGGCGCTTGATGATTTCTTGGCAGGCGTCTCTAGCCGTTCAGCCAACCAAACAAACGATATCACTAAGCTCATAAAAATGAAGCTTGTTTTCTCTGGAATGCGGGCTGGATTCATGAACAGAATGATTCTTCTTTCGTATGGGTGTCACTGTAACAGATACCTTTATTTCGCTCATTTCTTTTCCCAGCTAACAATCCAAAAAAGTCGTGTGGAGAAGAGCCACATGGAGACTGCTGTCACAACTCGGGGTCTAGTCAAGGTTTATGATGGGGAAGTCCGAGCGTTAGATGGAATTGATTTGGAAGTTGAAGAGGGTATAGCCTTCGCTCTGCTTGGTCCGAATGGAGCGGGGAAGACGACTCTGATGAGGATTCTGACAACCCAGCTTAGGCCTACGTCTGGTGACGCTTACGTATTCGGGTTGGATGTTACTCGGGAAGGTGGCAAGATACGGCGGCTCATAAGTTATGTTCCGCAGGAAATGAGTGTTTGGACTGATATCAGCGGCTACGAGAACCTTCTTGTGTATGCTAAGATTTTTGGAATCCCGTCTGATGAAAGAAAGAAGATCATTGATGATGCCTTGGCGAATATGGGTTTGGATAAGGTTGCGAATAATCTGGTGCGCACCTATTCTGGCGGGATGGTTAGGAGACTTGAGACTGCGTGTGCCGTTTTGATTAAGCCGAAGATAATGTTCTTGGATGAGCCAACGATTGGTTTGGATCCGTCTGCTAAGAAGGTTGTGTGGGAAAAGCTGACGTCGTTTAAGAAGGAGTATGGTGTTACGATTTTCTTTAACACTCACTACATGGATGAAGCTGACATGTACTCTGATGAGATTGCGATAATAGACATGGGTCGGATTGTGAAGGCGGGGACGGCGGAAGAGCTTAAGCATTCTCTTGGCGGGGAAGTTGTTTTGTTCAGTTTAGAGGAGAATAAGGTCATGGATGGAATGCTTCAGAAGTTGCGGAAGTCGAAGTTGGTTTCGGATGTTATTTTAAATAATTCTGAGTTGAGCGTTTTGGTTGAGAATGCTGAGTTGGCTTTGCCTCATTTGATAGATGTGTTGAGGAGTGAAGGTGTGAACCCTGCGGAGATATCGATTACTAAGCCTACTCTTGATGATGTTTTCTTGAAGTATGCTGGGACTAGGCTTGAGACGAGTGGTCGTATCGGCGAGGTTAGGCAGGTGCGGCGTATGATTAGGAGGGGCTAGGGAAATGAGAGATGCGTTGCGGAACATGTTTGTGATGATTGAGCTGGAGCTTAGGAGGCTGAGGCATGACCGGTCAGAGCTTTATTTCAGGGCTGCCCAACCGATTTTGTGGATTGTTGTGTTTGGTCCGGTGATGGGTTCTGTTAGGGGAATCCCTACAGGTGGGATACCTTACACTGATTTCATAACGCCTGGTGTGTTGATTCAGTCGACTACTTTTCTGTGCGTTTTCTATGGTTTGATGATGGTTTGGGAAAGGGATTCGGGGATTTTGAAGAAGCTTCTTGTCACTCCTGCGTCTAGGTATGCTACTGTTATTGGTCGTTCTATGGCTTCGGGGGTGAGAGCGATATTTCAGGGTTTGATAATAGTTCCTGTTGCTTTGATTATGGGCGTCAGGTTTGTTCCTAACCCTGTCTGCTTCGCAGCTGCTTTCTTGGTAATATTTTTTGCTTCTGGGGGTTTTGCTGCGATTTCGATTCTTGTGGCGTCGTTCATGAAGACCCGGGAAAGGTTCATGGGTATAGGTCAAGCCATCATAATGCCGTTGTTCTTCGCTAGTAACGCTTTGTATCCTGTTGAGATGATGCCTGAGGCTTTGAGGGTTTTTTCAGCTGTTAACCCGTTGAGCTATGTTGTTGACGCGACGAGAGGATTAATGATCACTGGGAACCTGTCAAACCTTCTCTTAGACGTGGCGGCTATCGCAGTCTTCGACACAGTGATGTTCATCGTGGCTTCAGTGAGCTTCAGAAAAATAATCGAATAGCATAAATAGAGCCTGTTTTGTGTCTGATAGGAATTCTATCCAGCCGAGCAGCCGCGCGCCTGATGCAGTCAAGTTTTGATTTTATAAGCAAGTTCTGGTTTTTCTTTGCTTTCGAGCTTTCCTTCTTTTACAAGTTCTGTGGCGACAATGAGACTTATCGCTTTTAGATCATCGACAAAACCATAATTCTGTAAATTAGACTCTACTTCTTGCAGGGACATCCAATCTCCTTTATCGTATACTAAATAGAAGACGTATCCTTTAACAATATTTTTGACTGAAGATAGAACTTCTTTTTCTGTTAATTCTTTGAGGTGTTTTTCGTATCGCAACAGTTCTAATATCTTGAAAGGATATAGGGTCATGTTTTCACGTTCAGAGCCATTCTACCTAAAATTGGCGCGGCGCAATGGAATTAAGATTTTTGGCTGGTTGGACAGAAATCCTATGGCGCATATGCGATAACGCTGGATTTTAGAGCGGCTTTTGTCAATATCTCTGGTTCTTTCCATTCCTCTCTTATTCTTGAAGGTAAGTTTTGACTAGATCATTGTAAACTTTATCTTTGGTGTAGTCGAAGGTTATGATGCGTTTCGGCGTGACTTTTACTGTTACCATTTTTACTTTGTCAAGAGCGGCTTGAACAAAACGTTCATATTTATCCCTTGGGGCATGAAAAGTTTTTTCCCACACTGAAAGAGCCGTTTGGTAAACGTTGTCATATTCCAGTTCTGCCTTGCCATAGATGAGAATACCCTGTGCACTTCCGGTGTCAATCAGCACCGTAACATCATTGTTGCGTTTGATGTTTCTGGTTTTTCGGCTGGAGGCATAAGATAATAATACGATTTGACCGTTCATGTATCGGTAGCTGACAGGAATGGCATGTATGGTTCCGTCTTTGTTGTGGGTGCAGATTCTTGCTGTGTTGTTCTCTTTAAGCAGAGATTCAGTCTCTTCGCTGGTGAGGGATGGTGCTTGACCAGTGTATGACAGTCTTTATCACCATTCTGTAGTTCTTCTGTTTCTCGTATAATTTCTCCGCATCGTCGTTAAGCTGGTTTTGGTTGGATAGAAATTCTATCCCCTACCCACACGTGAAGATGTGTGTGTTTATGTTTTTATTACGTTCCTGACTTATAATGTGTGATCGTAACCGTAGGTTCTCGTGATTAGATGGGGGATGAATATTGCACAAGCTGCTGCTGGATGTTCCGACGCGACTAGATACTGAGAGGCTGATTGTTCGGAAGTACGCAGAGGGTGATGGGCGAGGGCTTTTCCTGTTGCTTGAGAGAAACGATAATCGGGAGTTTCTTAGGGAAAACGTGGAAGAGGTATCATCCATTAGAACTGAGGAAGAAGCTGAGATCATGGTTCGAAAGCATTCAGCTGAATGGATTGCTCGTGACAGATTTGTTATGGGCATCTGGTTGAAGAATGAGGACAAATGCGTTGGACAGATATGGATAGAACCCAAGAATTGGGAAGTTCCCTCGTTTGAGATTGGCTGGTTCTTGGACCGAGGTTGCCAAGGAAGAGGTATTGCGGAGGAAGCTGCTCGACGTTCATTGGAGTTTCTTTTCGGCAATCTGAATGCTCACAAAGTGATTGCTATTACACGCGATACTAACTCTAAAAGCGCTAAGCTAACAGAAAGACTAGGCTTTCGCAGAGAAGGGCATCTTAGGGAATCTGGAATCCAAGATGGTAAGCGATATGGCTTGGTATATTATGGAATGCTAAAAAGCGAATTCTCTTCAGGACAGAGCTGAGTCAAGATCAGGCAAATCGTCCTTTCCCACTACTGTCAAGGGATTTTATTCGCCTCGAATGGTTTTTACCTCAGCCCTAAAACTGAATGATATTCATTTTCTTGAGGGTTTCCCGCTGAGTTTTCGATTTTTTTTCAGATACAGAGTTATAGATCGTAAACCATGGATATATCAAGAAAAGAGGGCCGAGGGAACCGGACTTTGGAAACAGACTCGCTTATTTTTGGGATTGTTTTCGGTTTAGCTGCGGGTTTGTCTCCAGGGCCTCTTATAACCTTGGTTGTTTCCGAGACCTTGAAGAAAGGAA
>Ga0315308_1000658_pt1 | contig 19496 bp, 17 predicted proteins | sample TDP3_MG_FD_203078 | JGI IMG/M metagenome (GOLD analysis project Ga0315308, IMG submission 203078) | Freshwater sediment microbial communities from Lake Towuti, South Sulawesi, Indonesia - TDP3 | ecosystem: Environmental > Aquatic > Freshwater > Lake > Sediment | place: Indonesia: South Sulawesi... | reverse complement strand
CAGGATAATTTCGCTTGAGCAAACAAAGCCAACACTCGAAGACGTATTCATCTCTTTGACCGGGAGGAAACTAAGAGATTGAATGTGACAAAAGATTGGCAAACTTTCAAGGCCATATTTCTGCGTAACTTTAAGCTTTACACCTCCTATAAAGCATGGGTAATCGCAACTGTGATCTGGCCGATTCCGTTGCTAGCACTCAATATTTATCAGTACAAACCTTTCGGCACCGATGCTAACATCTCGACTGCTCTGCAAAGTTATGGAGTTTCAAACTTTGCTGGTATGATAATAGTTGGCACCATAGTTTACCTTCTCTATAACAGACTTCTCTGGGGAACTGGAGTCTCAATACAGAGTGAGAGGTGGATGGGAACAATAGAAGTGCTTTTTGTAACTCCTACAAACAAGATGATAATACTCATTGCATCTGGATTATCCTCGTTGCTCGAAGCCTCTTGGTGGATAGTGTCCATATTCTTTCTAAGTTGGGCGCTCTTCGGAGTGCAACCAACTATAGGCAGTTGGTTTGCTGTTTTCATAAGCCTAGTGTCTACTATGGCGGCTTTAGTGTCCATCGGAGTGTTCTTTGCAGGTTTCTTCGTTTTGACCAGAGCGGCTGATCAGTTGGCGTCTGGACTGCAGGCACCAGTTCGTTTCTTTTCCGGAGTTGCCTTCCCTGTTTCAGCGCTTCCACAGATGCTTCAATATTTCTCATATCTCTTTCCTGTCACGTATGGAATATCAGCTATGAGAAAATCAATTCTCGCTGGTGGAAACCTGAGTGCAATTTGGCTTGAACTTGTACTGCTTTACGTTATGGCTGCAATTTTTCTAACCGCAGGCTACTTCACTCTCAAGGCTGTGGAGCGGCAGGCAAAGAAGAAGGGGTCGCTTTACCTGTTTTAGGAGGGACACTATGGATCTACGCTTCATAATTCGGACTCTTTGGGCCTCCTTGATATGTTCGTTAAAGATGGTTATCCGATACGTTTCATTGCAAGGACTCGTAGCCTTCAACCTTGCTGTGCCTTTCTTCTTTGTACTAACGTCTTGGATAGTCTCAAAAATAATGACGGGAGTCTCTGGTTACTCACAGTTCTTCACTTCAACAACAGGGATGACTGACTACCTCAGCTTTGTGATAGTAGGCTTCGCCTTCCAGAGTTTTATAATGTCCACAATCTTTGGCGGTGGACACGCAATACGAGGCGAGCAGGAACACGGCACAGCAGAACTTGTCTTCCTGACCCCTGCGAACAAGGTTGCTTGGCTTCTGGGCAAAATGTTAGGCAACCTTATCTTCAGTTTCATAACCTTCTTTTTCGTTATTCTGTCGGGAATGCTTCTCTTCGGCTTTCGCCCACAAGCTCCACCAAACGTTCCAACCGCCATACTTAGCATCCTGCTATCCATGCTTGCAATGACTGCTTTCGGCTTCATGCTTGCGGGTGTCTGCTTTCTGGCTAAGAGAGAAGAGGAGCTTACTCAAGTCTTTTGGCCAATGTTGACCTTCTTCTGCGGTTTAGCGTTTCCCATTGAAATATTGCCGCAATGGGGACAAATCATCGCCAAGATGATACCTCTCACCTATGGAGTAGACGCCACCCGAAAGGCTCTCCTCCTAGGCGTTGGAGTTTCAGACGTCACCTTGCTTGGGCAACTGGGAATATTATGTATACAAACTGTTATCCTTTTACCGATTGGTGCCATACTGTTTGCGAAACTGGAAAAAGCAGCCAAAAGAAGCGGTACGCTAGGAACATATTAAGAAAATGGATTGAGAGCGAAGAAGTATTCTAAAAAGGCATTTAAACAAGAAAAAAGGTGGAAATCGAGCTTACGGACCTTTCTTTGTTATTTCTTTGACCACTCCAGCCGCAATGGTTGTTCCCATGTCTCGAATAGCGAATCTTCCAAGCTCGGGGAAATCAGTGTAGGTTTCAAGAGCGATTGGATGCAGAGGTTCGAAGCGGACAACAGCGCCGTCTCCCGTCTTCAGAAACGAAGGCTTCTCTTCCACAGTCTGTCCTGTTCTTGGGTCAAGTTTCTTAATGAGCTCTACGAATCGAACAGCAACTTGACCAGTGTGATAATGCAACACAGGAGTGTATCCAGCAGCGATAGCGGTTGGATGCAGTATGACAATGATTTGTCCGATAAACTCTTTAGCTACTGCCGGCGGATTGCTAGGATGTCCACCTACGTCTCCTCGTCGAATATCAGTTTTGGATACACCTCGCACGTTGAAACCTATGTTGTCGCCTGGTTCTGCCGTCGGCATCCTAACGTGGTGGGTTTCGATGGATTTGACCTCTCCTTGAACATTTGCGGGCATGAAAACTAAGATGTCGCCCTCTTTGAGCACGCCGGTTTCAACTCGTCCAACCGGAACCGTACCCACGCCTGTGATAGTGTAAACGTCTTGTATGGGCAGTCTTAGAGGTTTGCCTGTTGGTTTGGGTGGAACTTCAAAGACATCCAGGGCTTGAAACAGAGTTGGTCCCTTATACCAAGGCATGTGTTCACTGGGTTTGAAGAGGTTGTCGCCTGTCCAACCCGATGTTGGTACAAATGGAATCTTCTCGACCTTGTAGCCAACGGTCTTGAGCAGCCTGCCAATCTCGTTTTTGATTTCTTCGTAGCGTTCTTGGCTCCAGTTGACCGAGGCGTCGTCCATTTTGTTAATTGCTACAACCAGTTGGTGAACGCCTAATGTGAAGGCTAGGAAAGCGTGTTCCCTTGTTTGTCCGCCCGGTCCAATTCCTGCCTCAAATTCTCCTCGTTTGCCTGAAACGAACAGCACGGCGCCGTCAGCTTGGCTTGCGCCCGTGACCATGTTTTTCACGAAGTCTCTGTGTCCTGGCGCGTCGATGACTGTGAAGAAATATTTTGGAGTTTCAAACTTTAGGAAGGCTAAGTCTATTGTCAAGCCTCGTTCCCGTTCTTCCTTCAGTTTGTCCAAGACCCATGCGAACTTGAAGGTTTCTTTGCCCATCTTTTTGGCTTCTTCCTCATAGCTCTTGGCTGTTCTCTCGTCTATAGTGCCAGTTAGATAGAAGAGGTGGCCTATTGTGGTTGATTTTCCGTGGTCAACGTGACCCATAATCACGAGGTTTAAGTGCGGCTTCTCAGGTTTGCTCATTTTTCTTTCTCCTCTTTCTTTTTTCGGAAATTTTTCCTTTCAAATTTGTGGTGAAATTCGATTAACAACAGTCACTTCAATTATATATCTTTTTTCAACCTCAACATGCTTTTTTCTTAGTCTGTATGGACCTATTTATGAGAGAGAACCCGATGTTTATCATGTTATGTTTGGTGTGTTAACTTAGGCTTCTCAATTGGCTGATGGTTCCGAGGAACGTTCCATCAAGAAGATAGGTTTCTGCGTTGTCCAAATCGACTCCTCCAGATTTTAGGACAGGCCCTAGATACTCAACTGACCTTGAATAGCGGTCCTGACCCCTTCTGTTTATTGGGCGGCCTCCGAGGAAATCGTTGAAATATGGCATGATGAGGAGTTCAGAAGCCTTCATTCTCACGTTTGAGTGTTGACGTAGCAGCTTGGTTGCGTCGGTGTTTGCTTCAATTTTGGCGCCAAGTAACTTCAAGAAAGCCCTAGCCAACTTTTCACCATTCAGCTTGGCCTTGACCCAGACCTGCGCCGTTATCCGAAAGCCCAGGGGGTCGCGGAAAGCCACGGTTGGGTGGACGTGTCCCATAACTAGGCTGTGACACGATAGGAGCTCTGGGGCTGGCCAAGCGTTCCCGTGAAAGAACCCCACATTTCCAACTGTTGTGCCAGTTGATGGCAGAATCTTCACCTTTTCAGGTAGCAGAGGTTCAAGGTTTCCATCATGGTTGCCCAAAATCACCTGGATGTCATCCACTTTTTTTGTTAGGGCTTCAAATAAGTCGGGGATGTCGCGCCATTCTTCAAGTGCAATTTTGGCGATTGTGTGCTTGACGTCGCCGAGAAAGAGCAAACTTGATGGTTTGCACACGTCGATAAGTGGAAGCAGTTTGTTAAGCATCTTCGGGGTTTGCGACGGAACATGAATTCCTTCTTGAGCTAAGGCTACTTCCCAACCGATGTGAAGATCAGCTACAACCAATGTTCGTTGAGTTCGTGTTCGAAGGAGAAGCGCCGGGTACGGTTGCACAGGTGTGAGCAAACTTGTTCAATTTCTCCTAACGATGGCGTTTTTTCAGTAGTTTCTGGATGTTGCCGTAAATTGTCTTGTTTGCCGCGGCTATGAACGACACTCGTTGGGCAGCGTTCAATGGAGCGTTGAGGTCTTTTCCTTCAGGCGTGGTTATGATTCCTCCCGTTTCTTGGAGTATAAGTTGTGCAGCGGCAAGGTCTGTGACTCGTAGTTTGCCCCTTAGGTCGATGAAGGCATCTGTAGTGCCGTCTGCTACGTAGCAGATTTCTAGGGCGTTGGCTCCGAGATGACGCAGATGTTTGGTTTGCTCAAACACTTTTATCATCTGGTTCACGATTTCTCTAGCCTTGAATGTGTTGAAGTCCACGCCTATGATTGCGTCTTCAAGCGAACTTGTCGTCGAAGGTTTGATTTTCTTCCTGTTTCTGTAAGCGCCTTGACCTCGCTTGGCTGTGTATGTAACATTGTGGAGAAAGTCTGTTACAAGGGCTACTTCGACATCTTGGAGGTATGGTTTTCGGGACACCGCAAGCGACGTTGCCATAAAAGGGAGTCCACGCAGTGCGTTGGTTGTTCCGTCCAGTGGGTCTGCGGTCAAAATAAATTCTGAGGGTTCAGCACCGATTCGTTTGGTTCCTGATTCTTCACTGATGAGAGTGCACGAGGCTTTGTGCTCTCTCAGTGCTTGTATAAGCGCTCTTTCAGCCACTAGATCTATCTTTTTTTTGATGTCGCCGCCTGCGCCTAAGCCGAATCCCCTACCAGCCTCTGCTGTTTGGTAGACATTAAGTATTTCTATTCTCATCTTTTGTGAACATGCTTCGAGAATCTTTAACCAGCCAACCAAGGTTAATGCTCCTATAAACCGTAATGACTATGCTTACATGGTTTAATTATTCTTTCTAACCTGCTAACTTGAGAGAATTTTTTGTTACGCTGTCACAATGAGTTCTAGACTTGTTTGAGACTCAAAACAGAGCCCTAACCCTCGTTTCCCATCTGAGTTGAAAAAGCTTGAGTAAGAGTTAATTTATTGGGTTGGTAAGAAAACTTTGCGAGCGCGGGGGTTGCCAAGCTAGGTCAAAGGCGTAGAACATCATTAAGATGTGCGGTTGCTTCAGGAGCCTATCCCGTAGGGGTTCGTGGGTTCAAATCCCACCCCCCGCACTTTGCTTAGTTGTTAAAGAGTCCACCCCAAGACTCTCGCACAAATCATAAAAACTGAGTTGAAACACGTAGTTAAGGGTGACACAAATTGCTGGAAGGCAGAAATGTGAACTTGAGGGTTATGGAGAAAGAGGATTTGCCACTGCTTGTAGACTGGGTTAACAGTCCTGAGATCTTTGGTGAATACAATCCTCTACAACAGATGTCCAGAGCAGAGGTAGAGAAAATGCTTGAGAATCCGTCTGATATTAAGCCATTCATCATAGAGAAAAAAGACGGAAGCAAAATCGGTTTTATAATCCATTTTCACGTCCTACACTTAGCACTTGGAACCAGGCAACTTGAAATTGGTTATGCGTTAGTTCCTAGTGAAAGAGGGAAAGGCTACTGCACCGAAGCCGCCAAGACCATCGTAGATTACTTGTTTCTATCGAGAGAAGTGATACGCATTCAAGCTTGCACAGATACAAGAAATCTTGGTTCTCAAAAGGTTCTGGAAAAAGCGGGTTTCAAGAAGGAAGGAACAATGCGTAAATACCTTTTTCTCAGAGGAGAATGGAGGGATGCCTATCTCTACAGTATTCTTAGGGAAGAATGGAAAGAACCAAAAATACTCACAAAAACCCCCAAATAACAGCAACATCAGTAAAAGGAATATGCGGTTTCATATCCCACCCCACACTTTTGATGATTATTAGCAAGATTATGACTATTAACTCGTTTGTTCTCGATTGTATTGATGGTCTCTCAACGTTAGTTCTTTTTCCGTATCTTGACAACGCTCCAGCTCAATAGAATAAGGCTTGAAGAACTGGTTGAACTTTGACTCGTACATGACTCCCAATACTTTTCTTTCTTAACCTCTGACGTAAAGCAGAAGACGTTAATGAATAGTAATTCGTCTTCTTTCTAAGTGTTTAAGAGGGGATATCAAGAACACTGATGGGGTAAAGAGATTGTGGTAGAACAATAAGGAAGAGGATATAGAACAAATTTCTAGAAAAACTCAATAGAAGTTCTTTTCTTAACACTTTAAATATGGTAACGACGAATTTGTTATTGCTTCGCTCAGGAGCACTTTTGTGTCACCTGAGGGCAAACCGGAGAGAGAGGAGTGCCAAAAAATCAAATAGCAAAGTTGCTGAAAAAGGAAGCCTTAAACGACGAAATACTACTGGTCGAATTTAAGGCGCCTAAAAAACTAGTGAAAGCCTTTGACATAAAACTCAAGTCACACTTCTCCAGCAGAAGCGAAGCCATTCGATCATTGATGAGAATGTTCCTAAACGAGACAGCAGAAAGGAGTTGATGTCTGAAGACAAAGGGCAACTGGAGCAGATTCTCATCCGCTCCTGTAACGGAGGGATTAATTAGTGGAAAACTTGGAAGAAAAAAGACGGCTCATTGAGGAATTGAAAAATCAGTGGAAAACGTTGTGGCGAGATCGGATAGACGACAAAGTAAGGGCTGAAGGAATCTCTGACAAAGATTATTCACAACTTTTTGTTGAACGTGGAACAGTTATCATGGCCACCAGAAGGTTCAAACCTCCAGACTTTTTTGAGATATTACAACAACACCTATCGTCCGACTCTAGCAACATCAACAACATGCTCCCTCCTAATCCTACAGTTGGCGGATGGGGAAAGTTTATACGTAATGTTTTGACCAAGCAACAGCATCTAGCAAGAGGAAGAAAAAGACGAAGCGCTCCAACAGAACCCATTAGAAAGGCAAACCAACAGTTGAAGAAAGGCGGAAAAGGATGGCTTCACTTTAGAAGATAAAGAATTATGCCATCGAATTGCTGTCAATAGCTCCTTCTATTCTCAGAACCTTCTGCACGAACAGTCTTTATGAGGTCTTCTGAATGGGTAATTATAGGGATAGGTTGCAGATTATTGCTGACATCTTGTCTATAGCCAGTAGAAGGGCTAAGAAGACACAGATCATGTATCAGGCAAATCTCAGTTATAGACTTCTCTGTCGATACTTGAATGATGTTGTAAAAGCAGACTTGATTTGCGTGGAGAATGCGGATTGTTTCAAGCTTACAAATAAGGGCGAAGATTTTCTTACTAGGTACCAAGAATATTTAAAGCGTCGAAAAAGAGTTGAAGAGCATTTGAATAACGTGGAAGGTGAAAGAGCTTTGTTGGAGATGATGTGTTCTTATACAGGCCCTTCTTATGCTAAGGGAAATAATCACTTTAATCAGAGGAAATCGAATAGAAAGCAAATGGTGTGATACGCTTCTCTCTATGCATTTTGGTCCAAAATTAGATAGGATGGAGGGATCGCAGTGAAAATTAGTAAGTGGGTTTCTACTTTCCAATGCGGCATACTATTGGTTTCTATACTCCACCTAGTAACAGCATGGTATGTTCAACCAATTCAAGCCCAAACAAGCGCTCTCACTGTTTCCCAAGCTCAAAAAGGGGTGAATGTGACGCTCGCTGGCAGATTTGAGCTCTACTTTAACGCAACAAACGGAGGCGAGATTACACGTTACTACGATTTGAGTATTGATCCATCTAGGAGAAATAATTTGGTTTTACCAGTCAATCAATCTTATCAGCAACCAAGTCCATACAATCTCCTACCCTTGTTTTCTTCAATATTGTATAATCCTTCCGTAGAGAGGTTCAAAGCCCTAGGGTCTACAGGCGGAGATGGAAACGCAATCTTGAATGTTCTTGGGAATGACACAGATTATGTCATTTTGCAGACTACGGCTAGAATTATGGATGCTGCTGGGGGTGTTTTCGGAGATGTTTACGGCAATGCAAATTATATAAATTCTACTTGGCTGATACGCAGTGACGGATACATCTTCTTGGAAAGAACTTTGTACACGCAGGATTACGCAGTTATGCAGGGCAAGTATCGTTGGTATCCGTTCTATTTGATACGGACAACTGGGTTCACTGACACTGCGACCTTTTATCTCTTCAACACAACATATGCTTATACATACACCGTTTCCAGAGACACCTATAAAAACGATTACAAGGTCTATCCTAAGCTTCCAGTAGATGAAAACGGCTACTTCGGCGTTGCAGCTCCCTTCTCTAACACGAGTCTTGGAGGCGATGGGACAAGCAGCATTATCCTGGTTTATGATCTCGGTAGCTCATCTGGCATAAGTGAGTGGAAATCTGATTGCTTCACAGATTCAAGTGGATTTGGTGGCACTGAATTCGGGGCAGTTCACGAGTTTGATGTCGATTATAATATAACCACACTTAGTTATCACGCAATGATTGTTCTAACACATGACCTTGTTACCGAGCACAACGCGACGACTTTTGCCGTCGACTTCAGCAAGAATCCAGTGTTCCCACTTGCAAAAACCAGTCTAACTGCTGACAAAATTTTCTACGAACTTGGAGAACCATTTGTTATTAATGTTTCTGTAGCATTCGACTACAATATGATAAACCTGAGCAAAACACTAACATTGACAGACGAATTTGGGCACACGTTGTGGCATAACAATTATGGCATAGTAAACGTCAGTCGAGGTGAAACATGGTCCAACGTTCAACTCTTGAATCATACGATTTCGGCAATAATCGCATCAGACGACTACACATTTACGTTTCGTCTTTTGTCGGAACAAGGAATTGCAGTTGGTTCTGATAGTGTTAGTTTGATCGTCACTGTTAAAGCTCGTCAGTTTGGCAAAGCAAGAATGGGTCAGAACATGGACACTTCATATAAAGACTACAAGGGAGTAACTAGGTATCTTATGCGTGAAGACGGCTGGGTCACCTCAATTTCCATGTGGTTTGGCAGCGAGGGACTTGAAGCCACAGTCGCTATCTACACACACCCGGAAGGAAAACTCATAGTTCAGAGTCAAAGCGAAACAATCACGTCAACAGGTTGGCACAACTTCACCGTTCCTCGAACATTCATATTTTCTGGATTTTACGGGTTGGCTTGGAAGAATTCCGAGAACGCTACAGTAGCCTATGACGCAGGCTCGCGCGACCAAACCGCAAGGAGTCCCGAGTCTTACGATGAGCCTTTCTCACCAACTTTCGTCGCTTCGCAATTCTTTGATACGGAGATATCAATCTACGCCACATATGACCCAGTAGTGACAAAGGTTGGGCTGTCAAGATATCCAGAAACACCGAGCTATGATGAAAACGTAACCGTAATGGCTTATGCCAAAGATGGAGGAATCTTGACTGAGCCTGTAGTCTTGAGTTTTTCGACAAACATTTTAGATTGGGTTAACGTCACGATGACTCCGGACGAAAGACTTTACATTGCACAATTTTCACCTAAACCGTACAACACAAGCGTGTACTACAAAGCCTACGCTTACGACTGGGCTGGATACCCGGTAGATTCGGAAATCGGTTCTTACCAAGTCGCAGATTTTCGACCACCAATTGTTTCATACATTGAACGAACCCCAATGTCGCCAAATTACAATGAAACTGTCTCTGTATCAGCTGGTATCAGCGAACCCCTCAATGCTAGCGGCGTTAAACTAGTGATACTAAGTTATTGGGATGGTTCAGCGTGGACAAACGCTACCATGGCACAAGAAAACAAACTATACAAAGCAACATTGCCTGCCTTACCTTATGGGACAACAGTGAACTACACAGTCTTTGCTTTCGATCACGCTGGAAATGTAGCCACTATGGACATTTACTCATACATTACAGCTGACAGTTATTTGCCAATAGCTAGAATTGACCAACCTATCCATGGAAGCTATCTGTCAGGCCAAGTCGACGTGATAATTTTTGGCAACGACCCCAACATGGATAGAATGGAACTGGCAATAAATAGCACAGTAGTTCAAAAATGGAATTCCTCGGGAACATGGGTCTTCAACTGGATTCCAACAAACTACACGGACGGCACGTACCTCTTAAGACTTACCGCGTTTGACAAGGCTGGAAACATTGCAAAACAAGAGATTACTGTAACAATAGATAACACGTCACCCACAATCAAAATTCCTACGTGGACTCCCACAGAACCCTCAGCATACCAGATCGTAACTGTCAAAGTTGAAATAAATGACAGCCCCGAAGGCAGCATACAAAATGTCACTTTATGGTACAAGAACTCAGATTCTAGTGAGTGGCAATTCGAAGAAATGATACTCATAGATGGAAAATGGACTGCTACAATACCAGAACAAAGCGGCGACACAGTTTTAAGATTTTATATCGAATCCTATGACAAGGCAGGTAACATCGCCAAGACACCCATCTACCAATACCCTCTAAAAGAGCAGCCTAATTTGCAGCTTGCCCTCCTCTATTCATTCGCACTCATTGTTGCAGCATTTTTTGGAATACTTGGAACAATAATATACCTAACCCGACGGAGAAAAAACCGCAAGGCATCAGCAACTTCCATGCAAACTATTAGGTTTATACATATTGCATTCAATCAATTCAGTATAACCTCGAAGGTTTGAGGATTCCCTATGCCTTTTCCCAAGCTGTTCACACTCTGTGTGATTCTAGTTTTGGTCTCCACCATTGCAGGAACATCCTCGTCTAATTGTGCAGATGCAGCTGCCTTAGCCATAGCTAGGGCAGAAGATAATGTAAGCTCAGCTTACCAAGCCGTCAGGGATGCAGAGGGAGCAGGAGCAAACATTTCAGGTTTATTGACTAAACTGAACGAGGCTGGAAAACTCCTAGCGAAGGCAAACATCTCGTGTAGAGCGGGAAACTTCGAAAACGCAACCCTCTTCGCTGATGCATCAACTGAAATAGCAAACTCGATAAAGATCGAAGCTTATCGCACTAGGGATCTGGCTTTGTACCAAGAGCTTCTGCGTTTTCAATACACACTCACTGCGTCGATTCTCAGTATAGTCGCAATTCTTTTTATCAGTTTTACAACTTGGCGTTTTTTCAAACGATACTATTGTAAGAGAATTTTGAAACTGAAGCCGGAGATGAGTTCTGGTGAACCTTGAGGAATATCACACTTTGTTTATGGTAGCAACTTTGACTCTCTCATTAGTTGCAGCGACACCCACACTTATCATGGTCGTCCCAATATCAAAAACTGAGAAGCCATTTTCAGAGCTCTGGATACTTGGACCCAACCACATGGCAGAAAATTATCCTCTTAACATCAGTATCGGGGAACAAAAACTACTTTTTATCGGCGTAGCCAACCACATGCACTCCTCCATGTATTACATTGTGTATGCGAAGTTCCGCAATCAGACTCAACCCCTTCCCGATGACAAGAACTCGACACCAAGCCTTGTTCTTCCACTTTATGAGTTCCGTTTCTTCCTCGTTGACGGCGAAAATTGGGAAACACCCTTAAATTTTACAATACTAGACGCTTCCTTGAATGATAACAATTTAGTTGTGAAACGCATTTCTATCAACGATATGATATTTGAAGGCGAATACGTTGCAAGACGAGATTTGGGGTTAGTCTACCAAATATTTTTTGAGTTATGGCTGTATAACATGACATCTGGAAAATCCCAATATCACAATCGCTTTGTAAGTAATTGGTTGAAGGTTACTGGTTGAGCCGAGCCAAGTGCCTTCGGAGAGGTTTGAGATAGGGTTTAACGGATAAACCTGACCACTGAGATTGATAATTTTTGTTGCATTAGCACGTTTGATTTTTTTAGGGAAGATGTTAATGAAGAAAAACAACGCAGACGTTACTGTGATAATTCCCACATTCAATGAAGAAAAGGGACTGGAGCCTACCATAAAGGAACTTCGAGAAGTATTGGAAGATCCTCGCTATCTCGTGGTAGATGGAAACAGCATAGACAAAACTGTGGATATGGCAAAGCAGATGGGAGCAGACGTAGTTGTTCAAAATGGTAAGGGAAAAGGACGTGCACTCGCTCAGGCCCTTGAGCATGTAAATTCTGATACACTTTATGTGGTATTTATTGACGCGGATTACACCTATCCAGCAAAGTCGATTCCAGAGATGATTGATATTCTTGAGAAAAACCCCAGAGTGGGAATGGTGACAGCAAACAGATTCAAACAACGTTTTGTTCTGAAAAAAGCAATGAATGACGTTTATTACTTTGGAAATAGGTTCTTAGCATTACTGCAGCGTATCTTGGACGGAGTAGAGCTCAGAGACCCCTTAACCGGACTGAGAGTAGTGCGATGGGCAATTCTCAAAAATTGGAAACCAAAATCTCGTGGATTCGATGTGGAAGCAGAACTTAACAACTACGTAAAAAGATACGGATACAAATTAAGAGAGATTCCAATAGAGTATCGCCAGAGACGCGGACAGAAGAAACTCGGGATAAGACATGGTGTCTCAATCCTGAAGAGAATCTTGTTGGAAAGTCTTGCTTCCTGACCAGCAAAATTGAAAGATATAGCTGAGGCGTTCTTATGAACTCTATCGAAATCGTGTTGTGGGTTCAGTTGGGCATATTTGCAGTGTTCTATATTACTTACATAAGTCTCATGTCTTTCCAAGCAAAAAAATCGAACAATGTTAAAATGCAAAAAATCTTTCCAACAATCTCACTGATTATTCCAACGTACAACGAGGAAACTACGATTCATAAAAAACTTAACAATGTAAAAAATCTAAACTATCCCAAGGAGAAACTTGAGGTCATACTAATAGATAGCGGCACTAAAGATAAAACGATTCAAATTGCTAGAAACTTTCAACAAAACAACCCAGATCTACTTTTACGTTTAATAGTAGAAGAAAAACGGAGAGGAAAAGCGAGCGCCCTAAATCATGCTTTTTCATTCAGCACTGGAGAAATAGTAGTGATTTCGGACGCAGATTCTTTGATTGGAGAAGATTCAGTGACGCAAATAGTCTCCAACTTTGGTGATCCTCTGGTGGGCGCAGTTACGGGTAGACAAATTCTCTTAAATGCGGGGCAATCGGTAGCTACGAACATTGAAAGAGGATACCGAGATATGTACGAGGTCATACGAGTGGGAGAATCTCAGATGGATTCTACTCCGATTTTTCACGGGGAGTTATCTGCTTTTAGACGAAATTTAATTGAAGATGTCGCACCTGAAAGTGTTGCAGACGATACAGAACTTGCGATAAGAATTAGGAAAAAAGGCTATCGCGCCATTTATGATCCAGATGCAAAATTTTACGAATACGCGCCACCTACACTCAAAGCGCGGATAAAACAAAAGAAACGGAGAGGAGTAGGTTTAATTCAACAGTTCCTTAGATTCAGACATCTTATGTTTAATCGGGCTTATGGTAAATATGGACTCGTGATTCTACCAAGCGAATTTTTCATGCATATTATTTCCCCGATACTGCTAGCAACTCTTTTGGTCTTCTTTGTTCTAACATTAATAATAAATCCATTCTACTTGCCATTTTTGGCTCTTTTCTTGGTAATAGTTCTAATCGCTGTTTCAGGGTTATCAATCGCTTCAAAATTCGCCTCGCCAAACAATAAAACACCTAACCCATTAGCGGTTATGCTTGCTTTTCTACATTCCCAAATGTGTCTCCTTCTCAGCATCTTTTCCATGCTTACTAAAAAAGAAAATCATCAATGGGAAAAAATAGAGGACATTCGGGCTCTCTGGAAACCCTAAGGAATTGAAAGACATTAGCTCTTCAGGGTGAATTAAAATACAGCCTAAAAAAGTTCTTTGGACTGTGACAATTATAATCCTCCCAACCTTGCTTCTTGCATTTCCCATAAATCCGCTGAAAGCCCTTGACTTGGAAACCACATCGATCATGTTTTCTACAGCCTCTGTAAGTGGCATAATAAACAAGAATACTGTTTGGAAGGTTGCCGACGCTCCATATGTAGTAACAGGTAACGTTATAGTTGATACGAATATCACGTTGACAATCGAACCCGGCGTCATGGTGAAATTTGCTGGCTACTATTATTTGATGGTTAAAGGGACTCTAAACGCCATAGGAAACCCAAAGGCTCCAATCATTTTTGCATTTAATGCTTCTTCACCCTCCGTCGGCGATTGGAAAGGCATACAGAGTTCAGGCTTCAACTCAAACATGAACTTTAACCATACTAAAATCCAATACGCAAGTATCGGAATCTATAACAACAATGGCAATATCACAATTGCCAACAGCGAAATATCATTCAACGATGTCGGGATTTACTATTTTCAACACTCTCATGTTAACAAAACATATGGAGAGATAGTTAACAATGTGATCAAGTCAAACAATATTGGCGTCCAGATAGATGTTGAATATGGTCCTGTAGGAAATCTGAAACTTGAAAACAACGCTATAATATCTAACTATAGGGGTATCATACTTGACTTTTTTAATAAAGAAGATTTTAGAGTGTTAATCATGCGGAGTGTCATTTCTTTGAACAATGCCTCTGGAATCGAGATTGATGGTGGTGTGCCAGGTAGCTCCTCAGTAAATATAACTCAAAACTACGTCACCTTCAACAGAAACACTGGAATTTATTTAAACTTATGGAGGAAAGACGCAGAAAACGTGTTCTTAATTGAAGACAACGATGCTCATAATAACACAATGTATGACTTTAGACTTGGCGGCCAATACATCTCACACGTAGACTATACTTATGTAGCAGGTTCTAACTATTGGGGTACCATTGATACGATAAGCATTGATGAGAAAATTTACGACTTTCTTGATGATCACAAATTGGGAAAAGTGAACTATCTCCCGACATTGAACTCTCCACTTGAATCACGCTATCCTGATCTGGACATAGATTACGTAAAACCCAATCTATCTGTTTATCAACTCTCAAACGGAACGTTCATCGGATTTTCAAATGTGAGCTTCACTTGGAATGCGCAAGATGCAGGTTCAGGGATAGATCATTATGTAGTCGAGCTGGATGACAGTCAAGAGGTCAATGTAGGAATGGTCATGACTCACACCCTTGAAAATCTATCTGAGGGGTCGCATAAGGTATACGTCTTTGCGTTTGACAAGAGAGCAAACATAGGAGAAGCGCTTATCAATTTTGTGATTGATCTCTCTCCACCTGTAATTTCGCATACTTCTGTGGCTAACGCCTCTGAAATAAGGGCATCTACGCTTAATCTCACTTGGAGTGGGGCAGATGCTATTTCGGGGTTAGATCATTACGAAATCAAACTAGATAAAGACGTATGGATAAATCTAGATGGGCAGTCAAACCACACGTTCACCTATTTAACCGATGGCAGACATACAATTATTATTAAAGCTCTCGACAAGGCACAAAACTCTGAAGAGATCACAATTAACCTGATTGTGAACACCAGTTTCTTATGGGGACCAGGCTGGATTGATGACGCTGCCTTCTTTGGAGGAATAAGTGTGGTGATCTTTATTGGCGCATACTACTTTTTTCTAAAGGAAAGGAGGCCAAGAGTGAAGGAGGCTGAGCTAAGCTCTGCGTGATTTCGAATGGCAACTTGATGAGAGAGCACAAAATGGCAAGCTTTGCAAATTCATTTTAATTTCTTTGCTATCACCACTGTCAAAAAGTCCAGATTTCAACATCCAAGATGAATGTAATCATTAGAAACCTCAGAAGGCAATTACCCTCTTGATTGATTCTTTCTGATTTCTGGGTAAGATTAGGGGTTTAGCAAAGTGAAAGTATCTATTATAGGATCTGGTATAGTGGGCACTGCAACAGGAATGGGTCTAGCGAAACTTGGTCATTCTGTCATATTTTACGATACTAATGAAAATAGGTTAAAAGAACTCTGTTCGGAAAGACTTGAAGTAGGGCGAAATATTTCGGATGTCGTCATGTCAACTTCTATATCTTTCATTTGCGTGCCAACTCCAACAGTTAAGGGCGCCACAGATCCTTCTTCCATTAGGGACACCCTCATTTCAGTTTCAAAGCCTTTGCGGAAAAAGAAAGATTATCACTTGATAGTTGTCCGTAGTACACTTCTTCCGGGAACCACTCGAAAAGTGATAGTCCCCTTACTACGGAAGCGTTGTAACACCACATATGGCGAGGGCTACGGAGTCTGCTATAACCCCGAATTTTTAAGACAAGCAAGCGCGCTGGAAGACTTTCTAAATCCAAGCAGAATAGTGATTGGAGAAGCTGACAGAAAATCCGGAGACACGCTGGAAGAGATTTACTCCCCACTCGGTGCTCCTATGATTCGAACAGACTTTGATACTGCAGAGATGATAAAGCATGTTTCCAACGCTTTTCTTGCAACAAAAATTTCTTTCTTTAACGAGATTTACATGATCTGCAAAAAATTAAACATTGATCATCGCCTTGTTAGTGAGGGGGTTTCCCTTGACCCGCGTATAGGCAAATATGGTGTTCAGGGGGGGCGACCGTTTGCTGGCGGGTGTTTACCTAAAGATGTAGAGGCTTTTACAAGGTTTCTAGAAAGCCTTAACCTGAACCCGGATATTCTCAAAGTCGTGCTGGACATAAACAAGGATCTGGCAAAGAAGACTCACGTGATGAATAAGCAGTTATAGCAGTTTGTGATCAAAGTGAAATATGACATCGGAATCGTTGGCGCAGGGGTCGCTGGACTCTCGACTGCGCTACACACTTGTTCTAAAATAGATGGGTCAATCATAATTGTTGACAAAGGCCGAATCGGCGACCCCAGAAAAACTTCTCCTTTCACCTTTCCTGATATAATTGAAAGGTATGGTCTTGGAGATTCGGTGCTTCAGAGGTATAAACGTTTCACTTATAGGAGTCCCACTGGGGTCTCGGCAACTTTCGAATATGAAGAACCCGCCTTCGTAACATTGAACTATGAAAAAGCTTGTAGGAATATGCTTGATCGAATAAGGAAGGAGGGGAATGTCGATGTGTTGGAAAACGTTGAGGTCCGCAGTTTTAAATTCAACAAAAGCTTTATTCAAACAAAGAACTTGACACTTACTCTGTCAGATTCTGATAACATTACAATTCATGTTCTTGTTGACGCTTCAGGCAAGTCCTTTTTGGCGGCGAGGAAGCTTGGACTTAAACTACCCCCACTTTACAGTCATTCATACGGTGAGCTTTTAGGGGGCTGTGAAGTTGAAGATCCTCATGAAATGTGCATTTTGGCTGGAAAAAAGTATGGCAATGGCGGTGGCTGGTTCTATCCAATAGATGAAAGAACATCACGTTTCGGCTTTGCAACCGTTACGCGAACATCAGATTTTCCCATGGGCGTAGTCAAACAAAATTTTGTCAAGGCTCGTGAAGAATTTTACCCTTATTATCGTATGATTAAGAATGCGAGAACTATAAGACCCGAATTCGGTACGATACCTTTAGGCCCTCTTCGAAAGTTTGTACATCCGCGCATCTTGATTGTTGGAGATGCTGCAGGGCAAGCGACACCTTGGTATTGTGAAGGGGTAAGGCCAGCCTTAGAGAGTGGTGCGCTTTGCGCTGAAATTTTGTGCGAAGCCTATAGAAAGAAAAACTACTCGGCAAGGATTTTGAAAAAATACCAAAAGAAATGGGAAGCCATAAATAGAAAAATATATTCCAAATCTGCGAAAATGGGTTTTTGGTCTTGGTTTAGAAGTCAAGAAGAATGGGATAAAGCCGTTAAAGAGGTAGCTTCACTCACGTCTGAACAAATGCTAAGAAGAGTTAGATATAATCAGACTTAAACCTCGAGTCTGGGGTTGCGAAATACGATATATGAGTGCGTAAGTCTGAATGTAGTTGACGAAATAAGAAAACTTTTAGTGGGAATCACGAATATCACAAGGTTTACCGATAATCATCTATTCTAGGCAAAGAATTCTTTCTACTAGAAGTGACTTGCAAAATGAAACTAAGACCTAACATTATTTTTATAGTCATTGATGCTCTTAGGGCAAAGAATTTAGGATGCTATGGTTATTTCAAACAAACAAGTCCTAACATTGATAATCTCGCAAAGGATGGAATTCTCTTTGAGAACGCTTTTTCTTGCGCAAACGCTACAGATCCATCGCTTACAACGATTTTCTCTGGAAAATATCCTAGGTCTCATGGAATCATTAAACACGCCGAGGGTTTCAAGCGAGAAAGTATTCAGCGATTCAACGAAAGTCAAACGCGCTTTTTGCCTCAAATTTTAAAGGCAGATGGCTATATCACATTGGCTGTAGACTGGCTTGGTAGATGGCATAAACAAGGCTACGACTATTATTCAGGGCTGTCCAAAAATCCTCGGGCTAAACCCCTGTATTGGTTGATGGTTGAATCATTAAAATTTAAGCCTCTACATAAGGCTATTAGTCGATTTTACAAACCAACTAAATTTATTGAAAACGCTGAAATTATCACCAATAAAGTCATGGGTCTCTTAAATAAAATTCATGACAAAAAGTTCTTTCTTTTCATTCACTATTGGGACACCCATTATCCCTATAATCCTCCTGCACACTTTGTGGAGTGTTTCAGGAAATATGATTATGGAAAAGATATTGACACGAGCGATATAATTAACAAATTTGAACCCAAGTATAGAGCCACCATCCGTGACCGCTTGATTAACTCCACATCTCTAAACGAAGTTCTCGCAAGATATGATGCAGCAATTGCCTTTGTTGATCACTGTATAGGAAAATTAATCCAAGCTTTCAAGGATTACGAAATTCTGGATCAATCTCTCATTGTGTTAACGTCAGATCACGGTGAAAGTTTGACAGAGCACGGAATCTTTTTTGAACATCATGGCCTATACGATGTGAGCATAAATGTGCCATTCATTCTTAACTATCGAGAGTTCCCCACAAATAAGAGAATTAAGAGTTTAGTTCAACACACTGACATTGTTCCAACTGTAATTAATGCTTTAGGGGTGAGGAGTCGAAATTTTGAATTTGAAGGTAAAAGCCTAGTTCCATTAATACAAGATGGATTGAACCATTTGCACTCTGCAATATATGTCGAAGAAGCCGATGCAGAGCGAAAGGTTGCCATAAGAACTAATGAATATAAATACATCTATGCCCTCTCGGACAAACATATTACTTGTAGACGCTGCGGAGTTGTGCATGGTGGTTCAGAGGAATTGTATAATTTAAAAAAAGACCCAGATGAAACCCAAAATGTGCATAAAGAAAATTTTGAAATAGCGTCTCTCTTAAGGAAGAGACTTAAGAGTTGGATGGAATTCTTGGAGAAGAAGAAAACTAACAAAAATAGAATGGAGTCAATCAAGTTAGAGG
>Ga0315308_1000656_pt1 | contig 19526 bp, 17 predicted proteins | sample TDP3_MG_FD_203078 | JGI IMG/M metagenome (GOLD analysis project Ga0315308, IMG submission 203078) | Freshwater sediment microbial communities from Lake Towuti, South Sulawesi, Indonesia - TDP3 | ecosystem: Environmental > Aquatic > Freshwater > Lake > Sediment | place: Indonesia: South Sulawesi... | reverse complement strand
CGGGAAGGTGAAGAGCCAGAAGACCGCGGGGTCCAGCTCGAAGTAGTTCGGTACGCCGAAGGCAACGACGAGCTTCTGGTAGACGCCCGCGATCCGCGGGTTGCTCAGCAGCGTCGGAGGCGTCTCCGGTATCTCCTGCTCATGTCCGTGCTCTGCGCGGTGCCCGTGTCGCACATGGTAGGCTCTCGGCGGCTCCAGCGAGACGAAGCAGTTTCCCTGCGACGTCTTCTCGACTAGTTCCCTGAAGGCTTCTGCGTTCTCTTTCTGAAGCCAGCCTTGGAAGACGAACGTTGCATCCGTTCTGCCCATCCTGGTCTTTACGTTCTCAAGCCTGAGGCGTGGCTCCACGAGGGCCTGGTAAGCCAGGAGCCTCGAGCCATCTTCATCGACGATCCTCTTGAGCTCCTCGCGGGCCGCCTGAAGCTCGTTCTCAGCTTCAGGGGTTATCGCCTCGGCCTGTTCGAGTTCCCCTATCCTGGACTGGAGCTTCGAGACCTCTTCCTGAAGCTGGTTGAGGAAGCCCGATATCTGCTTCAGCGTTGCGTCATCCAGGGCCTCCTCGGGAACCTGGGCGGCCCTCATGCTCTCCGGCATGTTGAGGATGGTGATGAGCGCGTTTATCCTGGATGAGAGCGACGAGAGCTGGAAGAGCAGCGGTGACGGCTCGATCGGTCTGACCCGGGCCTTGAGCCCCTTGTCTGCCTCCAGGCGCGGTCGGATGTCGTCGATCTCGACGATGTTGTGCGTCCCAAGGCTGTAGAGCACGGAGTCGATGTGGTCCTGATGGACGACGACCTCGGCTTTGAGCATCGGGAGAGGCAGGAGCATAGCCTTGGCGAGAGCCCCCGTCACGTACGCGCCTTAACTGGCCGGACGGATGTTTATAAAAGCTTTCGGGAGCTACCTCGCCGCAGCTGCCTCGCGTCTTTCAAGCAGGGCCTTGATCCGCTTCGTTCTGAAGAAGGTCTCCCTCTCGGTCTCGGCGAGTTGGTCCTCGATGAACCTGACGCGGCTGCGGATGGTGGGTATGATGATGTGCTCCAACGCGTTTATGCGCCGCTTGATCTTCATCAGCTCCTGCGCCAGCCTTCTGGCCACGAACTCCGTCTCCGCGAGGCTGAGCACGGCGGTCAAGGCGTCCTCCAGCCGGGTGAAGGCCTCGTCGAGGCTGCTGGATGTGCCTGCGAGGCTGTAGGGGATCTCGCGCGTCTCCGCCAGCCGCGCCAGCCTCACGCGTGGGACGGGAACCCCCATCACCGCCCGGGTCTCCATCTCAACGCCGAACCTGTCGATGGAGGTGAGCGACGCCCGCTCGTAGCTCGCGCGGCCCATCGCCATCTCCGCCTTCGCCATGCTCTCGTATATCGCCGCGAACATGCCGTCGATCTTCTCCTGCAGGGGGCCGATGGCCTGAGCGTAGGAGAAGAACTCCATGAGCAGAACGCTCTGCTTCTCCGTCAGGAGGTCGCGGCCTCTCTCCGCGAGCAGCGCCTGCCGCGCCAGCCGGAAGAGCTCCATCCGCGTGACCTTAACCGCCATGGCTCATCCATCCATCCTTCGCCGCGGCTCCTAACGCGTGGTCGTCGTCCCCATTCTGACCTCCACGCCCACCACGCGCCGGATCAACTCCCTGATCGGCGCGATCCGCTCGGAGATGGGCTTCTCCCGCGATGGTATGACCGCTATCAGCGGACGCTCCTGTCGCTCCATGATGGAGGCTAGGAGGCCCTCCATCGTGGCGGCGAGGCTGTAGGTGACCATGACCAGAGCGTATCTCTCATCCCTTGCCAGGCGGGCGAGAAGCTCGCGCCCCTGCTCGGGCTCGTCGATGGCGAAGCTGTCCCTGATCCCTACCAGCCTGAACAAGGTGGCCGTATCCCGGTCAGCGACGACGGCGATGCTTCCAGGCATCCTTCTTCCACAGGCGCGCAAATCGCCCAAGAGCCGTTTAAAAGCTTTCAACCCGACAAGATTCATCGCCGGTCAGAGCTCGCCCTCAGGCCCTCCGGAGGCTCTCTCCAGAGCTGTGGGCAGGCCTGACGAGGCCTAAGGCAGAGGCCGTGGGATGAGCGCGTTCATAGCGCCCTTCACCATGCTCTAGGGTGGTTTCATGCCACCAAAGGAGCGCGCGGCGGGCCCCGAATCACGCGAAGCCTAGCGCGGACGAGTCCCGATTGAGGGCTCCTCTAGTTCGCGGATATTCCTAGGAGCGCCTCTTTCAGGCGCTACCCGTGAGCGCTGGGAGCACTGTTCAGTCCCGTTGAGATGAGGCTGTCATGTGGCGATGGCCTAGTTCGCCCAGCGGTCCATGAGCGCCTGCTTGGCCATACGTGGTTTCCGAAAAGGAGTCTAGGGGAAGGCTCTGGGGTAAGAGCCGTGCAGCACCAGCCATTTGGACAGCTTCGCCAGATCGTCCAGCTGCCTCTGCATGTTCCGTCTGTGATCGTCCACGTTAAGCCAGAAGACGTACTCGGTGAGCGAGCCCTTCTCCATAGACTCGATCTTCGACAGGTTGATCCCGGAGTCTGCGAAGAGCCTGAGGGCCCGCGAGAGGACGCCGGGCGTCTCGGCGCCGAGCAGCTCGCAGGTTAAGGTGGTCTTATCCCTGCCCGTGGGAGTCGGCCAGTCCCAAGGCCCCAGCAGCACGAACACGGTCTTATTCTCCGAGTTCCCCTCCATGCGGTTCTCCACCCTCTTCTCGATGATCTCCAGGCCTAGCCACTGCGCCGCCTCCTCGGGGCATATGGCGGCCAGGTCGTCGGAGGCGCTCTCTGCGACGAGCCGCGCGGCCTGCGCCGTGCTCTCGGCCTCGATGACCTGGGCTCCGAGTGCCCGGATGTAGTCGCTGCACTGGCCTAGCGCCTGGGGATGGGAGACGACCCTCCTGATGGGGCCATGTCCAGGCTTCGCGGCGAGGCAGTGAGCGATCTGCACCACGTACTCGTCGCGGATCTTCACGTTCCGATACCGTAGCAGGCCCCTCTGGGGGCTGAGGGTATCCTTGACCCTGCCCTCAAGCGTGTTGTAGACGGGCACGAAGCCCGCGACCTCGAGCCGCCCCGCCAGATAGGCCTCGGACAGCTCCCGCACGATGCCCTCGCTCCTGTCCACTGGCACAAGCCTCTGCACCCGGGTTTCCTTGCCCCAGGGCCTCTCGCTGAGGTACCTCTCCACGGCTACGTCTGACCAGCTCTTCTCTGGGCCTAGCGTCAACACCGTCCTAAAGGCCAGACCCTCCTTCTCCGCTTCATCCTGCAATGCTTGAGGGCCCTCCGAGTCGCCGCACAGGCAAAGCCTTCGCCGCATTCAGCATCCGCGGGCACATAAGCATTGTGAACAGGAGCTGACAGGGCCTGGAAAGGCGCCTAGTGTTGAGCCATGTCCTTCTTGCTCAGGGCTTCCTCCTGCAGCCTTCGTCCATGCTTCATGAGCAGCCTCAACACCGCCTCGACGACGCTGGCGTCAACGTGCATCTCAGCGGATGCTTCACAGCCGATCTGGATAACCTCAGCCTCGCGTTGGGGATCGTCGACCTGAAGCCCCAGCTCAGCTTTGAGCCTCCCGATCCTGAGGACTATCGCGTTCCTCTTCGCGATCAGCCGGACAAGCTCAAGGGTTAAGCGGTCTAACTCCTGCCTTGCCGCGTCGATCTCCCGTCTGGCGCGCAGGGTTTCCTCCCCTCCCAGAGGCGTCCCTCCCTTCTGTAACGCGTGGCTCAGCTGCAGTCGATGCGCAAGCTTAAAGCCTATCCCGCCCGCTTCCCATGGCAGCGCGCCCGGGAGCTCGCCAGGCTTCTTTCGGCAATACAGGAGGCTTTCGGGGCCCTCAGGCAGGGCCGATCCAGGGCCTGAGGCTCTGGAGGCGTCCCTGGGCTACGGCTCCTTCACGACCCGCGGGAGCAGGCCTGCTCTGAGAGCGTGGTCGCAGAGCGTTATCGCCATCACCGCCTCGACCGCGGGGATCGCCCTGGCTCCAGCCGCGAGGTCGAATCGACCACGTCCCCGCAGGGGCTCCATCGAAAGTGTGCGCATGTTAACGGTAGACTGCTCGCGGGGGAGGCTTGAGATCGGCTTGAACGCGACTCTGGCCACGATGGGCAGGCCGTTGCTCAGGCCGCCTAGTATGCCTCCCGCATGGTTCGTCTCACTCGTGATCCTGCCCTCTTTGACGACGTATCTGTCGATGGTCGTTGACCCGGTGAGGGCGGCGGCCCTGAATCCAAGCCCGAACTCCACGCCCTTGACGCTTGGGACAGCGAAGAAGGCCTTCGCTAGGTCGCCGTCCAGGGAGTCGAGGGGAGGCTCCCCCAGTCCGACGGGCACGTTCAAGGCGAGGGCCTCGATCACCGTGCCCAGCGTATCGTTCCCTCGCTTCGCCTCCAGCAGCGCCTTAGCCATGTCCACGGCAGCCTTCAGGTCGCCGCAGCCTATCCAGAACTCTCCCCCGTCCAGCTTGATCGTGGCGTCGACGTTCCGCCTGATCTCCTCTGGGCTGACGGTGCTAGCCTTGACGCCGCCAAGCTCTACGACATGGCCGAGCTCCTCCACGTTCAGGAGCCCCAGCAGCCTCTTCGCTAGGGCGCCGGCCATCACGATGCCCGCCATGACGCGGTAGGAGAACCTCCCGCCGCCTCGGTAGTCGCTGAAGCCACCGTACTTCACGAACGCCGGGTAATCAGCATGACCGGGCCGGGCCAGGTCCTTGATCGCCTCGTAGTACTCCGACCTCACGTCCTTGTTCCTGGCGATCAGGCAGATGGGCGCACCCGTCGTTCTGCCCTCGAAGACTCCGGAGAGAACCTCGGGCGTGTCCTTCTCCACGCGGGGCGTGCTCACGTCCACATGGACCTTCCTGTTCCTCCTGTCCAGCTCCTTCTGGATTTGCGCCACGGGGAACTCTAGGCCTGCGGGGCATCCCTCGATGATGACGCCTACGCAGGCGCCGTGGCTCTCGCCGAAGCTCGTCACCCTGAAGGCTTTCCCCAGCGTGTCGCCGGTAAGAGAACTCATGGTGGAAGCCACCTCAGCTCGACGCCCAGCTTACGCTCCAGGTCTTGCCAGAACTCCGGGTAGCTCTTCCTTATAACCCAGGGGTCCTTGATGCGGACGCCTGGGACCCTCAAGCCTACGAGGACGAAGCTCATCGCCATCCTGTGATCGCCATAGGTCTCCACCTCGCCGCCGTGCGGCTGGCCGCCCTCGACCCAGAGTCCCTCGGGGCGAGATGCGCCATGCCCTGCGCCCGCGTAGACCAGTCCTGCTGCGACCCCGAGCCTATTAAGCTCAGCGACGGTAGCCGTAAGCCTGCGTGTCTCCTTCTGCTCTAGGTTCGCCACGTTCCGGATGACGGTCTTGCCCTCCGCGAAGGCGGCGACGACCGCCAAGGTCTGAGCCGCGTCGGGCATGTCGTTCATGTCCTGTTCAACCGCACGCAATCGCCCGCCTTGAACCTGAACCCAGTCCTCGCCCTTCTCCGCGCTACAGCCCATCCTAGCTAGGACGTTGGCGAACCGGGCCTCACCCTGAGGCGAGTCAGGCCTCAGTCCCCGTACGCGAACGGCGCCGCCCGTTATCGCCGCGGCGGCCAGCATGTAGGCGGCGTTTGCCGCGTCCCTATAGAGGATGAGTTCTCGGCCCACGTAGGTCTGGCCCGCCTTCACGGTGAACCTGCGGTGGTTCTCGTCCGCGACCTCCGCGTTGAAGAGCCTCATCAAGGCGATGGTCATGTCCACGTAGGGCTTCGAGGTGAGCTCACCCTTGACCTCGATGGTCACGTCCCTCCTCGCGTAGGGCGCGACCATCAGGATCGAGCTGAGATACTGGCTGCTCGTCTCGCCTCTCAGGACGGTCTCGCCGCCCTCGAGGCTTCCGCCCTCCACGACCACGGGTGGACAGCCGTCGTCGTTGATCGCGTAGGCGCGGACACCTAGGGGCTCCAGAGCGTCGAGCAGGTCCTGGATGGGCCTCTGCCGCATCCTCAGGTCGCCGTTGAGGACCGTCTTTCCCCTCGCCAAGCAGGCGACGCCCACGAGGAACCTCATCGCCGTCCCCGCGTTCCCCACGTTGACGACGCCGCTTGGGGCGAGAAGCCTCCCGCCGGTTCCCTCGACCTGGAGCCTCTTGTCGCCCTTGACTTGGACTCCGAAGGAGGCGAAGGCCTGAACCAGACGTGAGCTGTCCTCGCTCGTTGAGACGTCATGGAGCACGCTCGGCGCGGAGGCTAGAGCTGCGATGACGAGGGCTCTGTTGGTGAAACTCCTAGACCGTGGCGCCTCCACCTCCGCACGAAGCCCTCCTTGAGGCGGCTGAACCTCGACCATCTGGAGGCGTTCAAGGATTTCTTCCGCGACCTGGCTCGCTGTCCAGTCGGAGCTATCGAGGACAAGGTGGGCGGCGCGGTCGTAGAACGGCGTCCTATAGGCGAGAAGCTCGCGGACGGCTGAAACACTCAGCGAGGCCAGCAGAGGTCTCTCGTTATCGTCCCCTGAGAGTCGGCTTACGATGACCTCGGGGCGCGCCTCAAGGAGGACCGTCACTCCGCCTCTCCGGAGGAGATCCACGTTCAGCCTGTTCAAGACGACGCCTCCTCCGCAGGCGATCACCACGTTGCTTCTCTGAGAGGCCTCCTTAACGGCCTCCATCTCAAGCTCCCGGAATCGCGTCTCGCCCTCTTCACGGAAGATCATGGGCACCGGCTTTCCAGCCCGCTGTTCGACGAGCGCGTCTGTCTCCAAGAGCTCTCTGCCGAGTCTCTCGGCTAGGAGACGCCCTACGGTGCTTTTCCCCGTGCCCATGAAACCCAGTAGAACTATGTTCCCCAACTCTGCGACCTGTGCTTGGAGGCTTGCAGCCTAACTCCCTCGATGATGCCGTGAACCTTACATAAGCCTTTTCCAGCTGACTTGGCCTGGGGATCGGTCATGGTCCCCCCGGCGTGGAATCGAACCCGCGACCAGACGGTGTCTGAGCAGGGGTTGGCGTTGAGGCACGCTCGGTGCCCCACTACAGCCGTCTGCTCTACCACTGAGCTACGGGGGGAGCCGGAACTCGGACCGGGCAGACCCGATATAAGGGTTTTGGGAAGCGCGAGAGACGCCTTGCATCCCAGGGCCTTCGGAAGCAGGTTACCTAGTGATCCTCGCCTCCTTGAAGGGTTCGAGCAGCTCCGGTTTTGCTTCGAAGTGCCTCCTCAGAGGCGAGATTATCTGATCTATCTCCCTGGCCACGTTTGACTTGAGATCCTCTGGATGGATCTCGCCCTTGACGTAGGCCTTCTCCATGTCTTGGTAGCTTCGGAACTCCACGTCTCCACCGTACTTCGCAGGCCTCTCCAGGCGGAACGAATCCATCTCCTGGAAGACAACGTACTTTGCGAGCTCTAGGACAGGGTTCAGCTCGGCCTCCTTAGGCGGGCACCAGGCCCTCCGGAGCTTCTGGCTGATCGCGTCCGGGTAGTCGTGGATGAAGATGCAGGTCCAGGGCTTGCTCTTGCTCATCTTTGAGCTTATCGCCATGTCAAGGCGCCTATTCTCGTCGTACCCTAGGGCTACGGGTTGAGCTAGGCCGCCGAGGAGATGGTGGTGAACCGCGACGGGCGCCTTCCACTTCAGCTTCTTGGCCACCTCCCTTGCCAAGACGTGGGCTTTCCTCTGGTCCATCCCTCCATGGGCTAGGTCTATTCCCTGAGCGAAGATGTCCGTGACCTGGAGGGGAGGATAGATGAACTGGGAGAAGTCCAGCCGCTCTGACTCCCTTCTTCCCATTATGGTCAAGCAGCGCTTGACCCTGTTCAAGGTGAGGGCCTTCTCCACCCTGACCAGCTTCATCCAGTACTCGTCGTTGCAGTGATACAGGTCGCTGCCCAGGAGGAACTTGAGCTCCGGCCCAACGAAGCGGGAGAAGACCTCCTGATAGTACTTGGCCGCGAGCTTGATGCGTTCCCAGTCCCCGCCCAGCTTGTCGTTCACGAAGCTGTGCCAGTCGGCCAGGAAGAAGGTGCAGTTTATCCCGGCCTTGATGAAGTCCTGGAGCTTCACGCCCGTGAGGTAAAGGTGCCCTATATGGACGAGGCCGCTGATCTCGTATCCGATGTAGTGCTTAGGATGGGGCTTCTCCTCGAAGAGCTGGGTCAGCTCAGCCTCGGTGATAATCTCCTCCGTAGGCTCGCGCGCGACCAAAGCCACCTTGTCTTCTACGTTCATCCGTAGCCCAAGTCCAAGAGCGGACAGCCGTCTTCTAACATGCCCCTATAATACCTTTGGGCCTCCGAGGCAGCCTAGCCCTTAAAGGAAGCGTTGGAACCTAGGCTGGCGTGTGCCCCGTTCCCTACCTTTGCCCCAGCTTCGCGAGCTCCCTGAGTATCCTCTGGGCTACCTCGTCAGGCGGCTTGTTCACGTGAACATCGACGAACGGCACCTTGCCCTCGTAGTAGCCGATCACGGGCTTGGACTGGCGCTCGTAGACTCTCAGTCGCTCGCGTACAACCTCAGGCCGGTCATCCTCCCGCTGAATGAGCCTTCCACCGCACCTGTCGCATACGCCCGGCTTCTTGGGCAGCATGGGTGGGAGAACGTACCTGACACCTCTAATCTCTCTGTTGATATCCGCGACGTTGTAGAGGTTCCCACAGTTCTGGCAGATCCTCCGGGCTGCGATCTTCTCCACGAGAATCTCCTCGGGAATGATCAGGTTGATGACGGCGTCGATCCTCGTCAGCTCGTCCAGGGCCTCGGCCTGGCGGACCGTCCGGGGATAGCCGTCGAGTATGAAGCCCCTCTGGGCGTCCGGCTGCAGGAGACGCTTCCTGAGGATCTCGATCGTGATGTCATCCGGGACCAGTTCGCCGCTTCGCATGTGTTCATCGACCTTCCTGCCCAGCTCCGTTCCTTTGTCTCGTTCCTCGCGGAAGATGTCGCCCGTGGATATCTTCGCGATCCCAAGGGGCTGCATAATGCGGAAGGCGTAGGTGCCCTTCCCTGAGCCGGGCGGACCGAAGATGATGAGCTTCACGGCGGCCCCTCTCACGGGTCGGGGTCGGCTACTTCCCTCTTTCCTTCTGGCCGTGGTAGGCGGTCCACTTGAGCTTCCGTGGGTCCCGACGGAAGTCCATCATGCTGACCCTGCACTTCCTCGAGCAGTACCACTGGATGCTCCCGTCCCTGCGAACGTACATGATGCCTGTTCCCGGCGGGAACTCGTTCCCGCAGAAGGAGCATATCCTAGCTCTCGGCATCTCCGGTCCTTCATCACTTGAGCTTCTTCGCTTCCCTCTCGGTCTCCCTGAGCATCAGGATGTCTCCGATCCGGACGGGCCCCTTGACGTTCCGCGGGAGCACCCTGCCCTTATCCGGGCCTTCGAGTATCCGGACACGGACGAGCTGAACCTCGCCCGTAACCCCCGTTCTGCCAACGACCTGTATGACCTCGGCGGGGGTCAGGGCCTGAGCCTGCTTCGACGCGCTGGAGCTCATCCCTAGGCCTCTCTAAGCCTTCTGCTTGCGGAGAACGCTGATCCTGCTGGTGATCTCATTGATGAGGTCCGCCGCGTCCCCCGGCTCGACGACGCAGGCCGCCGCGGTCTGGACCTCGATGCCCGTGGAGATGCCCAGCTGCTTCTTCGAGGGCACGTAGACGAAGGGGATCTTCCTCTCCTCGCAGAGCAGCGGCAGGTGGGCGACGATCTCAGGCGGCTCCACGTCCTCCGCGATGACCACTAGCTTCGCGATCCCCCGGTCCACCGCCTTCGTGACCTCGTTCGTGCCCCTTCGAAGCTTACCGGAGGACCTGACAATGGAGAGGACTTCATAGGCCGCATCTGCCAGCTCCTTCGGCACGTTGAACCTGACGTAGAAGGGCTTTGACACTAAGCCTCCCTCCTTCAACCTTGGCGAAGCAGATGACGAGAGGAGGCTCTTAAGAAGGTTTCGCAGCGGACACTATGGGCTTTGCCGGCAGGTGAGCGACGCGGGCTCTGGGATCACGCGTTCCGAACTCGGCCTCGCGTGGAGCTACCTCCTCCTTCTAAGCATCAGAGCCATGAGCGCGAGGACCCCGACGGCCGAGGCGCCAGCGATGATATAGAGCCATGGCACCTGCGGGCCCAGCGGTGTGAGCTTGAGGTCCTCAAAGCCCATGCTGAAGGCCTGAAGCGAAGGGACGCAGGTTCCGAAGTTTGCCACGCCTTGATTCTCCGGCCAGGACGGCCAGGCGACGATCTCGACGGCGATGTTACGCGAAGCGGAAAGCCTGTGAAGCCCTACGGGCACCTCTAGGTGGCCGCTCTCCGGGATTCTGATCTGGGCGTCGTCCAGCGAAACGACGGTTCCCTCTTCGCCGAAGACGTAGGTCTCGCCGTTAGGGACGTAGAGGGGGCCCTCCTCTTCGGCCCTAAAGCCCAGGTAGGTGACCCCGCAGCCGTACCAGGCGTGGTCTGCGCCGTGTTGTGAGCCCATGTTCAGGTACATCAGCGTCATCGGCCGCTCGCTCTCGACGACCATCGTGGAGACCGGGGCCGTGAACGAGACGTTGCTCTGCGCCGGGATGGCCTCTTCGAGCGCAACCTTTCCCGAGGTCAGGTCCATAACCTTGAACCGGTTCTCCTCCGTGCTCACGGCGAGAAAGGTGACATCCGGCTGGAGAGGGCCAGGCTGGGTTGAGGCCCCATAGAAGAGCCTACCCACGTAGCCTCCTCGCACGGCCGGGTAGTAGCTCGACCTCCCGGAGGTGAAGCTCTGCACCATGATCGTGCCCGTGGAGACGACGTGGTAGACCCTGAACGAGACAAGGCCTAGGCTTTGGGCCTCGTTCGCCGCTAGCTTGGCGTCGAAGACCTTGGTCCCGTTCTCGTCCCAGACCGCGACCTGGCTGTCCTCAAGCGCGAGGATGAGGTACGGCTCACCATGCTTGCTCTGGACGGCCATGAAGACGAACTCCTTGCCCAGGTAGGCTCCTTGCGTGCTGGTGAAGAAGGTGCTTATGAACGAGCCGCCGCCGTACATGTGGTCCACTATCTCCACGTCCTTGCCTCCGGCCAGGAGGACCGTGACGGGCTGGTCCGCGACCACCTTGAAGAACGTCCCATTGGGAAGAAGCGTCACCACCTTCCTGAGCTTGTCCACGGTGAAGCTCGCCAGGACCTGCCGGCTGGAGAGGTCGAGAACCTCGACGTGGGCGCCATCTACGTTCCCCACAACGGCCAGAATAGCGGTGGTAGCGACAGTCGACGGGTCGATGCTCCATTTCTCCAAGGGCGGGTTGAGCGGCTGCCCGACCACGGTTCGACCTGGATCATTAAGCCAGATATTGGCGGGCACGTAGCCAAAGTACACGTACTGCTCGCCGTCCACCGCCAGCGTTATGCCTCCGAGAGGCCGTAGCTGCGCGAGCATCACCGAGATCGCCAAGAGGAAAGCAGCTCGCCTGGTCAAGCCGATTCCCTTTGCCTGAGTCGCCGCCTCCCCGTTATAGGGTTTGACCCCGCGACGAGCGCGAGCCCACAGACTTGGCGGAGCTGATAGCGTCGCTCCGAGATCTGACAAGCTTAAGTGCTGGCGAGCCGAGCTGAAGGCTTATTGGTCTGCTCAGAGAGACCTTGCTGCGTGAAGCCTGGCGGGTCGATGAGGATACGCTTTCTCACAGCGCTCATGCTGGTCGCCACGGCGATGGGCGCAGTTGGCCCGGCTTCTCAGGTGAGCGGGGCCTCGCTCACCCTAGACATGACACTTGCCGAGGCCTCAGTCTATCAGGGCGATGTCGCGAATCTGTCCTTGACCGTCACGAACACGGGCGTCAACGACATAGTGGTCCACAAGATCGGCATCCATCCCGACTGGATGCCGAGACTCTTCTTCCACTGGGTAGACCTTCCAGACGCACCCGTCCTGCTCAGCCAGGGAGGCTCACTGAGCGCCTCGCTTGGCCTTGAGATTCCCCTCGATCTATCGCCCGGCCCGTACTACTGCTACGCCAAGGTGCAGTTCAAGGAGCGCGAGCCCTCCGGGCGGCTAGGCCCGCTTCAGGCTTGGACCAACGGCAACGTCACGATAGAAGTCCATGACGCAAGCGAGCGACTGTACGATCAACTGGTGCCCGTCGTCCTTGAGAGGATCTCCTACGCTAAGGGGCAGCGTCTCGAGCTCTCGGAGGCCGTGACGCTCCTAGCCCGAGCGGAGAGCGAGTACGGCCAGGCTGTGGAAAGCGCGGGGGCAGCGGACTACCCCGGGGCAGTAGCCCATTTGGAAGCCTCCTCAGCCCTACTGGAGCAAGCGATACAGACCGAGGAGAACTACTGGCGTCAGGAGACGCTAAACCTGACCTCCAGGGTCGAGAGCAAGCTTCCCTCACTGGAGCAGGCTGAAAGCCCCAACGCAAGGAGATTCCTCTCCCTGGCGCAGGCAGCTCTCTCGGAGGCCCGAGGCCTCGCAGAGGAGAGGAAGTACAGAGTAGCGATCAGCCGCGCCGAGGAGGCGGAGCTCCTCGTGAACCAGGCTCTTCTCCTAGAGGACGAGTATCAGAAGTCGAAGACAGAGCTCTACATTATACTTGGGGCGATCGCTGTGGCCGGCGCCTCCGTAGCCTTCGTCGGGGCCCTGATCATCTGGAGAAGACCTAGGGCGCGCAGGGAGGCCTCCCAGAAGAGCCTGGGACCAGCGGGCTATCAAGCCCAGAGTCGCAGCAGGTGAGGTGCGGGGGGCGGGATTTTCGTCGCGTGGTTGGCGCTCTCGAACCCGCGGAGGCCTATGCCACAGGATCTCGTATCCAGCCCATGCGTTGGGATCTTAAGTCCTGCGCCTCCAATGGCCTCGCCTGGCCATCTTTGTCCTGTCTCGGCAACCCCCGCCGCACTGAGACCAGCGTCCTTCCACCATGATAAGGGTTTAGGTCCTCGGCTAGACCGGCGGCAAGCGTGCTCGCGGGTCATCGCTTAGGCTCTTGCGATCTTCCCGCTGCCTTGTCTCCGCCAGCGTCCTGATGCGGCTGGAGCCTCACGTAGTTCTGGCCCCTCAGCGGTTCTACGGACACGATCCCCTCGTCCTCAAGCCTTCGGATGATCCGCCAGACGGTGGATTTCGGCTCATTCACCGCCTCCCTTATCTCAGCCTCGAACGCACCGCCCTTCTTTCCAGCTAGGAACGTGATCACCTTCCGCTGGTCAGGGTTCAGCCAGGGCTTCTCGCGGAAGAGCCTCTCCAGGTCGATAGAGGCCTCCGCCCGCGTCCGCGTGCCCCTCACGTGCAAGAGAAGAGCTGTCAGTCCCACAGCTGAGGCTGCAGCTCCGGCGCCCAGCATCATCAAGCTGGGAAAGGGAGCTGTGGCTCCCTTTGCGGCCGACTCGGCTCGCCCCGCGAGGGTCGCCGCCTCAAGGTACTCGCCTCCGCGATACGCGTTGTTCGCGCTCTCGAGCAGAGCCTGCGCTTCGGCTATCCCGTTCGTTCTTCCCTCAGCCTGCGCGACGCGGATCGCCGCCTCGGCCTGAACGATCGCTTTCGTGGCGTTAGCTGCCAGGTCCCTAGTCGTGTACGCGAGGCTTAACGCCTGCTCCGCCAGGCTCTTCGCCGAGAGATACTGCTGTGCTTCGTAAGCGGCCTTAGCCTCGTTAAGCTTGGACCTTGGCATGCTCAGGTTCAGGTCTTGGCTCGCGAGCGCGTCGATCGCTCGCTGGGCTATGGTGATGGCGTCCGCCGCCTCGGCCTGGGGCCCGAACAGCCCTATGACGTAGCTGATCTCCTGGCTGCCGGAGGCCAGAACCAGAGCTGGTCTGTCGCCTAGGCTCTTGATCTCCAGTGGTATCTGACTCATCTCGATTATCGTGGCGTCAGCCGGGAACACGAGGGTGAAGTTCATGGGCGAACTGACCTTCAGCGTCCAGAGCGCCCCCAGCTTACTCGTGAGATCGAGGCAGTCGTAATCGAGCAGCAGCCGACTGGCTCCCAGCGTGTCAACCGTGAGGATCGAGCCGTTAACGGTCCCGTCTAGAAGCGTCCCATTCTCATCGGTCGCCAGGAGGTTCTCCACGGCCTTGCCTAGGAGCGCCACCTCAACTGAGGGCTGTGTCGGCTCAACCGCCAAGGTCATCGTGACGTGCACCGCCCCGTCAGCGTAGACCGTGAGGACTAGGCTCTGGTAGCTGGATCCCTCCTGAGAGAAGGCCGCGGTTAGCGAGAGCGCCAAGAGAAGAAGCAGAACCGCCGGTGCGGCCCGGGTTCTCATCTTGCCTACGTCCAGCCCAGGCGTTATTAGAGCCTTTCTACGGAGCTAGGGCTGCAGGCTTCCCGGAGGGGCGCCGCGCTAGGGTCTTCCTCCACCCCTGTGCAGCTCGTTGAACAAGTCCATCAGAAGCCTGTGGGCTTCCCTGGTCAAGTCCAGTGACTCCTTCAGGTTCCCGCTCTCAGCTGCCTGCCGCGCAGCCTCGATCTTGCCATTCACCTCTGCCAGCTCAGCTGTCCTGTCGACTCCGGCAAGCTCTGCAAGCTGCCTCACCTCATCGAGCTTCCGTGGGAGCTGTCGGTCGAGGAATGCCCTGATCCTTCCCTGCTCAAGCCTCGGCGCGTGCGCGAGCCGATTCAGTTCGCCGCTAAGCTCGCTCAGTGTGCGCCTGATCTCTCCAAGCTCGTGGGCTGTGCCGTTGATGTCTCCCGCCGTAAGGTTGGCTCTCGCGTAACCGATGTGAAGTCTTGCCTCAGCGATCTCCTCGTCGATCTGGGTAAGGTCCAACTCAGCCCTGGCAGCTCGAAGCGCCTCGACGGACGCGGTTGCTTTCTCCAGGTAGACCTCAGCCCGGGCGATGGCCTCTCCTAGGCCTCTTGGGCTTGTGGACTCATCGGGTCCTTCTATCTCCGCGGTAAGGGCAGCGATGGCAGCCTTGAACTCGTGCATCGCCTGGAGCGCCAACGCCTGAACCCTCTCGTCCTTCGGGGTCTCTCCTGGGGGGACAGGAGCCTGACCGCGGAGGGCGTAAAAGGTCTCGTTGGCGCTTGCCAGGGAGGCTTCTCCTCTCGCGTAAGCGGCTTCAGCCTCCTCAAGGGCCTGGGCGGACACACCTGACGCCTCGGCTATGGCTATGGTCTGGTTGGCCTTCTCCCTGGCCTGGTAGGCCAGCTGGAGCATCCTCCAGGCCTTCTCCTCTGCAAGGGACCACGGCTGGGTCGCTATGGCCGGGGGAATTGCGGCGAGGACAGCGACGATCGCCAAGAGTAGCACGGTCTTCTTCGCAGCCATCTCACAACGATTCCTATAGCGTATCGGCCCGGGATATACGAGACACGGCTGGGACGAGCGTTCCAGACCGTTCCGCGCCAGGTGGATGGGCGCGCGTGCCTGCTCCCATGGGGGCTCGACCACGGGAAGTCTCTTAAGGAGCGACTGAGGCTAGAGGACGGCTGTGAATGGGGCTGGGAGATGCTCAAGATCGGTGATCGGATGAGCTTCGCGAAGAGGAACCTTCGACCTGAGACCACGGTCGTCCTGATCGACGGACAGAACCTGTACCAGAGCTGGATAAACCTCCTCGGTAAGAGGGAGTTAGACATCGAGTTTCTCAAGGACTGGATCGTGACCCACATTGGCCGCGTTAGGGTTGGAAGGTACTTCATACACATAGGCGTCCCCGGGGCGCCGAAGTTCGACGAGTTCCTCGAATCGATCGGTCTTCCCGCGGTCAGGACAGTGAACATCGACGTTCACACCAGCCTCGTAGCTGAGGGCATCGAGATACTCTTCCAAGTAGACTTCTCCACCTTGGTCCTGATAGCAGGCGACAACAACTACATCCCTCTGCTCAAGAAGTACCGGCTTCACGGGAAGTCCGTCGTCGTGCTCTTCTTCCCCGAGGCCACGGGCCGATGGCTGAGGTCCCAATGCGACGAGTTCATCAACCTAGCGGACCTCCTGCCCGAGGAGGAGCACGCGGAACAGCCGGACCTCGGCCCCTAACACGCTGGCCTAGCGTTCTCCCGCCTTGACCAGCCCTCTCTTAACCAGAGCCTCAAGGATCCTCTCTGCCGCCTCATCCGCAGAGAGCCGGTCGGACTCCACGGTTACCTCCGGACTGAACGGCTCCTCGTAGACGCTTTGGACGCCTGGAACAGTCCGGCTGCGGCCTGTCCGAGCCATGGTGTAGGTTCCCTTGTGGTCTCTTTGCATGGCGACCTCCAAGGGGCACTTCGCGAAGACCTCGATGAACTCCGGGATGAGAGCCCTTGCGCGTTCACGGTACGCTCTCCTGTTGCCCGTCGCGTCGAAGATGACGTTCACGTCGTTCCTTGAGAGGAGTTCCCCGATGTAGACCATGGCCGCGTAGAAGCGGTCTCGCTCCTCCTCCGAGTAGGTAGGTTGAGGCGTCAAAACCTGCCTCAGCTCGTCGCTCTCAAGAACCTGCGCGTAGACGCCTTTGGCCTCCAGCCTTCTGAGCAGCGCCGCGGTGATCGTTGACTTCCCGCTGGCCGGAAGACCCGTTACCCATACCGCCCATCCGCGTTTGGGGCTAGGGGGCTCTCCACATCTCGCACTGGGCTCGTGCACCGCGGCATCACTCTTCAAACGGGAACGTGACCAGCCTGCGCTCCTTTGAGGCCTTATAGATGGCGAGCACGACCTCGAGGGATTTCCTTCCCTCTTCGCCTGACACGTAGGGGTCACGGTCCTCCCTCAGGGCTGAGATGAAGTCGTCCACCACGCGGTGGTGTCCCGTCGCGGCGGGCACGGGGGAAGGCGGTTTCGCGCCAGCCGCCTCGGCGCCCGTCGTGGGGCCTTCGACCTGGGTCGTCTTCCAGAACGTGACGCCCGATCCCTGGATGAAGATGCTTCCCTTCTCGCCATGTATCTGCATCTGCGTGGACTCCGCCTCTCTGGGCCTGGTCGATAAGCTTCCCTCGATGACGCCTAGGGCGCCGCTCCTGAACCTTAAGGAGGCCACGGCCACGTCCTCCGCCTCAATCCGATGGGTTAGGGTTGAGATGAAGCCCGCGGCGGCCTCGACGGGTCCCATAAACCATCGTAGGAGATCGATCGTATGCACCGCCTGGTTGATCAGCAGCGCGCCGCCCTCCGTCGCCCATTTTCCCCGCCAGGACTCCGCCACGGCGTCCTTGTGGAAGTACTCTCGGTCATCCCTGTACCATTTCACCCAGGCGTCTGCGAGAACCGGCCTGCCGAGGGCTCCCTCGTCAAGCGCTCTCTTGACGCGTCTCATGTCCTCGCTGAAGCGGAACTGGAAGGAGATCCCTAGCTTCACGCTACTGCGGCGGGCCGCGGCGATCATCTCGTCCGCGTCTCGTAGGCTGGTAGCCATCGGCTTCTCGCAGAGGATGTGCCTTCCAGCCTCAGCGGCGGCTATCGTCACGGGCGCATGTAGGTAATGCGGCAGGCAGACGCTGACGACGTCCACATCCGCCTCCCTGAGCAACCTGCCATAGTCCTCGTAGACCTTGGGTATCGCAGCCCCCTTCGCCCCGAGCCTCTCTGCTAGCGCCTCGGCCTTGGGCCTGACGATGTCGCATATCGCCTTCACGGCGGTGACGGGCGGTCTGGTCCAGGCCTCAGCGTGTACCTGAGCGATGCCGCCGCAACCTATGATGCCAACGGACAACGCGTCCCTCAAGCTCCTCGCTCCTCAACAGGGAAGTAGAGTGTCGCCTGCGGTTTATAACAACTGAGCAGGGACGCGGGCGATCAGCGGAGGGGCTTTGGCCGCTTCGGTTCCGTCGTAAGATAGCTCTGTACCTTCTCTGGCTCGAATCTCTCTGCGTCGAGGACGTTTCGGATGAAGTTCATCATCATCCGGCGCTTCTCATCTTCCATATCCGGGTAGTAGACGGGATGGGCTACGACCAGGCCTCGGAAAGCGTAGAAGGGAGGCAGCACGCTCCAGATCTCGCTGTCCTTTGTCCTGTCTAGGTATTCCTGAAGGAAGATGTGGAGGAGTTCTTCGAAGGGTCCCGTGAACCTGCCCAGATGCCAGACGCTGAAGAAGATGTAGTTGATCGTCAGCGTCGAGACGTCGTCCGCGGGCTCCCCGAACTCCTCGCGGGACTGGTCTAAGGCCATCAACGTGTCGTCCTCCCTGAAGCGTATGTTCCCGAAGGGATGATAGTCGCCGTGGATGCGGCATAGCCTATGGCCCAGGTACCTGAGCCGGTTACGCCATTCCACGGCCTTCACCTCGACCTCGGCGAGCTCTGCTCTGCTCGTCCAGTCCAGCGTGGCGGGGTCAGGGTAAGAGTCGACCACGCCCATGAGCATCTCGCCGTGGCCGACCAGGTCCCTGATATGGCGTTGGTAAAGCCGGTCGTTCCTCGCCTTGACACCGTGCAGTTCCGCCAGGTAGCGGGCCGCGGTGAGGCATCGACGCTTGTCCCGCTCGGTGAGGCTCCTCCGCCGCGCTACCTCGAAGAGGTCGTTGGAGTACGGCCGCCCGTCCTGCTCTGTGAGCTCCTCGACTAGGTGGAAGAACTCGATGCTAGAGCCTATGGAGGCGATCCTTCCGTCCGCTAGGATCGCGGCCACGTCGATCGAGGGCGCCGAGGCTTGCCGTGGCGCCGCGTTGAAAAGCCTATGCTGGAGGAGGAGCACCGCCGCCCTATCGCTGAGATAGTCATGCCCCCAGCCTGTGTCACCCCGGACGATCCGCATAACAAGGCGCTTCTCAACGCCTCCGGCGCGGAAGGAAAGCCGGAAGCCCGCGTTGTGGAAGCCCTCGCCCAGCTTCTCGGTTCTCAGGAGCGTCACAGGCTTGCCGTACAGCCTCGAAAGGTAGGCTTCCAGCTCCGTCTCGTCAACCTCAAGCCTCATTGAGCCAACCGTCAGGATCATCGACTTTACACCTCCCGGGGTCCGTGCATGGGCTTAGCTTTAGGATAGGGATCGGGGAAACCGCGTGTCCTCGCATCGGTGGCTTCTCTAGGCCATCAGCTTCAGGGTCACGATCTCGTGGGGCTGAACCGCCAGCGTCAGCCGTCCTTCGGCGTCGGGCGTCAGCCGTGTCTGAGGCTCCTCGTTCAGGTTCGTCCGCCAAGCCGCCCTGAGAGGCTTCCGGAGCCAGACGCTTCCCTGAACCACTTCGCTGGCTATGTTGTGGAACCTCAAGATGAGGGTCTGGTCCTCCTCGGCCTTCTTCACGGCCGTGACGATGAGTGAGTCGGGCTCAACTGCGAGGAAGCTCGCTGCGGAGGGCAGGGCGCCGCCGTGCCTGCTGGTTTGGACGGCTCTCATCGGCAGGTTGAAGCCCCTTGCCTCCTTGTAGCTGCCGGAGGAGAGCCACGTACCCGAGTGGGGAATGACAGAGTACTCCAGGGTGAGGTTTCCCTGGCACTGGGCCCCCGGCGTCTTGATCGAGGGCCCGGCGTTGTACGGCCTCGTCAGCAGGTCGTCTCGGGAGAGCCATCCCACGGCGCGGAGAAGCGTCAGCTCTAGGACCTTCTCCTCCGTTTCAGGCTGGGCGCTCACCTCGTACTCGGGAAGCCCCTTGTTCGCCACTGTTAGGCCTCTCGTGCCATCGGCGACATCCACCCACGTGAGCTGAGGCTGCGTGGG
>Ga0315308_1000653_pt1 | contig 19594 bp, 21 predicted proteins | sample TDP3_MG_FD_203078 | JGI IMG/M metagenome (GOLD analysis project Ga0315308, IMG submission 203078) | Freshwater sediment microbial communities from Lake Towuti, South Sulawesi, Indonesia - TDP3 | ecosystem: Environmental > Aquatic > Freshwater > Lake > Sediment | place: Indonesia: South Sulawesi... | reverse complement strand
GAATATCAACGTTCAACGGTGAGATATTAGCGAACATAATAAGCGCCTACATGCCAGAAGAAGGCGGCATCCACCCTCGAGAAGCAGCGAGACACCACGCGGAAGTAGCAAGCAAAGTTCTAGAGGAAGCTTTCACAAGGTCTGAGGTGAAACCGAGGGACTTATCAGTCATATCGTTCTCTCAGGGTCCAGGTCTAGGTCCATGTCTTCGCACGGGTGCAACTGTAGCCCGTGCTCTAGCTTCCTATCTTAACGTTCCGCTTTTGGGGGTCAACCATTGTATAGCACACATCGAAATAGGAAAACTGAAAACGGGCGCTAAGGACCCTATAACACTGTATGTTTCTGGCGGAAACACCATAGTTGCGGCCTTCGACTCTGGGCGTTATAGAGTTTTCGGCGAGACGCTGGACATCGCCCTTGGAAATTGTTTGGACGTTTTTGCAAGGGAAGCTGGACTGCGTCAAAGGGCAGGCATGCCATTTGGCGCTATTGTTGAAAAACTCGCAACAAAAGGGGAGAAGCTGATTCCTCTGCCATACACCGTTAAAGGCATGGACACATCCTTTAGCGGTTTATTAACGGTCGCAGTCAACCTGCTCAAAAAAGGGGGATATAGGCTCGAAGATTTGTGTCATAGCCTTCAAGAGACAGCGTTTTCCATGGTTACTGAAGTCACTGAAAGGGCTTTGGCGCACACAGAGAAGAAAGAGGTTTTGTTAACTGGCGGAGTGGCCGCTAACAAAAGATTGCAGTCGATGATTGAGGCTATAGCTGAAGAACATAACGCTGAATTCTGCGTCGTGCCGAGCGAATTTGCAATTGACAATGGAGCCATGATTGCGTGGACAGGAGTGCTTGCTTACACCTACGGCATGGCTACGCCAATTGAGAAAAGTTTTGTGAAGTTGAGGTGGAGGCTTGAAGAGGTGGAAGTTCCATGGGCAAGATAAAGCCGCTTCTAATTAAGAAGGGAGCGGAAGCGCATCTTTACTTCGCAGATTGGCATGGCAGAAGGGTGATAATGAAGAAGCGTTTACCTAAAAAATATCGTCCGTCAAAGTTAGATAGGCAAATCCGAACCTACAGAACAACCCATGAACCACAACTAATGCATGAAGCGAAAAAGGCCGGGGTACCAACGCCAACGATTTTTCTGGTTGACGTGAAAGAAGCCGTAATAATAATGGAGTTTATTGAAGGGAAACAGGTGAAACAGTTGTTAGGCAATGCTACCAAAAACGAAAGACAAAGCCTATGCCTCAAAATTGGCGAGTTAATAGGAAGACTTCATGGATACGGGATAATCCACGGCGATTTGACAACATCAAACATGATATTAGATCGTGAAGGGAAAATTTTCTTCGTGGATTTTGGACTCGGCGAGAAAACAAAGGAGTTGGAAGCCAGGGGGGTTGACCTGCACCTTATGAAAAGGGCTCTTCAAAGCACTCATTTCCGCTTCACTGAAGAATGTTTCGACGCTGTAATTATGGGGTATTCCAAAGTTTTGGGCGCTGAAACCGTAAAAAACATTTTAGATAAGATAAGGGAGATAGAGAGAAGGGGAAGGTATGTCGCCGAAAGAAAAGGTGAGCTGGAATGATTAAGACAGTGTGGTGCGTCACTTTCTATGTTTCGGATTTAAAAAGAGCTGCAAAATTTTATGAGGAAATATTAGACTTAGAAAAGAAGTATGAGTACTCAAGTTACGTTGGCTTCGAATGCGGTGGAGTGGAAATTGGATTGATTCCAAAACTTACACAGGGACAAAAAGTAAGCCTCTTATCGCCTTCCGTTGAGTTTCTTGTAGATGACGTAGAAAAAGTATATAACGAACTGAAGAAAAGGGGAGTAAAATTCATCAAGGAACTGCATTATGAGCCTTGGGGCGGAAGGCAAGCAACCTTCACAGACCCGGACGGCAACATCCTAGAAATCGCACAGATAGACTGGGAACAATACTTTAGTGTGTCGGCTAAAGGGGCTAAGAAAAAGACGTGAAGCAACATGAGTTTTCAACTAAAGGGCAAAGTCATATTCTTCGCCACCGACAACGTTAACAAGTTTAACGAAGTCCGCAGGGTATTAGCCGAATACAAAATAGCCGTAGGCATGCTTAGAGTCAAAGCCTCAGAAATCCAAAGCGAAAGCCTAGAGGAGATTGCAAAAGCAAGCGTTACAGAGGCTTTCAAAAAATGTAATTTGCCAGTCATAGTAGAAGACGCCGGATTATTTGTAGAGGCTTTAAACGGGTTTCCCGGACCATACGCCGCTTACGTTTACAGAACAATAGGTAATAGGGGCCTACTTCGGCTTATGGAAAACTTTCAAAGCAGAAAAGCAGAGTTCCAGTCGGTAGTCGCATACTGTTCCTTAGAGTTTGAGTCACCAATGTGTTTTAAGGGCGAGGCCATCGGAGAAATAACAAAAGAAGAAAGAGAGGGAGAACGTAAATCCAGTTTTGGGTTCGACCCGATTTTTAAGCCAGCAAACAGCGCTAAGACGTTTGCAGAAATGAGCTTATCAGAGAAAAACAAATGTTCGCACCGCGCAAAGGCTTTGCATAAGTTTGCGGAATGGTACAAGAAGTTTCAATGACAAAGACCTAAACAGCATTTACTTTTATCAATAATCTTAAATATTCGTCCACCCTCGCTCATACAGAGTCTAAGGGACTAGAAATGCCTAAACAGGAAAAGGGAAAATCCCATCAAATAAGACCAGTTAGCAAGCGGCCTCCAAGCTGGTGCAAATACCAGCCAGAAGAGGTTGAAGCCCTAGTGATTAAGCTGGCGAAGGAGGGAAATCCGCCAAGCCGCATAGGAACAATCCTAAGGGACCAGTACGCAATACCCTTGGTGAAGCCGATAACCGGAAAGACGGTAACGGAAATTCTTAAAGGTGCAGAGCTTGCGCCATCAATTCCAGAAGACTTGGGAAGCCTGCTAAAAAAGGCCGAAAGCCTTGCCGCCCATCTTGAGAAAAACAGGAAGGACCTACACAATAAAAGGGCGCTTCAAATCATAGAGGCAAAGATCCACAAGCTCTCAAGATATTATAAACGCGATGGAGTTTTGCCGCCGAACTGGAAGTATGAACCAAAAATAGCCTCTCTAGCCTAATTGTCATTCAAATTTCTATTCACAAAACAAATGATACGACTTCAGCTTTAAATCTTTAAATAATTTAGCTTCTTAGCCTATTGTGATTGACATGGCTTTAGACGAGAACCAAGTCGCAGGTTTTTTGAATTCGGCCGCGCAGGCAGCCAAAACGATTTTGGAAACGGTAAAAGAAGACGGATTCATTCATGCTTTTTCGCATTTGGATGCCGATGGGGTTGCGGCGGCCGGGATTATTGGAAAAACCTTGTTTAGGCTTGATGCGAGGTTTCGAATTAGAATAACCCAGTGGATTGATGAGAAGATTGTTGGTGAAATTCTCTCAGACAAGCCGCAACTGACTATTTTTACAGATTTTGGAAGCGGTTACATTGATTTGCTGAATGAGAAACTTGCAGACTTTAAAGCAGTAATTTTAGACCATCATCAAGTGATAAGCAAGGAATCAGCCAATATGGTGCAGGTAAACCCGCATTTGCACGGGATAGACGGAGCGAGAGACATCAGTGGCGCCGGCGTCGCGTATTTTGTGGCTAAAGCCGTTGACAAGATCAACGTCGATTTGGCGCCTATAGCTGTTGTTGGAGCCTTAGGAGACCTTCAAGACAAGTATGACCAAAGAAAGTTAGGCGGGGTAAACGAGAAAATAGTTGAAGACGCAAAAAACGCGGGCATCCTGACGGTTGAGAAGGACCTAATATTTTTTGGTAGAGAAACACGCCCCATTCACAAGACTCTCGCGTCTACAACTAATCCTTTTGTCCCGGGCATAAGCGGCGAAGAGGACAAGAGTTTAGCTTTCTTGGCAAGTTTGGATATCAAGCCAAGGCATGGCGAAAAGTGGCGGGCTTTGAGGGACCTTTCAGAGGAAGAAAAGAAAAGATTATGCTCAGCCCTTGCGGATTACTTGCTTTCGAAGGGTTTACGTTACGAAGTGACAAATCTCATTGGGCATGTTTACACTTTAAACCGCGAGGAGCCCTGGACTCCCCTTAGGGATGCAAGAGAATTCGCTGTTTTGCTGAATGCGACTGGCCGCATGGACAAGCCGAGTCTGGGCGTTTCCATCTGCATGGGCGACAGAGCTTCAGCTCTTGAAGAGGCAAACAAAGTGTTAGAAGAGTACAGGAGAACCATCAGCAAGTATCTTGGATGGGTGATGGAGAAGCCTGGAAGAATGAAGGAGCTGGAAAACATATACGTTGTTGATGGTGAGAACTTTATAAGTGATAAAATAGTTGGGGCAATCTCATCCATTCTTTCGACAAGTCTTCCCAACCCTGAAAAAACCTTAATCGCTTATGTCAATGTTGAAGGCGAAAGCTTGGCAAAGGTTTCGGCAAGAACCATTGACACCCTGACCAACAAAGGGGTTAACTTGGGTGAAGTTATGCAGATTGCGGCTGAGAAATGCCAAGGAAAAGGTGGAGGACATAACGTAGCGGCTGGAGCACAAGTTCCGATAGAAAAGATCACAACTTTCATTGAAATTGTTAACGAGCTGGTTGGGAAGCAGTTGAAGGGTGAGAAAGTTGGAAGCTGAAATAACACTGGAATATGACGATGCGAAAACCGCAGAAGCCGTTGCTAAAGCAGTTTCACCTGACAACTTCAAAACACCAAGGGGCTTGTCAGTAAAAACAACATGGACGGAGGAAAAGGTTATCACGCAAATAAAATGTCAAAGAAAGCTTCCAACATTCATCGCCACAATTGACGACCTGCTTTTTTGCATTTCAACGGCGGAAAAAGCGCTTCAAACAGCAAAGAAGCTTAAATGAAAACTTGTGTGGCTTGCTGTGCAAACTCAGGAAAGGCTATCATCCTTTAGATTTTGTCTTATGTGTCTTTTTTGTGCGCTGTGGGACTAGACCCCTCCCTTATATATAGGTTGAATTTCTGGTACCTCAATCGTGAGGGGTTTGTTTTTGGAGGTTTTTGCTGCAATACTATAGACCCTTATGGATTTGTCGCGTCGAGAAACATTCAGGTTTGTAACATCGCTGTTTGAGGTGGCGGCAGCTTTATCGTAAGGTTAAATAGTTGATTTAAGGCTAGAGTTAGAAGGTTGAACGCGAGTTGTAGGGCACAGCCACATGTGAGAAGGATGTTGGACATTAAACTCATCCGTGAAAACCCGGAGCTCGTAAGGAACAATCTGATGAAGAGGGGAGACCCTGAAAACCTGAAGATGCTGAATGAGCTAATTGACTTTGACCGGAAATGGCGGCAACTTTTGACAGAGTTGAACGAGCTTCGCCATGAAAGAAGGCTGATAACAACAGAGATTGCAGCATTAAAAAAGGAGGGGAAAGATGCCGACAAAGAACTTTCAAAGGCAAAAACCATTGACACGAAAATAGCAGCCTTAGAAAGGCAGGTGAACGAGTGCGAAGAGAAAGCGCGCTATTATCTCATGCGACTTCCAAACCTCTTACACGAATCGGTTCCAACAGGCAAGGACGAAAACGATAACGTTCCAATAAGAACTTGGGATGGAGCACCTAAATTCAGCTTTCACGTCAAAGACCACATAGATTTGGGCTTAAGCCTCGACATTATGGATGTTGAAAGAGCCGGAAAAGTTGCCGGAGCCAGATTCTTCTACCTAAAAAGCGAAGGTGTCCTACTGGACATGGCTCTAATGAGCTTCGCTCTAGAGGAAATGGTTAGGAAGGGATACACGCCAGTTGAGCCGCCGTTCTTAATGAGAAGAAAACCCTATGAAGGCGTCGTAGCCCTAAGCGACTTCGAACGTGACCTATACAAAATCGAAGACGAAGACCTATACTTAATCGCAACCTCGGAGCATCCGATGGCAGCAATGTTCATGGATGAGGTGTTAAAAGCAGAAGACTTACCGCTCAAACTCGTTGGAGTAAGCGCAAACTTCAGAAAAGAAGCTGGGGCACACGGCAAAGACACTCGTGGAATCTTCAGAACGCACCAATTTAACAAGATTGAGCAGTTTGTTTTCTGCAAACCCGAAGACTCGTGGAAAATTCATGAAGAGCTTATACGAAACGCCGAACAACTTGTTCAAAAACTAGGTCTGCCATATCGTGTAGTTAATTGCTGCACAGGTGACATTGGAACAGTTGCCGCCAAAAAATATGACGTAGAAGCTTGGATGCCAGCACAAAACGCGTATAGAGAGATAATCTCATGCAGCAACTGCACAGACTACCAAGCCAGAAGGTTAAACATAAAGTATAGGGAGAGGGAAGGGGAACCCCCTAAGGGATTCGTGCACACTCTGAACTCAACAGCCTTAGCCACTGGCAGAACAATCGTTGCGATACTTGAGAACTGCCAGCAAGAGGACGGCTCCGTTATTGTCCCAGAAGTTTTGAGAAAATACATGGGTGACACCAAGAAAATAGAGCCGAAACGGTAAAACTTTAGTTAGAGTTAAGTCTTTCAACTGTTGCCTAAAAGTATAAGAATTGAGAATCGTAAGACGTTTAAGGCTTATGCGCGCGCTAGAATCGCAATCGCCAATTAATTTTTTCTCTTTTCTCTAATCGAAACGTTTGAGTTTGGATAAAATTTTAATCCTTATTTGCCGTATTATGAAAAATATGGCTCTTTAACATAGGCAATATTGAATGGAGGTGAAGAAAAATTAGGTCAGAATCGGCTTCCATTCGCAAATTAAATATTAAAGATGTTGCGGACACTCTTTCTGTCATAAACAAGAGCAATGCTGAAGCCTATCGAAGGATTATTCCGCCAGAGTATTTCAAAGAGCCTGTGTTCACCTATGAAGAGCTTTCAGAAAAGTTTAAGCAGATGACCTTTTATGGTTGCGAGTTGAACGGTAAAATAGTCGGTGTAGCTGCCTTACAGCCCCAAAGCGAATGTCTAGGAAATGTACGTCTCGTTTACGTGCTTCCTGAACATCAAAGGAAGGGTGTGGGGACATCGCTTGTAACCCACATTGAAGCTGAGGCAAGAAAGCATAGATTGAAACAGTTAAGGGTTCCTTACGTAGATATCAATGCTAATTGGGCAATAAATTTTTACATAAAATTGGGCTATAAAATTATTGAAAAGCGTGAAAAGCCATGGGGATATGATTTCTTTTTTGAGAAGACGTTATAATTATTACAATGAAAAGCAGTGGACATCCCCACTCTTTTTATTTTTAGATAAAAACCCAAAGGAGCTATTCCTTAGCCGATTGGCGAGGAATATCTTTTAATACTCTGATGCGAATTTTCAAGCTACATTCGGAGGATAATCTTGTCTTCAAAAACAAAGCGTGTGCGGGATAAGTGGCGCAGCAAATCCTGGTATATGGTTGTATCCCCACCATACTTCGGAAACGTTGAGCTAGGAGCTGTACCAGCCGACGAGGCGGAAAAACTTGTTGGGAGGGTTATTGACTCAACACTTTATGAAGTCACAAACGACTTTGCGCATCAGTACTTGAAAATGTATTTTCAAATAACCGAAATTGACGGCAAAACTGCTAAAACAATGTTTAAGGGACATGAGTACTCACGCGACTATTTACGCAGCCTCGTCAGAAGAAGAACAACAAAAGTCGATGGACTATTCAATGTCATCGCAAAAGATGGATACAAACTGCGGGTGGCCGTCTCTGCTTTCACGCTCTCAAGAATCAAGACGTCACAAGAGAAAGCCATACGAACCATCATGGAGAAAATCATCAGGGAAAAAGCCTCAACGCTAACGCTGGACCAATTCGCACAAGAAATGGTTCTTGGAAAAATAGCATCGGACATATACAACGAAGCCAAGAAAATAGTTCCACTACGCCACGTTGGAATTAGAAGATCAAAGCTTGTAACACAATTGCCGCAGCCGCAACCACAAAAGGCTGGATAAAACTAGCTCTTTAAAAGATTTTCCCCGTATTCGTAACCTTTCTCGAAAGCTGTCAGATTCAGTTCTTCGGTACCCTTAGGTATATTCGCCTTGATTGATTCCTTGACAGCATCTTTGTCTAAAATGTCTGTGACAGCTACAAGGGCACCTAACATGACGATGTTTGCAACTATTTTTCTTCCAAGCTCCTCGGCAATTTTTGTAGCCGGGATTCGGAAAACTCTAACATTGCTTAAAACTTTCTCGTGGGGAATCATGTCAGGGTCCATGATTATTGTTCCACCGACTTTCACGTTTTCTGCGTATTCATTGTAGGCATGTTGAGACATCACAACCAATACGTCGGGTTCAACCACTTTCGGAAAATCTATTTCCTCTTCTGACACTACAACCTCGGATTTACACGCCCCACCCCTTGACTCTGGTCCATACGATTGTGTCTGAACAGCGTTTTTTCCGCTGTAGATGCAGGCTGCTGCCGCTGTGATTATTCCAGATTTGATTATACCTTGTCCACCGAAACCTGCAAATCTTATTTCAACTCGCACATTGCTCCCCCCATTTTCCCGCTTCCTTGCCAACTTGAGCAATTTTTTCATGGAGTAACTTCTCGTAGCTCGGCTTTTTTGTGTCAACGAATTCGCCCACAACAATTTTTTCCCGTGTTATTTCTGCTTTGGCTGGGTCTGAGAAGTGTTCCACAACAGAAGCCCTTCTGAACCATTCCATCATCTCGAGTCCTGTTCGCATTTTATTTTGGCGACCGTAAATTTCAGGGCAAGGTGAAACCACTTCGATGAAGGAGAATCCCTCTTTTTGCAGCAATTTTTTGATAGATTGTGTTAGTCTTCGCACATGCAAAGTTGTCCACCTAGCTACGTACGTGGCACCTGATGCTGATGCTAAATGGACTAGGTTAAAAGGATGCTCGATGTTTCCATAAGGAGTTGTGGTTGTAAATGCTTCAAGTGGTGTTGTTGGACCTTGCTGTCCACCAGTCATTCCGTAATTGAAGTTGTTTGCGCAAATTACTTTGACCCCTAGGTTTCTCCGTGCTGCGTGTATGAAGTGGTTTCCACCTATCGCAAAGAGGTCGCCATCCCCGCTAATAATCACAACTTCCAACTCCGGATTTGCTAATTTAACTCCCGTCGCAAAGGCTATCGGACGCCCGTGTGTGGTGTGAAATGAATTTGTGTTCGCGTATCCAGCCACGCGTCCGATACAGCCGATACCTGACACGACCACGAGTTTGTTTAGATCCATCTGCAGCTCGTCTATTGCTTGAACGAAGCAGTTGAGGATGATGCCGTTACCACAACCTGAACACCATATGTGCGGCATCATCGCTGCTCTTAGATACTTTGAAAGAGGGTGTACTAATTCTGTACTCATTGGCTGTTTCTCCTTATTGCTTCAAGTATCTCCGTTGGAGTGTGGGGGTCTTCGCCCAGCTTTGAAAGAAAAACCACCGGGGTTTCTTTGGCTGCCCTTTCTACTTCCCGCACCAATTGCCCGCAATTCATCTCTGGAACAACTATTGCTTTTGCCTTTTCAGCGATTTTTGCCACATGTCTTTCTGGAAAAGGCCACAGCGTGATTGGGCGCAGAAGCCCCACCTTTATCCCCCTTTCTCTAGCCTTTCTTACGGCGCTTAAAGCGGCTCTGGCAACTATTCCATAGGCAACAACCACCACGTCCGCATCATCCAGCATGACTCCTTGAACCCTTACTATTTTTTCAGCGTTTTTCCGTATCTTGTCACAAAGCCTGCTCACCAGTCTCTGTTGGACTTCTGAGCTTGATGTTTGAGGATAACCATGCTCGTCGTGCGTCAAGCCTGTGGCGTGAAAACTGAAACCTTCTCCAAAACAAGCCATGGGCGGAACCAGATCGTCATCCGGCATGAAGGGCATGTATTCCTGTGGCGGGGCATTCGGCTTTTTTCGGTTCACTATTTTTATTTTTTCGGCTGGAGGAATCACCACTTTTTCCCACATATGCGCGACAACTTCATCCGCCAACAAGATGGTTGGAACCCTGTAGGTCTCAGATAAGTTGAAGGCTTCAACGGTTAAGTCAAACGTTTCCTGAACTGAAGAGGGGGCTAATGCTATGATTTCATAATCCCCATGAGAGCCCCACTTCGCCTGCATCACGTCTTGTTGTCCTGGAAGGGTTGGTTGTCCAGTGCTTGGGCCGCCGCGCATGACATCAACAACCACGCATGGAGCTTCTGTCATGACGGCTAGTCCTATGTTTTCTTGCATGAGACTGAAGCCTGGTCCAGAAGTTGCTGTCATCGCTTTTAAACCAGCGTAGGAAGCGCCAATAACCGCTGCCATGGACGCGATTTCATCTTCCATTTGGATGTAAATTCCACCAATTTCAGGCATCCTTTGAGATAAGTGCTCAGCAATCTCTGTTGCTGGCGTGATGGGATAACCCGCGAAGAATCTGCACCCAGCCGCTATTGCACCTTCTGCGCACGCAACGTCGCCGTTCATGAAGTGGACGCCTTCAAGCACCGTTCCTTTTTTAGTCATACATAGCATCCCCCTTCGCATTGCTTTTCAACAACGAAAATCGCAAAATCCGGACAAACCGCCGTGCAAAAACCGCAGACAATACACTTGCCCTCATCAACAACCCTTGGAGGATGAACCCCACGGGCGTTTATCTCTTCCGATTCTTCTAGGACCTTCTTGGGACAATATTGGATGCAATAGCCGCATCCGTTACATTGATCTTTAGTTATGTGGATTTCCGCTTTCGGAAGTTTTACTTTTTCGATGTCGAGTGGTGTGCGCCAAAGTCTTACGGGCATACCTAACCTCCACCTAAAGCCTTTTCAAAAACTTTTTTGGCGTTCTCTATGTCCTCCAGCGTGACCTTTTCCACCATTGCTTGCATTTCACGGATTTTTGAAGCGAATCTCTCGCCTTCTGCCGCTGAAGCCCACAGCAACTGCAGCCTTTCCTTGTTTAATCCTTGCTGTTCCATCCTCTTCCATAAACGTTCCACACGCTTCTGCGTCTGGTAGTTGGCGTTTATGTAGTGGCAGTCCCCCGGGTGGCAACCAGCCACCAAAACGGCTGCTGCTCCTCTTGCGAAGGCTCTTTCAACGAACTTTGGAGCCACACGTCCAGAGCACATGGTTCTTATTATGCGCACGCTCGGCGGATACTGCATTCTGCTAACACCCGCAAAGTCTGCACCAGCGTAAGCACACCAGTTGCAGCAGAAAGCGACGACCTTCTTTTCTGCACCCTGTTCTGTTACAGCGTCTATCTGTGCTACGATTTGTTCATCGGTGAAGTGGTTCTGGGTTAAAGCTCCAAAAGGACACTCGGCAGCGCACGTTCCGCATCCGCCGCACGCCGCCTCTATAACCTCTATTCGCTTCAGCTCCTTGTTCAGGGTTATGGCGTTGTAGGGGCAGACCTTTGTGCAAAGTCCACAAGCATTACAATTTTCAGGATAAGCGATGGGTGTGATGGCTTCAACTGTTACCTTTCCCCTAGCCATTAATATGCCCGAGCGGGCGGCGGCTGCGCTTGCTTGCGTTACGCTATCCTTTATGTCCTTAGGAGACTCGGCGCAGCCAGCAAAGAATATTCCGCCCGTAGCAGCGTCCACAGGCTTGAGTTTTGGATGTGCTTCCATGAAGAATCCGTCTTGGGTTCTGGAAAGCGTCAACAAGCGTTGGATTATTTCGCTGTCCTTTCTCGGCTCCAAACCTACAGAAAGGATTACCATATCCACATTCATTTCATATAGTTTTTTCTGCAGGGTGTTCTCTCCAATAAGCCACAGATTATGGGTTTTTCTATCCTCTATCACCTCGGCTGGAAGACCGCGAATAAACTTAACGCCTTCCTTCCTCGCTCTTTTGTAGAGGTCTTCGAAACCCTTTCCATACGCCCGTATGTCAACGTAGAAAACGTAAATTTCTGTTTCAGGCCAGTGTTCCTTGATTAATAGGCTGTCTTTGATCGTGTTCATGCAGCAAACGTTGCTGCAGTATAATCTTTCAATCTTGTCAGAGCGGGAACCGACACATTGAATGAAGGCGACACGTTGAGGAATCTGCATATCGCTAGGCCTTATGAGGTGCCCACCAGAAGGGCCGCCAGCGTTGATCAGCCTTTCAAATTCAAGGGAGGTGATTACGTTTGTGTATTTACCATACCCGTAGTTTGGTGCTGCGGATGGGTCAAATATGTCTGCGCCAATCGCCACAATTATTGTACCTGCATCAAATTCTACGGTTTCTGGTTTCATTTCGAAATTTATGGCTTGTCTATCACAGGCTTTCATGCACTTGTCGCAGACGATTACGCCGTCTTTGTTGAGGCATATGCCCATGTCGATTATGTATGCAGATGGCACTGCTTGCGCAAAAGGTGTGTAAATTGCATGTCTTATGGCTAAACCTGCGTCAAACTCGTTCGGAGCGATAACTGGACAAACTTCTATGCACTCTCCACAAGCCGAGCAATCCTTAGTAACATATCGTGGTTTCTTTAACACTTTAACGTGGAAGTTACCAACATACCCTTTAACATCAACAACATCGCTGTTAGCCAATAGTTCAATGTTTGGATGATGACCAACATCTGACATTTTTGGCGCAAGAATGCAAATTGAACAGTCCATTGTTGGGAAGGTTTTATCTATTCTCGCCATTGTTCCGCCAATGCTTGGTTCTTTCTCAACCAAATACACTTTATAACCAGTGTCAGCAAGGTCCAAGGCAGCTTGAATGCCTGCCACTCCGCCCCCTATGACCAACGCTTTCCGTATTATGGGCGCTTCAATTTCTTCTGCGGGTTGAAGCAGAGCGGCTTTGGCTGCAGCCATTTTCACCAAATCTTTAGCCTTTTCAGTAGCCGCTTCACGGTCATGCAAATGAACCCAGCTGCACTGTTCACGTATGTTCGCCATCTCGAAAAGGTACTTGTTTAATCCAGCTTCTTCACATGCCTTTCTGAATGTTGGTTCGTGGAGACGAGGTGAGCACGAGGCTACTACCACACGGTTGAGTTTGTGTTCTTTAACGTCGCTTTTTATTAGCTCTTGTCCTTGGTCTGAGCATGTGTAGCGATTGTCCTTGGCTAAAACAACGTGGGGAAGACCTGCAGCGAATTTCGCCACCCCTTCACAGTCTACGGAACCAGCGATGTTCAAACCACAGTGGCAAACATAAACTCCGATGCGGATTTGTTCGTCGCCTTCCGTAGATTCTGACTTTCCCTTTTCCGCCGTTACCTTATCCCTCCAAAGATTTCAAGTAGTTTTTAATGCACTCTGCGGCGCGTTTTCCAGCTCTTATTGCCTCAATCACAGTTGCTGGTCCAGTCACTGCGTCTCCACCAGCAAAAACGCCTTGGAGACTCGTTTCCATTGTTATCGGATTAACCCAAACCGTGCCATCTTCACTTAGTCCTATTTCTTTCGGTAAAAACTCTAGGTTGGGGGCTTCACCTATTGCCAAAATCACCATGTCCGTTTCCCGTGTAAATTCGGAACCTTCTATTGGTATTGGTTTTTTTCTTCCAGACTCGTCTGGTTCGCCTAATTGCATGCGAACACATTCGACTGCTGAGACCGCTCCATTCTTTCCCAAAATCTCTTTAGGCGCAACCAAAAACTCGATTTTTACACCTTCGTCTTCTGCCTCTTTAACCTCCCATGGGTTTGCAGGCATCTCCTCCCTCGACCTACGATACAATACAGTTACTTCTTTTGCTCCATGGCGCAATGCGGTCTTCGCAGCGTCAACGGCGACGTTTCCGCCGCCAATCACGACAACATTTTTCCCGATTTCCATTTTTTCGCCACAATTGGCACTCCATAAAAAGTCGAGGGCGTAAACTACGCCTTTCAAATCTCCACCTTCAATTTTTAGTTCTTGGCTCTTGTGAGCGCCTACGCCAATGAAGATTGCCTTGTACCCTTCTTTCCATAAATCGTCGAAATTCAAGTCTTTCCCAATAGTCACGCCAGTTTTTATTTCCACACCCAAGTCTCTTAGGAATTGAATTTCCTTGGTTAACACCTGTTTTGGTAAGCGGTAATCTGGAATGCATTTTCTCAGCATTCCGCCTGGTTCTGGAAGGGCTTCAAAAATTGTGGCTTTATGTCCTTTCCGAACTAGTTTATAGGCAACCGTGAGCCCGGCAGGTCCGGAACCTATAACTGCAATTTTTCCTCCAGAATTCTTCATAGTCTTCTTTCTTTTTCCCGTCCTAAGACGCGCTTTATACATTTTATACATTTGTTCGGCTCTTTCCAAGATTTCCTTCCTATCTAGCCCAGCGCGTTCGGGATGAAAACAAACCAATGTTGTTACAAGCGGCAAAGGAATATTTTTCACAATTTTTTGTAGGGCTATTTCAAGGGGTTGTGTATATCCGTGTTCTGCGGCGGTTGTTCGCACGAAATGGAATATTTCGGGCGGTTTTAGACCTTGGGGGCAACGTTTATGGCAGCGATAGCACCAAGCGCACAGCCATGGCTCATCTGAAGCCAAAACGTCCTCGGGATTCAAGAAAATTTTTTCCAAAAGACTTCTGGGGTTGTAGTCTCCCAGCAATTCTGCCATGGAGCAGCTGGCTGTGCAAATGCCGCATTCGAAGCAGTATTTGAGCTTTTCAACGTCCAAGAGTCTTTTAACATCTTCCTTGGAGACTATGGCCTTTGCAGCTTCCAAGTTTTAAGCCCTCTCTAGTTTTGAGGTTTCTCACCGATATAAAGGTTTACAAACGTAAAGGTTTTGAACGAACTTACAAGCTGCCTGACGTTTGCGAGCACACTTTTATAGAGTCAAACACAATAAAAGGTGAACAACGAGGGAAGTCAAGGATGAGAAAGGTGAAGATTGCTTTATTTGGAGTCGGCGCCGTTGGCAGCCTTATTGCAAAGTTTTTGCTGGAGAAGGAAGGAGTAGAAATAGTAGGGGCTGTTGACATAGCTAAGAATAAAGTCGGCAAGGACTTAGGCGAAGTTTTAGGCACAAAGAGAAAACTCGGAGTAAGGATTTCAGAGGACGCTGACGCTCTGCTCTCTAAGGTTAACGCAGACATCGCCGTCCACGCAACCTCATCCTTCCTCAAAGACACATTTCCGCAGATAGCCTCAATCATAAAACACGGCGTCAAAGTCATATCCACATGCGAAGAGCTTTCCTACCCGTACTATGCCGAGCCCAAAATTGCGAAAGAATTGGACGACCTCGCTAAAGAACACAGCGTGACGGTGTTAGGAACAGGCATAAATCCTGGTTTTCTAATGGACACGCTTGTGATAACGCTCACAGCGGTCTGCCAAAAAATAGAGAAAATCGAAGCGGTCAGAGTTATGGACGCCGCCAAAAGGCGATTGCCTTTCCAAAAAAAGATAGGCGCAGGCTTAACGGCTAAAGAATTTCGTCAGAAAATCAAAAACAAACAAATCACAGGGCACGTTGGACTTGAGCAATCCATCGCGATGACCGCTGATGCTCTGACATGGAAACTCGACAAGATAGTAGCTGAACCTGTTGAACCTGTAATAGCCAAAAAATCTGTTGAGAGCAAATACACAAAAGTTAAAGCTGGCGAGGCTGCGGGTTTGAGGCAAAGGACGAAAGGCGTAATGAAGAGTAGAGATGTCATAACTCTCGATTTTCGAGCATATGTAGGCGCCGAGGAAGAGTACGACGCCATAACAATCGAGGGCGTTCCAAACATCAAACAGAAAATTCAGCCGTGCATTCATGGCGACATAGGCACGATAGCAGTGATTGTGAACTCAATCCCAAAAGTGATTAAGGCGCCACCAGGTTTGCTCACAATGAAGGAGTTGCCAGTCCCATCGGCCGCGCCGGAAGACATGTGTAGATACATGGGTAGGCTTGATTAGGAAGGGACACCAACGCTTATAGAATGCCCGATAATACTCCATTAACAGGTGATCATTTTGAGAAATCAGGCGGGAGTCCATGAAAAGGGGGCATGCTCCCTCTTAGATATGATAAAAAATGTAAAGGAAAAACCAGATTTTCAAAAGGCAGGAGCAATTGCCCTGTTTATAGGCGTAGTCCGCGGAGAAACCTTAAAGCACAGAAAAGTTCAGAAGTTGGAGTTAGAAGCTTACGAAGAAAAGGCAAACGAAATTCTAGCTGGCATCTGTAACGATTTAAAGAAGAAGCAGGGGATAATCAATGTGCAAATCCATCATTTACTTGGCGAATTCGGTGTTGGCGAAGACCTCGTATATGTTCTGGTCGCGGGTTCCCATCGCAAGAGTGTGTTTCCGGTGTTGAAAGAAGCTGTGGAAAGATACAAAAGAGAAGCACCTATCTTCAAGAAAGAATACATCACAGATGAGAAGGGCAAAACAACCTCCTACTGGGTAACAGAAAAGGAAAAGTGAAACATAAGATTTTAAGAGCTAGCTGGAAGCTACTGCCTGATTACATTCAAGTACAATTATTAATCTTAAGAAGGGTTATAAGCCTACTACCAAAAATAATGTGAAAGGGAGATGTAAAGTTTGGAGAAGAGAAGTTACGCTTGGTTTGAAAGGCGCCGAAGAACAAAAGCACTGGACTTAGCCCAAGAACAAATAACAAAAGCCCTTGACACCGTAACTTTGCTCCATCAAGCAACAAAAAGCATGTCAGAAGCAAAGAAAAAAGAAGCCCTTCAAAGCATCGATAACCTCTTTAAGGCTGAAAAAGAAGTAGATAACCTACGAACGGACGTATTTAAAGAACTGTCAAAGGGTGCAGCCCTGTTTGCTGAATACCGTGAAGACTTAATGCACCTTGTGAAGCGTCTTGACACACTTGCAGATCATGTAAAGGATGTGGCAAGATGCGTAAAAATGCTTGCAGACACCCAGGTGCCCAAAGAATTGTGGGACAACGCGGTTCACATGACCTCTACTTTGGTAGAGGGTGCTCACGCATTACGAGGTAGCATCGAAAAAATCACAGTGAACCCGACGGAAGCCATAGAAGGTGCTAAAAAAGTTGAAGAGATTGAACGCAAAATCGATGAGCAGTACCTCAAGACAAAAGCCTTATTCATTAAATATTCGGAGAAGATGAACTGCGGCTCCATGGTAATATTTGATGATTTGGTTGAGTTCATTGAGCATGCGGCTGACATGTGCGCTGACACAGCCGACTACATTGTGATACTCGCAAGTAGAGAGTGAAAAACCGCGCCTGGGATGAAATGTTACTAGCTCAAATTTCAGATGTCCACTGCGGTCCAATGCTTCGCAGGGAAACCCTAAGAGCCGCCATTAAAGAAATCAACGATTTGTCTCCCAACGTAGTGCTTGTCACTGGCGACTTGACGGAGAACGGCTTGATATCAGAGTTTGAGACTGCCTCAAAAGAGTTGAAGAAGTTAAGAGCGGAGAAGGTAATATACCTAAGTGGAAACCATGACTATCGCTCAACAGGCTACCTGCTCTTCAAAGAGTTTTTCCCCTTCTCACAAGTAACAGAAACCGATGACGCAGTCATAATAGTCCTCAGCTCGGCGAGGCCGGACAGAGACGACGGCGAAGTAGGTCATAGACAAAACCTATGGCTTGAAAAAACCCTTGAAAAATACGAGGATAAGACCAAGATGGTAACAATACACCACCACATCATTCCAGTCCCAGACACAGGAGCAGACCAGATAACAATCGTGGATGCGGGCGATGTCCTAAGAAGCCTCATAAAATCGAAGGTAAACTTGGTTCTCTGCGGACACCGCCACAGACCATGGAGGTGGAAGATTGAAGACATGCTTGTGGTTCACGCAGGCAGCGTATCATGCGAAAAATTAAGGGGGTTCTTCTGCAACTCTTACAATGTCGTAGAAATCAAAAACAAAAAAATCAACGCCAAACTGAAAATAGTCGGTGAAGGCTACGTGGACTTCAAGGAAATCGTGAAAAGAAGAGAGATTCTACAAGCATCTGACATTTCACAATACAGCGACTCTCTAGCTCATTAACAACGTCATAGTTTCAACTATGATTTAACTTCGATGCCTCGTGAACTCGACAGCTTAAGGCTTTGTTCTACGTGCTGAGTTGCGCGCTCGAAGAAAAAGGCATAATAAGTTTGGAAGGAGAACATGCAATGTAATTTTTGAAAATGAGCGAAAAATGGAAAATTGTCCTCATCGCCGCGAGCTTAACTTATTGTTTGAGTATTCATTGAGGGCTCAATAATCTTCTTATGCAGCCAATCCTTCCGCCAGTTTTGTTTACTTCTTATCTTACATATTTCACCATACTTGGAGACCTAATCGTAAGATAGTGGGTTACATTCTAAAAAGCCTATGCCGTTTAATTCATGTTTTCCACGATACTTAGTATTCCATTTTTTCCAATCCTTAGCTGCCGTTCACCTCTGAACATGGACACGCGTGCATTCTCGATTTGAACGGTGTCCCCTGTAGAGATGGAGTTTATTTGTTCGTTCCATAAGCAAAGCTTGATTGTTCCAGTCTCGTCCGCTATCAAGGCGTTGGCCACGCTGGCGTAGTTTCCAAACCTTGTAAAGACAAGCGTTGGTCTTGCGATTTCCAGAACTTTAGCCTTCAGATTAACCTGTTTCATTCCGGCTCGCAAATCTCTGATGCAGAGGAAATGCGGCCCCTCATTTTTCTTAATTAAATGTCTGCGGAGCATGTCGGTTTTTCTGAGGTTTTTAATTGGATTGCTTCGTTCCAAGAGGAATTCTCTGGGTATCGGAAATTGTGCAACAACCTTAGGCCCCTTTGTTATCAAGAGAACGGTCTTGTCTTGTAGCTTGCCGCGGCATTTGATTGAAAGGTTTCCGCATGTTGATTTTTGGTTCTCCCCTGCTGAGATTAATGCATAAAAAAGTCTGTCGGGGTCAACCTCATATTTTATTGAAAGAAAGGCGAGGTATTCGCCGATTGATACTTTGTTTCGCAATTTTTTCTACTCTTTTGTAAGCGTTATTTCCATTGTTGAAACCATCCTTGGTCTGTTTTCGCCCTCTCTCGGTGGTATCTCCTCTGTTCCTATTGCGATTTTGCTTATTTTTAGGTCTTTTAGGAAGCGGCTTCTGGTTATTTCGGCTACGTCAACCGCTGTTGTTATCGCTCTTCCTCGGGCTTTCAAGATTATTTCTTTAGCATCGCTCGCAGATAGGCTTGTGATGACCGCTAGAACATAGCTCATCGCTGGTTTCCTTCCAACGAAAACTATTCCGGATTTTTCCGCCATTTCACATCACTCCTTTTATTGTTGAATCGTGGTGTGTAACGTTGCTGTGTTCTTCTCGTCCTTCAACAACAGAACGCTACTGCCCCATAATGCGCAAACTTCCTTATAAATGCGATTGAAAGGCAAAAACATAGCTTCGTTTGCTAGAAACAACATTTCAATCCTTTTTTCTTCTTGAAGAGACGTGAGCGTAGTTCCAATTCATATTCAAGATTAACAATGTTTAACTGTCAACCCACCGAGGTTTTTAGCATAATCAACCGAAAAGGAGATTACCTCGTTGAAAATAGGCAGTAAACCTAAGGGAATGTGTGTTATTGCGATTGTGGCTTATGCGATTTTCTCAACAGTCCTCTTGACCAACA
>Ga0315308_1000652_pt1 | contig 19610 bp, 17 predicted proteins | sample TDP3_MG_FD_203078 | JGI IMG/M metagenome (GOLD analysis project Ga0315308, IMG submission 203078) | Freshwater sediment microbial communities from Lake Towuti, South Sulawesi, Indonesia - TDP3 | ecosystem: Environmental > Aquatic > Freshwater > Lake > Sediment | place: Indonesia: South Sulawesi... | reverse complement strand
TAGCGGAGTAAGAAGGTTTTTCATAGAAAAAAGAGGGGATTGCGCGGGAGACGTTCCCTGATAAAAACTAACTCTCCCAAACGGGAGCAAATACCTCACCTCGGCCACTTTTAGGTGATTTCGGTTACCGCTTGCCCATGCTTTGAAGGTTGTCTTGCTCATTTACGTTTCCTCAGGAATATTAAGTTGTCCTTTTGGCAAACGTACTCGAAGCCTACTTCTAGCAGCGTTTTGATTTCATCGGGTTTAGCAACGACTTTAACCGTGAACCCATCGTTTGAGTCTTCAAATATCGTGCGTTCAATGTTGATGTATATTTCTGTGTTTTAAGTTCCTTGTAGCCTAGGAGATCTTTGACGTAATAGGGATCTTTAGTTTCATGGTAAAGCTGCGTAGATTTCCAGCGTCGGAAAGTGTGAAAGCTGATTTTGCGTAGGCGTGGGTTTTGAAGGTTAACAGCTAATCACTTCCGAGTTTTCTGGTAAGCGGATTTGAACGAGTTTATAAGACCAATACCGAACACTCTTAAGCTGTCATGTGGCAACAGACTCAGCGCACACGACATCCCCTGTCAGTGGATAAAGTGGAGTTAAAATGAAAGCATATAGAAAAAAGGAAAGAGGAGTAGTTAATGCAGCTTTTATTGGTTCAAGAATTAGCGCATGTGGGGCTCTGTTTTTTGGATCGATTTCGAACGCGAGTGAGTCTCTATCTTCTACGACTCAAGCCGTATATGGCACCCGCGACCATGAGTATCCCAAACACTATCACTACGAAAGGCCCAAGGATGTCAATGTCTCCCACGATCCAACCAGTTTCCCGTAGGTATAAGAAGAGTCCTGCAACCATTATTATTGCGCCGAGGAATAACGCAACGATTGCGACGCCATGTGGTAAGCCAAAGCATTCATCTCTCACTCGTCTTTCTTCCAAAGTTCCTAACTCCAATTATTGCTATACATTTGCTTCTATACTTTTTATAACTTGTGTAAGAAGCTTCGTTGCGTGCGCATCGGCACTGGTTGTTTCCAGAAAATTCTCTCTCACACGTGCGCGCGGGCAGGGTATATCAGTCTAGCGCGAGCTTTGGCGGTGGATTAAATTTGAATTCCTTCCTTTAACCCCAAATTATAGGACGGGCTTTTCAAACAGGGTAGTCACATTATTTCCACGTTTCCACATAACGAAGATTGACGAAGCTTATAAATAACCTACCGCGCGCGCTTCACTGGAGTTTTTGATAATAGACCTCCATGTAGCATTCACGGAAAAAATCAAAAAGTCCTGCAAAATCTTTAAAGTAAATCGTTTTCATTCGAGATTTCAAAGGATTAGGCTCTTGCGCTTTTGCGAATAGCTTCGAATTGACCTTATTTACAATAAGGATTTAAAATAATTTAGATCAAAAGATCAGAATAAGCTGAAAACATTAACTTTGTCCATAGCCCACTTTCGACCGAGGTCACGAGAGATACGAAGTTAACTCCTGATGTTTATTGCTCGCCTAGCACTTAAATTATGACGGTTCTCCTCCTAGGACAAACATCTGTTTTGGCAACGATTAGCGACCGCCGACCCTCGAATTCGACGCATCCATCGCGCGCTTTTGTAATACTGCAACAGCCGAAAGTGTTGGAAAGGGCTGATTAAATGCTAGCAACGCTGAAGGCACGAATATTGTTAGATTGGGTGGCTACTAACTAGAGTATTAGATCTGGAGAATTTTTCTCAGGGTTTGCGCTTGTAGGTTTGAACAGGAACCTTGAGTATCTGACTTTCCACCAAACATTCTCTTAAATAATCGTCCAAAGAAGCCGAAGGAACAACTTCCATTTTATAGTCTTTAGCATCTATTGAGTGCTCATAATTTTTCTGTGGGATGACTACTTTTTTGAAGCCCCACGCCTCAGCAGCTTTAATTTTCTCGTGAACTCCGCCAACAGCAGTTATGTGGATAGTTTCCCCGACGCCTAAGTTTATATCGCCAGTGACAGCCACGTCCTGTCTTACAGGTTTTCTTTCGATAAGCGAGCACAAAAGTATGGCCATTGTTACGCCTGCTGAGGGGCCATCTACACCGTAGGATTGAGAAAAATCGATATGTGTCAAATAGTCTTGGGCTATGTCTACACCGTATTTTTGGAGAATCACGCTTCTAACTTTGTCTATGCTGTCTGAGATGAAACTTTGACCCTTGGCCACTCCAGTCACCTTGTAATAGCCTTTAATGGGGTAATTTCTGGCAAGTTCCCTTTTCTTGACGAGTTGAGCTTTCACGTTCAGGACACTGCCAGTCATCTCTCCGCTGTATGGATCTTTGACAACAGCCAACCCGTACATTTGACCAAGTTTAACTCCCTCAGGTTTTATCTCCAAAAGTTTGCCTCTTTCGCTAATCTCATGCTCCAAAATTTGCCTTTGAATGGTTTTGCAATGCTCTTCTAGGGCTTCTAGCACATGTTTACGATTGACAACTTTGCACCCCTCATTTGCGGCAAGAGTTGCAGATGTCTTAATTATTGAAATGAGTGGTCTAAACTTTGTTGACAATGCGTCCCTTTTGTTGCTTCTTCGCCTGCCTTCTTCGATTATTTCGATGCATGCCTCTCTGCTGAAGGGGATAAGGTTGAAGCGCCTAATTTCCTGGGATAAGAACTGCACATACTTACGCCGATTTTCTAAGGTATTAGGCATATCGTTATTCATTCTTACAACTTTACCATAACCATAAATGCGGTCCATCAGAGCTGGGTGAATCTGGCCTATGCTGTCAAAGTTTCCGGCTCCTACAAGAAACGTTATGGTTGGCGCAGGCTCGGTTGAAACAGCCATTGCAGCTGTGTCTCCACCATGCCACTTGCTCCTCAGAGTTATTGGCAGCTGTCCATCTTCAAGCACCGTCAAGAGCGTAACGGCCTCTTCCGAGTCAAGATTCTTAATTTCATCAATGTACAATATGCCTAGCGACGCCACATGAACATCCCCAGCAGTAACCCTTTGGTGCTCAGGCGTGCCCAAACCACCAGTTTGATACGGATCCCAAGCGATTGAGCCAAAAAGCTGTGCACTCCCATGTCCTGTAGCGTCTACGAATGGCACGCGAGCGGAGCTATTGTCAACCAGCAACTTTGGGACATCTGTTTGCTGAGCGCCCCCTATGCCTTTTAGAGCGCCTAGACCACCGAACTTGGAGAACCACCACATAAAGATGGCAAAAAAGACCAAGCTTCCCCCTGGAATAAAAGTCAGAGGCACAAGCCCGACAAATCTGTCAATGAAATAGTCTATGAAGCTGCCGCTGTAGCGTGTTTGGAGTGGTTCACCCAGAAACAAAGGGTTCGAGTTCCATGTTTGCCATGCATGAAACATGAAGCTAATACCCAAGCCTAGCAAGAATAGGCCTGTTAGTAACATGAAAATCTGGATAGCCTTGAGTCCTATTTTAGTTAGGAATTTTCTTTTGAATTCTTTGAGTTGCTCAACCTGTAAAATCTTTTTTCCTTCGCCTGCCTTGTGTATAGAAATCTTAGGTTGGCTTGGTAAAACAGAGTTTTTCCAGCAGCAAACATCGAAAAGTTTTATGCCCTTCTCCCCGTAAACTTGCGTGAGCTTTTCAGCTAATGCCTTACCTAATAAAGATTTGCCGGTTCCAGGGTCTCCTAGAAGGAGAAGGTATGGTCCGGGGCTGATGACGGTTTTGGCTGAGGGTTTGGATTTATTCGGGTGGCTCCAGCTTTCATACCATTCTGTCTTTTCAAGATACTTGAGTTTACGAGCCCACTCGTCCAGGCAGAGAAAACACTCGTTCAAAGCTTGCTCTTGACCTATAACCCTGTTTATTAGGTTATCATCTACTGGAAAACCTTCAGTAGTTTTGAATTTCTCCCAATTCCACCTTACTGCAATATCGCGTCCGTCAACTTTTCTCTTAAGTACCTCAATGCCTTCTCCAAAGTGATCAAGAGGCATGCCTATCCCCCTCATTTCTTCACCAAAATAAAACGTTGCAAATAATTAAAGAGGTTATTTCAAAATTGGCAATATTAAAAAAATCACAACATGCCTTGGTTTTTGGACAAGAACTAACTGAACTTCGATCTGCCCTTTTCTAAAATTCAACCTCACTACACAGCTATTTTTACGCGAAGGCCATTTTATCAGCTTGTTTTGAATCGAATCAAAGGAGCCACACAGTTTTCAGATCTTTCCTTCTAAATTCAAAAATCAAAAAGGTCAATATGGGCTCAAAATTGCGAAATAAACCAAATTTCGGCTTATTATTCAGCCCTCCAAAATCAGTGATGGAGATCGCCGTGGCCTCATATAAAAACTGTTGAAAATCTCCATACGAAACCTAGAGCCATTATCTTCGAAGTTGCTTCGAGTTTACCATAGATGTCGTTCATTCTCAGCAAATAACCGACAGGTTTGGCGCAAATGCGGAGAGATTAAACTTAACTCTGGCCCATCCTTTGGCTTGACCTCTTAGGAGCTTAGGATACACTGGCAAGAGGAAAAGGTAATTTAGTGAACTTTAGGCGATGCTTTTGTATACCACTCAATGAACGGTTCTCGGCTCCAAGATCTATCACCCATTTGACAGAGGACAAAATTCTCGCCTGAAAAAGGCTGTTTTACAGCTTATTTTTCATAAGTATAGATATTTGCTCTGCACAGTGTAGGCTAAACCATCGATATTTTTACTTCTCAGAGATAAGTTTTTTTCTATCTAGTGATCATGGTGGTTATAGTATTACCTCTCCTTTTACATATCACTAGTCCACTCCAGCTATTCACTGTGCACCGGTGTATACGAAAGCATCAACGCAGTTCAGAGTTTTGGATTTTATTCAATAGTTTTTTATTTCAAGTTTTACCAATAAAAAATGGCAGTTGAGGAAAGCTAATGACTAGATACATTGACAAGGCTGAGCTTCGCAGATGGCGCAAAAGAGGTTTCTACAGTGAAAATGTCCTCGTAAAGCTTCTGCAAAAGGATGGCTATAGTGCTGTTCGCGTCCCTGTTAGCAACCCAAGTCTTAATCCTTTGCCTGACATAATCGCCAGAAAAAATTTACACATATACGCTTTCGAAGTCAAAAATGCCAGCTACTACGCCTATTTCCCCAAGCCACAAATTGAGAAACTCTTCAGATTTCTCAACGAGCTCATTCCCATGAATAACGAGCACAAGCACGCCGTTCTTGCGGCGCATCTGGGCAAAAAGTGGATCTTCAAAGAGATCAGCTGGATCCATTGGGAGAAAGGGAGGCTACCTGAGAAGGTCAGAATACTGAAACGGGATAGAGGGAATGTTCACTTGCAAAAGAGGAAGGACAATTGAAAGCCATTAAGGACGTTGTGTCAATTTCTTCGTTGTACAAGATTTACCAAACAGGTGATTTTCAGATTGAGGTTTTGAAAGACATAAATCTCAAAGTTGGGAAAGGTGAATTTGTAGTCATAAGTGGCCCTTCAGGATCTGGAAAAACGACACTTTTGAACATTATCGGCAGCATCGACAAACCAACGAGCGGAAAAATCGTTGTTTTTGGAAACGATTTACTCGCTAAAGACGAAGATTTCTTGGCAGATTTCCGATGCCGTGAAGTTGGGTTTGTCTTTCAATCTTACAACCTTGTCTCCACTTTAACAGTGGCAGAGAACATCGCTTTTCCTATGGAATGGATTAGAAAACCAGAAAATCAAATAGAGAAAGGCGTTGCAGAGCTGTTAGAGATTGTGGGGTTGCAGCATAGAGCAAACCATTTTCCATCGCAGCTAAGTGGTGGAGAACAACAGCGTGTAGCTTTTGCCCGAGCCTTAGCGAACGACCCGCCACTCTTTCTTGCTGATGAACCCACGGGTAACTTGGACACTAAAACAAGCCAGAAAATTGTCCAAATATTTCAAAAACTGAAAGTGGATGGAAGAACAGTTATTGTTTCAACCCATGACCCGCAGATAAGCCAATTGGCAGATCAAAAAGTGTATTTGGAAGATGGAAGGCTGGTAAGCCTAAATGAGTGAGACCGCTTTTCCAATAAACGATTTACTGCACAGAAAGCTTCAAACAGGCATAACCCTGATTAGTCTAACCCTTTGCGTTGCATCAACGCTCTTTCTTCTCCTCTTCAGCGAGAAGATCGGCTTCGGAATATTATCCACAGTGGAAGGTAAACTCACTTATGGCTTTTCAGTGGTTTTTTCACAATTCATGGTATTCCTCGGAGTCTTAATTCTTGTTACTGGAGCCATAATTATATCCTTCATAATTTTCGTTATGATGTCCCAAAGAATCCTGGACATTGGATTAATAAAAGGTGTTGGGTGTCCCAACGACTTAATTTTCGGTTACTTTATGACCGAGCTTTTAATAATCGCCAGCATCGGATGCTGTTCAGGCGTCTTTTTAGGCATAATAACCGACCTTGCCTCCACCAGCCTGTTAACTGGCTTCCAAGTTTCCCAAGAACCACCCAACTTTTGGCTTGCTCTCTTAGTTTTTTGCCTATTCTTTGTTCTCGCGTTGATTTTTGGTGCAAAACCAATCCTTGACTCCACCAGGATAGAACCCGCCAAAGCGATTTCGCCCACCCATTATTTTGGGCTAGGCCAAGAAGGCGAATTCCGAGTTATGTCTAAGTCTGGCCTCACGTTGAAACTAGCCTTGAGAAGCCTGTTCCGTCGAAAATCAGCGACCATCCGAATAATCATTTGTTTATCAGCGGTTTTTATTTTTGTCACTGTGGCAGTCGCTGGAGGCATAATTGCAGATAAAACAACCAAAAGCTGGGTTGAAAACGCTATCGGCAGAGACGTATTTTTGATAGCCCACAAGAACATGTGCGATCACTACCAGCTGTTACTTTCAAAATTTTACGGTGCAAACGAAGATTCACATTTCGATTACACGAATGAACAATATCTAGTGTGCGAGGATATGCTAAATCAGCTAAACATGGAACCAGGAATCACAAATGTTGATACACGCTTGGTTTTAGAGGCGCATGTTGAAGAAGTTCAAAATTACACAATCAATCCAGAAACAGGAGCCACCATACCCGTAGGTGATGGTCGCAAGGGAGAGTCTTTAATAGTCGGCGTTGACTCCGATAAGGCGATCAGTAAATGGTTTTTCCAAGGCAAATCTTTGGAGAAGAATCAAGCCTGGAACGCCATGATTGGGGATTCTCTTGCTCAAAAGATGTTTGATTTGCCCTTAGTTCAGAGCATAAGAATATTTGATAACGATTTTAGCATCGTAGGTGTTTGCTTGGACCCTATTGCGAACGGCAATGTAACGTATGTGCCTCTTCAAACTTTGCAAAATGTTACTGGCCTGTCAAAACCTAACATTGTCATGATTAAAATAGATCCTGCAGTTAACCGCAAAGAAACTTTGGATCACATGAGAGAAAAAATTGAAACAGTAAATCCGGAATTTATGATTTACGAGCTCAATGAAGCATTGGACAAGGATCTTTATTTTCTCAGCTATATTTGGTCTACAATAATGTTTCTACCCTTATTTTCCTTGACGTCAGCGTCTTTATGCCTAATAGGCTACGTCATGCTCGCCGTAGCAGAACAACGCCAAGAATTTGGCGTCTTAAGATCTGTAGGGGCAAAACCAAAAACTCTGCTAAACATAGTTTCCGTGCAAAACCTCGTGGTTCTACTCTCAAGCTATGCTATTGGAATCTCTTTTGGAATAATCATCACTCTGCTGATTTTGGTTCAAAAGCCTCTGGTTACAAGTTATATGATCCTCGAAATAGCCGGATGGCTACTAGTATCCTTAGCCGCTACATTTATCATGAGCTTGTATCCTGCTGTGCAGTTCTCAAAGAAAAAGATTTCAGAAATTATGACTTGAGGAAGACTTCGTTGGAGCCAGTTCAGAAAAAGTATGTTCTAGGCCAGAAATTAGACGCAACCGCTGAGTTGGTTGGCTATCTGTCTCGTGAAATGCTTGAGCGTATCAACGTAGGCCGGCAGTTGGTTTAGAAAATCCTGTAACTGAAGCACAGGGACTATTGGTACGTTGCCGTAGAATTTGAAACGGCTTAAGGTAAGCGACAAAACGGCCGGAATAAACTTCGCTTGATTCCAAGCAGAGCATTCTATCATGCATTTTGGGCTGGGTAAAAAGCCTGCCAAAGCCCTGGTTCTTTCCACTTGTGCCTCAACGATTCTTCTTATTGCAGATGGATGCATTCCATAGTGCCAATGTTTACAGTCTATGCACACGACCATGGGTCGTTTGCAGCCAACTATGTCTATTTCCCATTTTCGCCCTGCATGACTAAAGCGCAAATTCTTTTTGACAATATAACTATTTTGTTCCAGCACTTTGGTTGCCATATTTTCAAATTCTTGCCATTCGAGAAAACTGCCTACACGCTCGACATCGGCGCCAAGGTTGATAGCTCGCACAGCTAATTTGAGCCGGCATGAACTGTCCGCTTCGACCGTGCCTTTTCCAAAATAAATCAAGCTCTCATTTTGCATTCTTCTCAGCAATTTTTGTATGACATCGAGCGGAATCTTCGCATACATATTGATTATTTCCTGTGAAACACTGCCATTTTTGGTCAATTTAAGAAGAGTGATTAACAATTCTCGTTCAATATTCAATCTCTGATCCCCAAAAATTGTCACGAAAATGAAAAAAATGTGCGCCTTGCGCAGAATCCTTTAAAAGCATTTCCATAGAATGCTCTGGGAAATAGGCGCAAATAGAAACATGGTTAATGGTCGTGGCCATCAAATACATTTCTCCAAAATGAGGTGTCTCATAATTACTTTTAAAGCCCTCTGTTTCTTCGCCTTTTCGTTTGGCAAATTCAGTTTTTAACTTCCATGACATGACCCAACAATCACTGCAAGCGCCATGTTGTTCAAACGACCTTTCAATATCTGACCACCTTTCAGGAGTTAAAGGATGAAATTCTGAATTAGAAGCGTCTAAAATTTTTTGACCTCTTATCGATAGTGATTACAGCTACTCCTTGAAATTTTTTCCTTGCGCGCGCTAATTATGTCTTGGTTTCTGTTCATTGTTATCCACAACTACCGCCAAAGTAGCGCGCGCGTGGGCATAGTCTGGATTGTTCTCAGCCTCACTGAAGTCCCTGCGTTTTTGGCAAAACCATCTGCATATGGGATACTAATGTGGCTTTCAACGGTTGTGACTTTAGCACTGATTGTCTGGTACGCATGGAAGTCTAAACAGAAAGCATGAGTCTTTCCTTGACACCTTGATCCTACTCAGGCGCGCGCCTTAGTCTTCTTCAGTATAGAAACGGTTAATTTCTAGATATGGAAAGTTTTCGACGCTTTCGGGTGGATATTCAAAATTTCGGTCGAATAGGCTTTTATCCATAATATGCAGTTAGCTAGCGCACGGAGCTGCTTTACATTCATTAGGGCACAAACAAGGGTGTTGTGCACATTGCCTTTGCCATAGGTCTCAGTTCAAATTGTTGCTTGAATATTCAACATTCTTCATCAAAGAAGAGGATGGATTAGATGAATGTTAATTCATGTTCTCTATTTTACTCGCCAGCTCGTTTAGGATTTTTGTGAATGGGTGGTCTTGTTTTTGTTGGACGAAAACCATGTTTCCTTCAGCCCTTAGAACATCGCAGAAGCATGGTATTACTTCCAAGAGTGGAACTTGGTACACATTGTTGACCTTGTTTTGCACTTCTTCCTTTCGAGACTTTGCGGCGGCGTCAAAAACTTTGTTCAACACTATGGCTGTTTTCTTTTCAAATAGGTCGTAAAGTTCCCGGAGCATGCGTTTTGTGCCGTCAACGTCTGATCTGTCAAAGGTTGCGGCCACAATCACTAAGTCAGCGGTGACTATGGCGTTTATGGAGGAATACTGCAGCCCAGGGCTTGTGTCGAAGATTAGATAGTCAAAGCTTCTGTCATTCAATAGGGAATTTCTGAAGGCTAGGAGTCTTCCCAAGGCTCGCATTTCCCATTTTCTGTCCTTTGCTGACATATCTCTGATGGCTTCTGTTGCTGGATTGGCTAGCCCCACGAAAAACTTGCCATTGTTTTGAAAGAGGCTACTCAAATCTATCAAAACTTTGTCAATTTCGCATATACCGTTCAAGTAATCATTCAGCCAGTGTTCAGCTTTTTCAATCTTAAGGACCACGAAAAGGCTTGGGGCTCTAAAGTCAAGATCGAATAGGCAGACTTTTTTTCCACGTTTAACCAAAGCTGCTGCCAAGTTCACTGAAAGAAGCGTTTTTCCAGTGCCACCTTTATATGAATGTACAGCGATAATCTTGCCCAACCTCATCACCCTTGGCTTTCTCGATCTGCATAAAAGTAAGCCTTTCTTCCTTTCCTCTCCTTCTTCAAATAGCCCATTATCACAAGCTGATTCATGTAGGCGCTTTCCACTGCCCTGGCTCTCCTTGTCTGTTGGGCGATTTCCTCTGCTGTGGCACGGCCAAGTCTGCAGACAGTCATAGCGGTCTTTCTTAGGTGGTCAGGCATCGAAAGCAGGGTCATGACGTCTAGCGGGGCTTCTGGAAGGTGTGGCACATCTTTTTTGCCATGTTTCTGCAGTTCGATCATAACTTCCATCTTTTCGTTTAGCCGCTCCAGGTTTTCTCTAATTTTTTCTAGGATGTGCAGAGGTCTTTTCCCCAGAACTTCTTCCCTACTCACAAGGTTTCCCCATGTTGTTTTACATGTGTACAGTAATGGTAAAGGAAGCGTGTTTATTAAGTCTTACGAAATAGTCATATTTATTCACAAAACTTCCACAAACTCCTTACACTGGCTACTTACAGCAAAAACTACTTCCAACCAAAAAGCAAAGCCAATGTTATACAGCCGAATAGCAGCGTGCGAATCATGCAACAAACGTATGCGTTTGTCAAAAATGGCGCTCACTGAAAGTCAAAATTAATAAAAAAAACAGGGGCATCTCTAAAAAGCTTTAGCAAATCTGAAAAAACTGTTCGTCTTAAATTTAGAGAAATTAGAAGGGTACAGGTGCCTGGTTTCTTGCTTCTTCCACGATCGGCAAAACTTGTTTTAGTTCTCTGAAGTACTTGAGGACCGTTATGCCTCTTTGAGTTATCGCATAAACGACTCGGCGTTTTCCGACAGTTCTTTCCTCGACTAGGCCTTGCTTTATCAGAAAGTCCAAGTATTCCTTTAGAACGCTGCAGTTGACATTGGCCTTATACATGATGTGCGTTAACTTTAGCGGGCCACGGTGAGCCAAAACCTTAAGGATGTCCACATACATTTCAAGTTTGGAACGCCTCATAACATAGGCCTCTTTTTGCCATATTTCGTTCTTTTCTATATAAAGCTTTTATGGATTCAAACTAAGTCTTTTTTGTATTTACTTTCCACTAGTAGCTTCTTTTCGCCTGTGCTTGAATTAACACGTTTATTCTACTTTCGAAAGCCGTCACTAAGTCGTCTAGCAATATTCTTTGCAAATCTGTCGACAGTCCACTGATGTTTTCACCGAAAACCTTGGCCATTTTGGCCTCCAACTCTTTCCTTTGCTTAAAGGTGACTTCCCTTTTCAAGGATTTTCCTCCAATCTTAACGCAGAAAAATAGGCCCTAGGTATTTAACTATCTTATGAATCCAGAACAAGTATTTAAATTCTAGATTCAGGATAAATTCAGGATTCAGGTCCAAGGAATGGGAAAATGGAGGATCACTGGATTTTAAATTGGATCTCAGCCAGAACAGAATCTGAAAAAACCAAGCCCTTACACCTCAGAGGCATCTAAGTTTTCGCTGAATATTGCCAAGCCCGGGGAGCCTCTTTCTCCTCGGTGGTTGAGGACTATCGAGCAGCTCGCTATTCAGGCGCGCGCACCCATGACAGATCTCTAATACTCTATGAAGAGACCCTCATAACATTTCCTGTGGTAGATCTTCAGAACAGTTCTCCCTAAGCTTGGTAGCTGATGTGATTGGCCAAATTAGAACTGTAGCTCTGTTGAACAGACATACGGCTAATAATAATCAATATTAATTCTGGCTAAAAAAGGCACATATACTTTGAACTCAATCTTTTTCGTATGGCAATAAAATCTGGGGTTCAAGCAGAGACAACCGTTGAGGAGCAACGCTACTGCTCCAAATGCAGGCAGGCTTTTGATAAACCCAAACTAATCCAATATTACGCCTGCCCTCATTGCCTGAACAAAATTGAAGAAGAAAAACAGAAAAAGGATTGCCAATATTGGTTCGGCTACCTATCTGGCAAAGAAAAAAGTGAACCTATACCGCAGAGCTGTGTTGAATGCGAAAAGGTTGTGGAATGCATGCTAAACCAATATTACAATTCCGCGGCTGCAGTTGCTGAAATCAAAAAATGGTACTAAGATAACAACCTAAACTTAAATATTAATTTGGATTGTATCCTATGAGAACTCTATCACTCATTCTCTCTTCCTTGTTAGTTAGATGAGCTTCCACCTTTCTCATGAATTTTAACGAAATATTTAGAATCTGAATTGCAGATATAGGTTCAGAACATGTTCAGCGGCAAGCATGGATGGTTAAGAGTAAACTATTATTTACGTCGACCGAATCGATATTTGTGAGCGGTGAAGGATGAACGCCGACAAAGTTGTCATAGTAGGGGGAGGGGTCATCGGGTGCTCAACAGCCTATTACCTTGCGAAGGAAGGGGTAGATGTCACTTTGTTCGAGAAGTGTGAATTGGTTTCGGGGGCTTCAGGCGCGAATCAAGGGGCGGTGGCGGCTCAGATTTATGATCCTCCTCTACTAGATCTGGTCTTGGGAAGTCAGAAACTGTACAAAGGACTGGAAGAGCTTCCCATCGATTTTGAACTAGATAAATGCGGTTCAATGGTCTGTGCAACCGAGAAACAACAATTGCCAGTTCTCAGGGAGCACTCAAAAAAATTGCGAAGATCGAAAGTAAATGTAAAGTTGATTGAGGGGGATAGACTGAGAAAACTTGAACCTTCTCTTTCCACAGAGATTCTGGAAGCATCGTTATGCTCAGAAGATTTTATGGTGAACCCTCTAAAACTCACCCACGCTTTTGCTGAAGCAGCCAAAACATTAGGGTCGAAGATTAACACGTATACACAGGTGAACAAAGTTGTTCTAAAAAACGGACGGGTTGATTCTGTAGTCACGGATAAAGGGAAGGTGATAACCGATTGCGCAGTAATCAGCGCGGGGGCATGGTCACCTCTAATTGAAGGAATAGGGGATTTAAGATTGCCAATTAGACCTCAGAGGGGACAGCTTTTTGTGACCGACGCTATGCCTCCTTCTCGCTTCAGACTTATACTGGATGCTGATTATCTGACAACATCAGTCTGTTCGGACTCTACAAGGAAATCTGGAGATCCTCGGATCAGGCGGGGAGTAGCAAGCGTGCTGAGCCAAACAAAAAGCGGACATTGGCTAATAGGTAGCAGCCGAGACTTCGCTGAATTCGACAATCGAACCGCACTACCAGACCTTAAGCTTATAGCAAGTCGTTCGTTAAAATTTCTTCCGTATCTCAGACAAGTCAACGTGCTTCGAACCTTTGCCAGTTTTAGGCCGTATTCTGGTGATGATCTGCCTATTCTTGGAAAAGTGCCGAATGTGGAAGGTCTCTTCCTTGCTACTGGGCATTGTGGAAATGGGGTCGCCCTCGCTCCGATAACTGGGAAGATAATCACCGAGATTATAACCAAAGACAAAACTTCGATAAAGATCGATGAATTCAATTGTTCCCGCTTCGATGTCAATTAATCTTTTTAGATTGAGAGTCAAAATCAAGCTCTGCATTTTCCTTCTTGAGAGCATTTTTCTTTTGGTGCTTTTTCGACAAATGTGCCCAGCGGAACTGGTCTTATTGGAGGACGAGTTGTGGGAAACGTCAATTCGTTAATTGGTCTACCTGTGTTTTGCGAGAGTGTCTGGGCTATTTGTTTCATACAGGTTCTGCCTTGACAGGATCCCATCCCGCATCGGAGAAGCCGTTTGAGGTCTCCCAACTCTTTGCAGCCGGCTTCAATGGCCCTCATAATCTCTTCTAAGGTTACGTCTTCACATCTGCAAACAAATACGATGTTCTCATCGCTCATCTCAATCTCTTCCCGATGTTTCTAACAGTCATCGCAAAAGGTTTTTTGACCGCAATTGTAACCTTAAACGTTTGCTTTCCCTTCATCTTCGCCGCCACAATTCTGGCTTCACCCACAGCTTTCCCTTCCCTGTCCAAAGCCTGATAGACTTCACCTTTCTTCGGTGTTGGTAAGAACTCGTACTCCATGGTAATGGTGGCCTCATCCTCCTTGTAGTTTGAATTCACTATGAAAATGGCGAGACCTGGGCATTCAGATACACATTCACCGCAACCGGTACACTTGTCGTATTCGATCTCGGGAGGATCAATAATAGATCTTTTTTCAATTGCTCCGAACCTGCAGACGTAGGCACAAGGATCACAAGGTATCCTTTGCACGCATTCGATTACAGCCACCGGCCCCCTTTCAAACCTTGCCTTTGTGGGGAGTTTGAACTGATCTGAAGTTAACACTCCCGTTTCTTCGTAGTTCTTCACACAGTTTTCCTCCAAAGTTCCGAAATCTTTTCTTTACCTCTCAAGACTTTCTCGCTAAATGGACTGGCTCTTAACACTTTGAGGCTGGCCAAGGACTCTTTTCTAATTCTTACAGCCTCGTCCTTGTTTTTGCCGTAATGACTGGCCACTTTTGCCCCAGCTATTCTGCCTTCCATAATGGCGGTGTTGGCTTCTTCTATTCCTGAAACGTCTCCAGCAAGGTATATGCCGTCCATCGTTGTTTCCATGTCCTCGTTGTGAAGGGCAACTTGGCCGCCGAGCTCCGACATGTAAACCTGTTTGCAGCCCGCTTGAAAGAGCAGCTCTGATGACGGCGTCAAGCCTACGGCAACACAAACCAAATCGACATCCACTTCTTGCTCTGTCCCTTCTATTTGCACTCCGTTTTCGTCCAGCTCAATGATGGTCACTTTTTCAACGTGATTTTTTCCCTCAGCCCTTTTGATCGTGTGTCTCGTCAGTATCGGAACCCCCAACCTCCTCAATTTTGAAGCGTGAACCAGATAGCCTCCGATCTTGGGGGCGGCCTCCACAATCATTTTAACGTTGACGCCCGATTGAACCAGCTGGTAGCCGACTATCATTCCGACATTTCCGGCGCCGATTACCAAAGCATCGTTCCCAGGTCTTATGCCATATACGTTCATAATGGTTTGAATCCCGCCGGCGCAGTAGATCCCCGGCAAATCGTTGTTCGGGAACAGAAGCACATTTTCTCGTGCTCCCGTTGCAACAACAATCCCGTCTGTCCTTATTTCAAGAAGGCGTCTATTGTCTTGGACAGCTGCCAACAAGTGTTTTTTCCCATTGTAATACCCAATCACGCTTGTTTCACAAGCATATTTGGTGTCAACTTTTTGCATTTCGTTTAGAAGTGTTTTGGCTATATCAATCCCCCTGATCCCAGCGTAAGTGGACTTCGAACCGAAGAATTTGTGAGTCTGTTTTATCAACTGCCCGCCAATTTTAGGATTTTCGTCCACCACAAGAACGTCTACGCCTAGGTTTGCCGCCGTAACCGCGGCTGATAAACCTGCTGGTCCGCCCCCAACAACCACCAAGTCTACGCTTATCTTTTTTTCCTCAAAGACTGGTACGTTTGAGGCAGGTATTTCTCCTCGGTTCTCTTCGTACGTGAGCCTCATTTTGTCCTTTACCGGTTCTATGCATATGCGCGTGTGGGGTATTCCATCCGCACGCATTAGACATGAGGAGCATTTGCCTATGCCGCAAAAAAAGCCTCGAGGTCGTCCGCACTTAATGCTCTTGGAATAGACCTTTATGCCCGAAGCGTAAAGCGCTGCGGCTACTGTTTCCCCCAAGTAAGCTTCTAATTTTTCGTCTTCTAAAAATATGTGAACGGGCCTCCCCCGTTCAAAGCTTAATATTGGGTGTTCCCATATTCGAAGATCTATCTTTTCTGGATTTTGGAGCTGCGGCATAGTATGTCATGCAGATTTGCGGTTAATAAATCAATCTGGAGGAGGCACACAGAGAGGAAGTACTTCATCTGGTGAAGAACATTTTTATTTTCGGCTTTGCTATTGACTTATCGCCGGATGATGAGAAGGCATTAGCTTGACATTACGGATGAAAGTTCAGAGTTACTCGGACGGCAGTAACCTTGGATATTTTGTGGCCCAGAAGTCACCAGCAACTCAATTTCTTGCTTTTCGCCTTTTTGGTGTCGGATTAAGAAACATGTGCATCTTCTACTTCAATTCTCATTGCAGTTTCTTGCATGGGAGAGTGGGCAAGAAAATTATATCAACGGTAAGGAACGCGTGCGCTGAGTCAGCCCGGGGACAGAAACCAGAGCATGCGCTATGTTTCTTCTCTTCTGAGAGTTTTGGTTGTCCAACGCGTTGCTTTCGTATCTTGTTGTGATATTTTGCTATCTCGCAAAGCTCAGAAACTTTGGCTTCTTTTTTGGGAAAGGCGGAGGATTCTCAGCCAGTTTTGGCTTGAAGGGGGCCTGCTCGATCACCTTGACAGTCAGGGGAGGCTCACTTTTGACTGGGTGCCTTGACTTTATGATGAGGTCAAGTTTTTCCCTTGCTTTGGTCCTAAGCTTTTCTATCACATTGACTACTTCATGCATAGCTGATAGTTCATCCCCGACTCCGACCACCTTGACGCCGTCCGGATTGAAGGTTACATAGATGGGTGGATGGCCAAAGTCAAGTTCCTTCTCGATAAAGCTGACTACGGTCTGATATTCCTTGCCATCCTTGTAGGGGAAAGTTACCTCACGCTGGGAGATTTTGGCTGCTTCTTTTTTCATTGGTATAAGAATGTTGTTTATGCCCTTCAGAATTTCCTCCCGTAGCTTCTCGCGCTCGATTAAAGCATTCTCGTGCTCGGCATTCAGCACCTTCAGCTGTTCTTGGAGGCCGGCTGACTTATCCTCGTATGGGAGCCCTGAGAGTTCGTGAAAACGCCTCTCAACATCGCTCTTACGCTTGTATTCTTCTAAGGTCTTTTCCAGCTCACCCCGTTTGCCCTCACTGCCCTCTATGTTCTTCTTCAGCTCCTCAAGCTTTGCCACCAGTCCCTCAATTTCGGAAAGCTCCAAGCTAAACCCTCCAACTTATCCAAATGCACGTGCTAATAGAGAGAATAAACCTGGTTTTCTGCGACATAATTGGCCTCCGCAGCTGTTATGAGGTTTTGGCTGGCGCTTTTTCGCCCAGTGCGGTTGTTGGAATTCCCCGCGGCAGTTCTGGAAACTTTTCTTTGATTCTCTGTCCCGCAACCGTTGCTGCCTCTGTAAGAATCTTCTGCGCATCTTCATTTGCTGCGCCAAAGTTTATGGTCATTCCGGAGCCTTGCCCGGCTTCTAACATTATGCCGCTTAGCATGTTGCCTATTTCTCCAAGCTGACTTTCTGCTTCAGGAAAAACGCTTACAAGCCCAGCTCTGACAGAGCTTAACACGCCTAGCGCTGGTCCTAGTGCGGACACCACATCTCCAAGCTCAGATACGGTGCGTAACCTTAACACTATCTGTTCAAGGGCAAGTTCCGCATTCATGATTAGCCTTTCCATTTTGCGGATTTCTGCTAGTTCGCTGGCAAAGACATTTGCGCGTGCAGTGTCATGTTTAGTGTAAGCTTCAACTATTCTTGCAAATACCGTTTTGTCTCTTTGACTGAACCTTTCCGAAGCCTGATCCAGTTTTTGAACTTGGAGTTCAATGCGTCTGACAGCAAAGTCTAAGCGTGGCTTCAGTGGAGCTGGTGACCTAACAGACTCCTTTATGCGCGTTGTAAATGGTTGCTCATCTCTTTGGCTTTTCCATTTCTTAGCGAATCTTTCAGACATAATATTGCTCCAAGAGAGAGATTGTTAAGAAAAAATCTTATGCATTGTTAATATGCTGAAAACATGTACGTATATACGTAGAGTTATACGCCCCATCGAAAACGGTTTTAAGCTTTAATCTTCCAGATAAAAGATGATATTGCGCGTTTTGAAATAATAGACAGAAACATGTAAGTTAAAAAAGCCCACCAAGAAACGTTATCCCAATCTGCCTCAACGCGCGCTAAGGACCAGATCTACGTAATTGAGTATCCTTGGTTTCAAGGATTATGAAGAAACCCAGACATTTTTGTACTCTTGAGATTGAAAACAGCTCTTTTTTATCGCAGCCCTTTTCAAATCTAGTTCAAATATTTTTTATCGCTTTGCGGGCGTGCGTGATGTAGCCCGTGTGCCCAGTCATCACTGTTTGGGGTCTGGTTTTTCCTCTTTCAATTTGCATTCCACGCATCAAACATTCAACTGTTTCTATATTCACAAAGCTTTCTTCCTTTAGAGCTTCAACGGTTTTGACAACCTGATCTATCGTTGGACTGAAAGAGACTATTGTTCCACAGGGTTTTAGAGCCGTGTAGGCGTGTGGGACAACGAGCCATGGAGTTGCCAGATCCAATATTACTGCGTCCACCTCTCTTTCCTCTATTCCCGTAGTTACATCCCCGCTCTTCAATTCCACAAAGTCGATGAAGTTTGCACGCTTCAGATTTTTTTCTGCTGCTTTCTGAAATTCTTCACGAATTTCGTAGCTGTAGACTTTCCCTTCTGGCTTAACATAGTGGGCGAGAGCGGTGGTTAATGCGCCTGTTCCTGTTCCTGCCTCGACAACGCGGCTTCCTGGGCCGATTCCGCTAAACATAACTATAAGCGCGGTGTCTTTTGGGTACGTTATCTGAGTTTTCCGAGTGGACTTCATAATATAGTCGTTCAAAAGAGGCTTTAAAGCTGTAAACTCGACATCCATGCTGCTGGGAATTCGTGAGCCGTAGTCTTTGCCGATTAGGTCGTCGAATTTTATGAACCCCTTGTGCGTGTGAAAAGTTTTTCCAGCTTCAACTTTAATCAAGTATGTTTTTCGCTGGCCAATAGAGAGAAGTACGTAATCGCCGTCGCTTATTTTTTGGTTTATCACATGGTCTCACTATGGCGTATATTTGAAGGGATGCTTTGAACGCTCTTTATTCTCTATAAGCTCATCCATGGTTGGTCTACCTTCCAAAGCTTTCCGGATGGCGTGGCGCATGGCTTTGTAATTGTTTATGTAAACGCGCTGCCTGTCAACAGCTGTCGGATGGACGAACACGTTGGCAATAATAATCAAATCTTCAACAGCCTCCTTAGGAATTGTGCCGTCGGCAACGCTGTCGACAACAGCCTTGGCCACTGCGGTCTGTGCAGGTCCATAAACCATGCTTGCCTGTCGCATGCTCGTTATGGTGACTGTGGGAACTATCAGAGTTACAGGTTTAACTGTTAGATTCGGCTCCAAAATGGCCAATAGCGGCTCGTGTCCAGGAGTTGGAGTAGCCTTGGCCTTCACAAAAGCCTCACCCACCGGGCCGTCTCTTATTCCGATAACAAGATCTATGTGGGCAACCTCTGCGCCTTGCCCCGCTAAAGCTTCGCCCACTTTCAACTTGAAATTCTTTATTGTTTCAGGAGCTATCTCGACC
>Ga0315308_1000649_pt1 | contig 19659 bp, 19 predicted proteins | sample TDP3_MG_FD_203078 | JGI IMG/M metagenome (GOLD analysis project Ga0315308, IMG submission 203078) | Freshwater sediment microbial communities from Lake Towuti, South Sulawesi, Indonesia - TDP3 | ecosystem: Environmental > Aquatic > Freshwater > Lake > Sediment | place: Indonesia: South Sulawesi... | reverse complement strand
TCGCATGCTGGAACTAGGTCTGGCTGACCCTCAACTTCGACCAAGCATAGGTTGCAGCCTTCAAACTCCTTCTCGACCGCGTCACCTACAACTTGCTCGCTGCCACGACAAACCATACTTGTCGCTTTGGTCCTGCGTGAAGGCGGCAAGTCTGGATGATAGCACAGAGACGGAATGTAGATCTCTGAGTTTCTGGCTGCTTCTAAAACTGAAGAGCCCTTTGGCGCCTTGACTTCAACATTGTTTACGAAAAAGGTGACGGTTTCCATGCTTGCGACCGGCAAGAAACTGCTTTTGCCATTACCAAGAGTGAGTTATGGCCTTGGGCTCACAAGCTAAGACACAGGGTAGCAGCCTTTCTCCGGCAACTGGCTTACATGGGGCACAACTGTACTTGATTTTCTTGCGGTGCTCCTCTTTCACAGCTGCCATGGTTCCACCTTCAATGTCAAACTCGTTCGTAATCAGCTCCAAGACCTTGTAGGGACAGGCTTCGACGCATTTGCCGCAGCCATTGCACTTGTCTGTATCTATGGTGATGAAGTAGTCACCCGAACCATCCTTGTAGCCGTAGTTTGCCTGCATCGCCTAACGTAACCCCTGCTCCTTCTCATACAGAGCCTTCGCGAACAAGCCTGCGCCTAACGCACCAGCCAAAATCGGATCCATCTTAGGTTCTAACGCCTCAATCTTCAGGATTCTCTCGAGACGCTGAACTATGCCCATGTTCTTGGCGACGCCGCCAGTTATGACAAAGTCCTTTTCAATGCCTACACGAGTCAGCAAATCAACGATTCTGTCAGCCATCGCAGCGTGGTAAGCAGCGGCAACCCTCTCCTTAGGCCAGCCTTGTCGAAGCAACGCCAGAGACTCAGCCTTCGCGAATATGACGCATGTGTTGCTGACTGGAGGCGGTTCCTGATCAACGCTGAGCGAAACCTTGCCCAGCTCTGCGATTGGCACGCTTATCAGGTCAGCAAAGACCTCTAGGCCTCTGCCCGTTCCAGCAGCACACTTGTCGTTCATCAGAAACGATAGCACTTTCCCTTTGTCGTCGCAGCGTATGGCCTTGCAGTCCTGCCCACCTATGTCCAGAACGGTGCGTACTGTTGGACCGTAAATGTAGTGAGCGCCTCGTGCGTGGCATGCGATCTCAGTTATGGTTTTCTTGGCGAAGGGAACGTTGACCCTTCCGTAGCCTGTTCCCACAACGTAGTTGAGTTTTCCTGTGTCTATGCCAGTGCCATCTAAAGCCCACATTGTCACCTTGATAGCTGTGTCCTCGCTCACGCCCCCAGTTCTCATAACAGCGTAAGAGTAGAGTTCACCGTCAACCATGACCGTAGCCTTGCTTCCAACAGAGCCAATGTCCACTCCAGCCGTGATCATTTTTGCGTTTTGCCAATCTTTGTCGGAAACTGTGCGTCTGTATTCAGGCCATCTCCAAAACTCTTGCGTTTTCACTTCAACTTGTGACATTCATTTTCACCTCGCTGGATTAGCCGCTATCACGGCGGCTCCCAACGCACTCACATACTCGGGAAACTCTGGAACAATTATGTTAGTGTGCAACTCCTTCTCTAATGGCGGCTTAAAACCGGGGTTTAAGGCACATCCGCCGATCAGAACAACGTCTTTCTCAACGCCCACTCTCAGAATCATGGAGCTGATTCTGCCCGCAATCGCGTCGTGAATGGCCTTGGCAATGTCCTCTTTCGAGATTTTGGAATGAATAAGCGAAACAACCTCAGACTCGGCAAACACACAGCACTGAGCGTTCATAGGAATCACGTTAGCTGACTTCAACGAGAGTGGCCCCATTTCTTCGACGTTAACTTCAAGGGCTCTAGCCATGGCCTCGACGAAGGTTCCAGCTCCCGCAGCGCAGCGCTCGTTTATGACGAAATCTCTGACCTTCCCGCCTTCAACCTTGACGCCTCTGCCCTCTTCCGCACCAACGTCAATGACGGTCTTAACTGTTGGAACCGCTTGAAATGCTCCCGCAGCGTCAGCCACAACCTCAGATACGGCTTCCTCAGCGTTTATCGGAGGCTTCTGGACAACAGCGTTTCGACCCATGCCAGTGGCCACGACACGTCCGATGTCACTTCTTGAAAGGCCCGCGTCTTTCAGCGCTGCCTCGAAAACCTCGATTGCCGACTTCAGTACATCAAATCCCACAAGCGCCTTTGCCCGTGCCACCACCTGCCCGTCTTTGAAAATGACAACCTTGGCAAATTTGGCTCCCACATCTACTCCTGCAGTTATCATCCAACTCATCACTCCTTTAATTTCCTAAGCCCCATGCTCTCAAAGAAAGCGGTCAACCGTGCCAGCGTGCCCGCAAAGTCAAAGTCTCGTTCATCACCCATATTGCCTTCAAACGGAAAAACTGGAACACCTGCCTGCAATAGGCCGAATCGATTTTCGGCTATGTGAACACTCAGACCCTCGCAACCACGGTTGTAGTGAAGCAGAACAGCATCGACCTTCCATTGTTTGACGATGCTCTGCATCATCTTCGTCTTCAGTTCCGGCTCATAGAAATGCGCCCATTCAGGTTTATGCATTGTCCATCTAACTATGGCCTGCAGCGCTTCTTCTCTGGTTCGCGGCCTTTGAGGTGGTACTGGTCTAGGTATCCATGTGCCGTCGGGCTGATACTGCCACATGCCTATCAGGCCGAACGTGTAGAGAGAACCTACAGACACTGCGCCGTATTTCTCCATTTCTCTAAAGATTTTTAGGAAACCCCAAGGAGGCTGCGTGTCCGTAATCACACGAAACCTCTCGTTTGGGACAGCAGCTATGCCTCTTTTAACCCTGTCTTGAGTCTCATTGCGTAAAGTCTCATAGAACGCGACACATTCAGGCCGATGCTTCATCAACGTGCCCATGACGTACAGCGAATACATGGTTTTCTCGTCTAAAGGCGCTGGCACCGCCTGATTCAGGGCGCAGACCTCAGCCCACAGTGACGTCGCCTTCATCTCGTTCCAAACAGCTTCGCACAGCAGGGCATCATTGTAGTTTCGTCCAGTCACCTTCTCAAGCCAATCTATACCGTCGCTCAGCTGCCCAACAATATAGTCCACTTTGTAGTCTTCTTCCGGCCCAAAATCTGACGGATACCCCACTGACACATCCACACTGTACATGGGCACTTCCTTGCCCCGCTTCTTCTCAAGCCACTTCACCAGCTGATACCACTTGCCATGACTGCAGCAAATATGATCCTGCCAAATGAAGTCAGGCGCAGGATAGCCATCAACCACAGTACCGTCTGTCAGAATGTACTTATCGAGGAGGATTGAGCCCCAGTAATTGCGCATGTAAGCGCACAGAGTGCGTGGAAACCCCGCAGCCTCAGTGGCATCATGACATTTGGAGGCGAAGTCTTTGTAGAAAGCGACCGTGGCACCGTATGGCTCGCCCGTGATGCAGTAGACGTCCTCTCCTAAGCCTGCGGGTATGCCGCTAAAAGACCATGCACCTCCAGCCCAACGTAGACCACCCTTCTCATGCGCACGCAGGTAGTCCTCGTAGTAGTTCTTGCGCAGGTTTTTGGCTTGTTCCCAACACCTCAATGGTTCACTTGGATATTCCTTCACTTCAACTGAGGTCGTCATTTTTAGAACAACTCCTCTAAGCCTGTCAGTGTCTCTAGAAACGCTTCGACTCTGGTTCGGAACTGTCCCCATGGCACGGTGACATCAAACTCCAATGGATATGTCTGTACACCAACCTGAGCCAACGCATCTTTCAACGGTGGAATCTCTATGCCGTGCGGGTCACAGAACTTGTTCTGAATTATCAAGGCACCATTCACATTGTACTCCTTCGCCAACCTAACAGCATGCTGTATACGAGTAAGTTCAGGCCAATCTTTGCTGGGACAAGGCACACGATTGACGTAGCGTTCAGCGATGGCCTCAAGCCTATCTTCCCTCGGCTTAACATCGTCCCAATAGTAGCGTGTGCCAGTGCAGTGTTCATCAACCACAAACGTGGCGCCCAAGTTCTCAACGTTCTTCATGAAAACTCTGTCATCGTCCTCGCTGCCAATAATCATCAAGCGAATGTCCGAGGCTCGGGCAAGCTTGCGGTCAGGCAGTTCCTGCAACAGCTGTTCCAACAACTTGGTGTGTTCTGCCTTGTCGACCAATTGGCTGGCAAGGGTCATTTCCATGGCTTCCAGACCCGTGAGCTTAGGAGGATCCGCCTTCCTATACTCTGTGACTCTGCGCATCAGCTCTCTGTTGCTGTTTAGTGTAGCTATGCCCTTGTCTAAGTCTTGATCAGTGATGCGTTTGCCTGTCCATTCTTCTAGGCTCTGCTTGAACTTGGCGAGTTCCTGCTTGAAATATGGGACTGCTCGCGGTGTCTGGATTCCGTGTGGCACGTAAATGTAGTAGGCGTAGTCAATTGGTATATGAAGCCGCCAGCCGTTGAACGCTTGGCGCAAGTGTAGGCAAGACTGGCCCTCAACGATGCCGTCCAAGTAGTTGAACTTACCCTTCAAGCCCTGGGCTAAAGAGTCGCGGCAGAAGTGACAGTACATAGCGAATATGTACGGCTCGGTCACGGTGGGCGGCTCATGACTGCCCAGAACTCGTACAGGCAGAATGTCTGCGGCGGAAAGGATTTCCTCGGGCACGTAGGTGCAGAAATAGCCTATAACCTTGTTTCCTGTCCTTTCCTTCCACGCCTTAGCATATTCGTGTCTTTTGTCTATCCATTCCCGAAACTGCGCAAAGATTTCATCAATCATTGTAAGCGAACCTTCTTCGTCAAATATTTGATATATAATTTCAGTCTTTCAAATATAAAAGTCTAGTCATTTATATTTTTCCGCCCGATGATCTGCGCAAAACTCAAATTCTTCATGAAGAGCCATAGAGAAGGTCTGGGTTTAGGCTGGTGGAAATGGTGGACGACCAAGTTTTCGAGAAGATTAAGGACAGAAGTACGGATTTTTTCAGACATTCGCATCACGACTGGTCCCACATCGAGAGAGTTTACAATCTGTCTATGAGAATAGCGGAAGAGGAAGAGGCTGACTTGGATGTGGTTAGGGCTGCTGCGTTGCTTCATGACGTTGCTAGAGCCATGGAAGACGAGGGCAAAATCGAAGACCACGCAGTTGAGAGTGCAAAGATAGCAAAGAGGATTCTCGAAGAAGTCAATTTTCCAGCAGAAAAGACGGTCAGGGTTATCCAATGCATCAAAACCCACAGGTTCAGACGTGGCTTGAAACCAGAAAGCCTCGAAGCAAAGACACTTCAGGACGCAGACAGACTGGACATGCTAGGTGCGATTGGAATAGCAAGAGTGTTCACGCGGGGCGGCTGGAGCAACAAGCCCATACACGACCCTTCGATTCCACCGAAGAAAAAGTATGATGGGAAATCGCTCACTTCGGTAAATCACATTTACGAAAAAATCCTGAAAGTCAAGGACACGATCAACACAGACGCTGCCAAGAGTATTGCTGAAGACAGACATCGGTTTGTTGAGAATTTTCTTGACAGACTTCTCAAGGAATGGAATGGGGAGATGTAGCTCGAACCTCTACCTTTAAGTTACTGTGTCTTTCGGAATGCTTCTTTTGGCGAATTCTTGGAGTCTTCTGACTGCGTTGATTCGCTCTTTTTGACCCACCTTTGCCTGTTCAACCGCATTTCTCAGAATCCCGATTATTTCATCGTATGTGCGTCGATCAACTGGGTATGGGACTCCGTCTTTGCCGCCTACGCAGAAGCTGTACTTAACTGGGTCTTTCCAGCTCGGAGGTGCACCATAAACCAGTTCGGCTACGAGTGCTAAGCCTCTGACCGTTGCCGGCCCAACGCCTCTCACGCTTAGCAACTGCTCATAGTTCTCTGGCTGGAAATCATACATTCTCCCTGCGAGCTTCCAGTTTAGCGTTCTAGGCATTGACAACGTCTCGATGGCGTAGTCTTTCCAACCAGTCTCTGGAAGCCACCTCTTCAGCGACATCTGATGGGTTGGTCTGACTGATTCCATGAGCCGTATCAGTTTCTTGGGCTGTTCTTTGACGAGGTCTGTTGAAACCTTTCTGCAGCTCTCACTAGCCTTGGCAGTCATGTCTAATGCGGTGTTTCTCCTCACGTCACCCACAATAGCGTCGTGAGGTTCAACTACGAAACTCTGAACATGCTCGGAAAGCCAATGATACCTGCGAGCCGTTCTATCTTGGTCACTCATGCCCTGCTGAACAACAGCCCAACTGCCGTCTTCGGACAAGAAAAACGCGTGATGATACAATTGATAGCCTGCCTGAATGGCTGTGTTGTCCACCCTAGCGCTCATGCGACTGGCATGCTGCAGTTCTTCGATCTTGCCCGTGGACAAGCCGAACTTCTCACCTGCTTGGTCAATCTCTTCCGGGGCCTTCCGCGATGTTTTGCCCTTGCCTCCGCACACAGCAGTTCCGTGCTCCTCAGGCTTGACTGCATTCTTGAGCACGCCGGTCAATACTGTTGTGACGCCTGATGAATGCCAGTCATAACCTAAAACGCAACCAAGAGCCTGAAACCAGTACGTGTCTGAGATCCTTCGAAGAAACTCGTCACGACCATATTCGTCAATGATAACGGTCGTCATCTCATGAGCCAACTTGACCATTCGAACAACTAGCCATCGTGGGGCGTGTCCATCGTGAAGAGGAAGCTCAGCTAAGCCAGTTCTCTGCAACACGCACACCCATAATACAGAAATAATATGCGCGCTGAAACCGTATTAACCATGCTCTCTACGCCTGACCAAATGGCCTTCTCGATCGATTTCTCCGTGTCGAATCCGCGTTGAAGAAATGGGAACAGTATCCTCAGCCGGAACCATGTCAATAACAACAAGCTCCAACGGCTTCAGCCCATTAGCTGCTCGTTTCCTGTTGATCGTCAAGCCGACAGGCTCTGTTTCTTGGCTGACAATCAACGCGTCGGCGATGGTTGTGGAAAGTGTGATGCCATAAGGCGTGTCCAGCGGAACAATCTTCGTCCGTTCAAACACGCCTTGCTTCTGGAGGAAACTCCTTAGCTCTTTAAGTCGCTCCTCGTATATCGCGACTTCATGGTTCTTTCTAAGCTCTCTCGCCAGTTGATCCGACGACAACCCTACAATGACCCTTTTGCCCACTTCAAAAGCCTTCATGATCAGGGCGCGGTGACCCTTGTGAAACTCGTCAAAGGTTCCGCCGACGAGCACTGTATCAAATTTCCTGTCCATCGCCGTCACGTTTCCCGCTGAGGCTAAGGAGTTGTCTAACTTTTTGAATGCACTTTCTGGTGAACAAGGTCAAGAAGCTTCTTGGCGATGTCTCGCTTGGGCGCCAACGGTATGTGCACGACTTTTTTGTCTCTGCTCACTATGAAGACCTCGTTCGTGTCGGCTTGAAAACCGGCACCTTCTCTGCCAACGTCGTTCGCCACTATGAAGTCTGCTTGGCTGCTTCTCAGACGTTTGCCAGCGCGCTCAACAAGCTCGCGATCCGAGACCTTGTATTCCGCTTTGAAAGCCACCAAAAGCGTTTTGGGACTAACCTTCTTGACTTGGTCGATTATCTTTGGCAGAGATCTGAGTTTCACTTCAAACTCATGCACGGTGTGGGAGTCAATTTTCTCCTTCCGCGAACTCTCAGGCGCAAAGTCAGCCGCAGCGGCAGTCGCTATTACCATGTCGTATCGAGCGGTCTTCAGCTCTGAAAGAACCAAGTCATACATCTGTTTTGTCGTTTCAGCACGCCGAATCTTCATGCCGTAAGGTGGAGGAGCTGTTCCCGGACCATAAATGAGCGTCACCTGAGCGCCTCTTCTCAGCGCTTCCTCTGCAACAGCTATTCCCATCTTTCCAGAACTCTTGTTAGAGATCACACGTATGGGATCGATGTACTCAATTGTCGGTCCAGCCGTGACAAGCACGCGCGAACCCTTCATGTCCTTTGCAGCCAGCCTACGAATAGCCGCATTGACGATCTCCTCGGTGGCTGCAATCTTCGCCTTTCCCTCTTGAATTCTTGGTTCGACAAACTCGACGCCCAGCGCCCTCAGTTTTTTCATGTTTTCGACTACGATTGGATGCCGATACATGGATTCATGCATTGCTGGAACAATCAGCATGGGGATGCCTAAGCCAAAAGCAGCGGATACCACAGACGTTACAGCGGTGTCATCTATCCCGCATGCAATCTTACTAATAGTGTTGGCCGTCGCAGGAGCCACAAGAATCAAGTCAGCCGTGCCTTTGGGGTACTCACCTGTTAGAGCTACATGCTCAATTTTTCCAGTGAGCTCAGTTGTTACAGAATTTCCAGTGGCCCATTCCATAAGATAGGGATGAATGATTTTCTGAGCCATCTCCGACATAACAGCGAAAACCTGCGCTCCATGCCTCATCAACTCCCGAGCGATTTCTGAACACTGCACAGCGGCGACGCTGCCAGTTATGCACAAGACTACTCTCTTGTCTTTCAGTTCGCTTCCCCTTGTCCCTACGATGTCCTTTGACGGATGTTCACTCAAATCCGATATCCTTCCTACCTCTTGAGTTTCTTCACTGCTTCGTTTAAGTCTTCTAAGAAGACTTGAATGTGAAAAGCTCTGATGTGAGGCATGACCACAACTCGAATATAATCTGGAAAGAGCGCAATTGCCCATCCCCTCCTTCGCAATTCCTGAGCCAAAGCCTGAACACTTACGTCCTCAGATCTTATGCCAATGACATTCAACGTCGGACGCGTCACCAGACTCAAACCTTCTATTTCCTCGATTCCTCTGGCAAGCTTAAACGTCAGTGTCATGCAGCGTTTGAGGATTTTTCGGTATCCCTCTCTTCCCATATGCTTAAGCAGCGCCCAAACGGCAAGAGAGGCCGCTCCAGGTCGAGTTCCCAAAAGCGTTGTTTGTTCTGTTTCGCCTCCAGCCAAGTAGGAGACTCGTTTCCCGACAGCTTTCATCATCACTGCGTCTCTGAACAGGATTCCACCTGCGGGAACAGGGGCTAATCCCATCTTGTGAGGATCAGCCGTGATCGAACAGACACCAAGAAGCCTGAAGTCAAAATCAGGCACGTTGAAGCCTAACTCCTTTAGGAATGGTAGCGCGAAGCCGCCGAAAGCAGCGTCTACGTGAAGATAGATGTTGCGGGTTAGAGCCATTTCTGAAAGTTCGGCTATTGGGTCGACTATGCCTAACCCAGTTGTACCTGCAACTGCGACGAGTGCACACGTTCTGTTTGAAATTTTGCTTTCGGCATCCTCCAAGTCCATTCGAAAATGGTCATCAAGCCTTACCTTAACGAGTCTGAGGTTCAACAGGTCCGCGGCTTTTTCAAAGGAGAGATGCACAGATTCCGGTGCTACGATTTCACGTCGATCATTGTTGTAAAGGTTTCTAGCTGCCCACATTGCCAAGATGTTTGCCTCTGTTCCGCCTGAAACGATGTGTCCAACAGCTTTGGGATGTGACAGCAACGACCCAAGCATTTGCACGGCTTCTTGTTCAATCTCGGCTGTTGCAGGAAACAGCCCGGGATCTCCAAGGTTCTTTTCTAAAAAGCGTGCATAAACCTGCCTCGAGAATGGATGAGGGTAAGCACACATTGAACCCAGGATTCTGCCAGAATCGTAAGTGAAGTCCTTTTGGAGTCTGCTTCTGAGTTCTTTGAGGATAGCGCTTTTTGGGAGACCTCTTTCTTGCAGTTCATTCAAGTGGCTTTGGCTCCAGCAAAGTCAGTGATAGGTGTGTTCCTCGTCGGGATAATCTCCGGCTCTTACCTCTTGTCTGAAGTTTTCGACGGCCTGCTTTATTATCTGGTTCAGGTTGGCGTACCTCTTGACGTATTTCGGGCTGAAAGAGGGATCGAGCCCTAGCATGTCATTTATAACTAAAACTTGTCCGTCGCAGTGTTTTCCAGCGCCAATCCCTATGGTTGGAGTGGCTACAGCTTCGGTGATTTTTTTGGCTAAGCCTGCAGGTATGGATTCCAAGACCATCGTGAACACGCCGAGTCTGTCCAGTTCTGTAGCGTCTTGGAGGATTTTGTGGGCCTCGTCAGCCGCTTTGCCTCTCACTCGATAAGCTGGAGCTGTCTGGGGCAAGAGCCCAACGTGGCCCATCACAGGAATTCCACTGCTTATCAGGGTTCTTACCACTTCAGTTTTGTTTCCTTCAATCTTAACCCCGTGTGCCCCCGCATTCAAGAAGCCCCTAGCATTTCTTAAGGCGTCTTCGACGGTGTTGTCGCTGTTTATGGGCATGTCGCCAATCACAGGTGTCTTTTGGACTCCTCTGGCCACAGCTCTGGTATGATACAGCATGTCTTCCATAGTCACGGTTTTCGTGTCCGTGTAACCTTGCACAACCATTCCTAGGCTGTCGCCAACTAGAATTATGTCGATTCCCTCTTCGTCAAGTATTTCGGCGATTTGATAGTCGTAAGCTGTCAGCATGATTATTTTCTCTTTGCCTTTTCGGTCTCTGAACTCGTCGAGTTTCACTTTTTAGCCTCCTCCAAGAATCTGATCAGGTCCACCATTGTTTCGTTGATCGGCGTTGGAATGTTGTGTTCTTTCCCGAGTTCAACGATTCTTCCGTTTAAAAAGCTAATCTCGGTTTTCTTGCCCTTCATGATGTCTTGGCACATAGAAGAGTAATTGGTGTAACTTCTGATTTTGTGGTCTATTTCGGTTTCGAGGCCATGTTCGAAACGTATTCCTTCAGCTTTTGCTACGAGAGTGCATTCTTCAACAAGTCCATGTCGTACTTCTCTGAGAGAGGCTGTGCTGATTTCATTGTTTCTGACTCTCAGAACAGCGGTTAACGGATTTATGACGCAATTGACAACCAGTTTACTCCATTCTTCCCTTTCCATGTTCTGCGTAACTTTAGCTTTCATTCCGCTTTCTTTGAGCAGAGCCTTGATTTTTTCCCCGGTTTTAGTGCGTTCGATTACTGTGGGGCCATTCCAGAATTTTATTTTTCCTGGCTCCATGAATTCCGCGGCCATCAGAACCAAGCCTCTCACAACCTCGACTTTCTGTCCCACTGCTCTTTGAACCAGTTCTTTGATTTTCAATCCATTCTGCAGAACCAAGAAAACGGTGTCTTCTCTTATCAATGGTTTCAAGCCTGTGACAGCTCTAACTGAATCTTGTGCCTTTGTAGTCAGAATGATCAGCGAATTCGGTGGAACTTCTTCGATGCTAGCTTGAGCCTTCACTGAAAGCTTACCTTGGATTTCTCCTTCAATCACCAATCCATGCGAATTGATAGCGTCAACGTGAGTTCTGTTGCCAATCAGGGTCACATCATTTTTTCTCGAGAGAAGGGCACCGTAACAGCTGCCTATTGCCCCGGCGCCGAGTATGAAGATCTTGCGGAAGCTCATATTTCAGATTCCTCTAGGATTGTCAGGTATGTTCCCTCCGCGGCTAGGGTCGCGAGTCTTTTGTTTATCATTTTTATGGCTTCGCTGAGATTCTTCTTGTTGTCGAAACTCGAAGCAAGTTTTCGAAGGTTCTTCTTGTCCTCTGTTCTGAGTTTTTTCGCGATTCTTGTTAGGGCTGGTGTGGCTCTAATGATGTTATCCACTATTGTGACCGTTGCGGATTGAGCGGTTCGCGACAGTGGATTGAGATCTATGGCTATGACTTTTTTACCCATTTTCACCAAAGCTTGGGTTCGATCACCATCCTCTAACGGAACCAGAACCGCATCAGCAATCAGAATCCCCCTTGGATCAACCCGTCTACGTTCGCTTGCAACCTCAGGCATCTCTGCTGAGGACGCTTCACCCACACCCAAAACCTCTTTTGCACCAGCTTCCTGAAACAGATTTGCGATAGCTAATTCCCTCTCAAGCGATCGATGAAACAGATTCACCTCGATTTTTGCATTGACCTCTTTGGCCAGTTTCACCATATCTTCTGCCGCGAGAGCCGTAGCGTTTCCGTTGACCGAAATGACCGGATGTCTGGCTGTCAAGAGAAATGCAGCCGCAGCCTTCATCGCTTTGAGAGCATTTGAAGAGGTTTTCTCGCCAAGCAGGTAGTCGAAGGCCTCTCCCCTGCCGTGAGCCAACAAGCCAGCACTTGCAACCACGCCTGTCTCGAACCTCTCGACCAGCCTCTCCCGGATTAGTAGTGACTCAGCTCTCGGATGTTTCGGCGAAATCTTGGTTTGTCTCATTTGAGTACGCGGGCTCCTTCGAAGTCTATTTCCGCCTTGATTATGCCATGCTGTGATTGCCTATGTTTCCGGAAGATTCTGAGCAGCTTCCCGACTTCGTCTTGCCTAACGAGCGAGAAAACGGTCTCTCCGAATATGGCCATGCTGCAGACGAAACCTTCACGGTCTGCTTCTGCCAGAACCTTCCTCACTCTGTCTGTTATCAGTGAAGTTGACTCGGCAAAGTCGCGAGAGAGCCGCAGAAACTCAGGAACACGTGGCTTTCTAACAAGCTCGTCAACAAGCTTTCCACCGCACTTATTAATTACTTGGTGAAGTTTAGGGTCGGTCAAGGCTTTCCTTGTTGATGAAGGACCGAAGGGAAGGCAGACCACAATGTAGTTGCCATCTACTGCGATGGGTTTTATTTCTCCTATTCCGGGAGCCCCGGGGCTTGCTCGGATTTCCATTCCTCCAAACGTTTGCGCAATCACTGTTCCGAGTCCTGTTCGGCACTTGACTTCAGCGACATGAGCTATCTGAGCGGCTTCAATCTTGGAGAGTTCAAGCCCTAAGAGCTCATTCAAAGCTAAGGCTAAGCTTAGAGCGCCGGCTCCGCTTGAGCCCAATCCACATCCTACTGGAACTTCAACTTCATGTTGTACGAGTAGTCGATAATTCGTTGGTGTAAGTGATAGGAAGGCGTCCGCAACGCTTTCTGAGACTTCGGCTGTGTTTGTGGCTTTGCCGTTTATCCTGATTTCCACAAGTTTTCTGGCAGACTTGCGTGCCAGAACGGTTGTTTTTACTCCCTTCTTCAGTGAGACACCCGCGCCTCTGGAGCCTTTGAACAATGGATTTTCAGGCTGATCGAATATCTGGAAAAAGCCGGTGATGTGCGCAGGTGAAAAAGCTGTGGATTTGGACTCCATGTTATACACCGAATTCCAATGATTCTCCAATGCAACCCGCTTGTGAGAGTTGGCAATGTAGAACGAATTGAGATAAATATTTTGTATGCAATGTTTAAACAACTATAAATCTCATGGACTTTTCACTGAACCATACTAATACAAGCCCTAAACCAGTGGAGGGGGGAATTGCGGGAGATATTTCCATTTGCCCGATTCAAATTCTACTCCGAACTTTCAGTGGTAGGGCGAGAAGTGAGCAATTTAAACGAGAATTTAAATCTATCCCAACAAGCGTGATTCGCCGCTATTTTGCTAAATTGGGCTTGTCTTGGCCATTTTTCTATGGGCTGAGTTTATGCGGAAAAATTAATAGCCGAACTAAGCAAAATGAATCGAAAAAGGAGCTATTAGAATGGTTAGGCTATGCAATTACAAGATTAAGCTAACTGTTGCACCTGAGGAAAGTAGCATAGCCGTTGAGGCTGTCATAAGGCTCAGCTTAGAAAGTAGAGATGTTGGCTGCTTAACATTCAACCTGCATAAGGAGTTCTCTGTTGATTACGCAAGAACTGATAAGCCGCTTGAGTTTGATTTTCCAAGCGACAACAAATCGTCAAATCCTTTCATGCCTGATGCCAGACTCCTAAGAATTGATTTGCCAAGGAAACATCCGAGAAAAGAGAAGGTACTCTTGAGGTTGAAGTATGCAGGTCCGCTAAAGGACTGGACATCGAAATGGAAAACAAATCGCGTTACTTGGGAATGGACTGAGCTCGGTCTTTACAGCGCATGGTTTCCATTTAACCCTGATTACGGAGAGTTTACCTATTCTGTTTTGGTTAATGTTCCAGATAAACACAAAGTTGTAGGACTTGGGGAAGTAAGCAGGACGAGAGAGAGATGGCTTCTTGTTGAGAAAGAAAAAGTCAATGATATAGTGGTTATTGCGAGCCCAAGACTGAAGAGTTCACTGGTCAAGAAGGGTGAACTAAGCATAACTCTGCATTATGTAGAGTTGAATGAAGTTTTCAAAGATTATCTGCGAGAAAACGTATCATGGTTGTTAAGCCATTTCCAGTCTTGGTTTGGAGGCACTTCAAGAAAAGAAATAACAATTGTTGTTCTGCCTAATTTCCGTGTTGAGGGTGGCGGTTATGCAAGGAAGGGTCTCGTTGTTCTGCTCCCCGAGGAAAAGCCGAATGAAGAATCTTTTCGCTACATTGCCCATGAAATCGCCCATTTATGGTGGATGAATGCACCTTCAGCCAGTTGGGAAGATTGGTTGAACGAGTCTTTCGCGGAGTATTCAGCTTTAATGTCCTTGAGAGAAAGATTTGGTGATGAAACCTTTCAAGGGTTTCTTAGAAGAAAGAGTGAGAGAGTAAAGGATTTACCACCGATTTTTGGATTGCAAAGGGATGATCAAAAGGCTTTCAATGTTCTCTATGATAAAGGTCCAGCCATACTTGGCAAACTTGAACGCAAAGTCGGAAAGGAAACGTTCATTAGAATACTAAGAGAATCATCGACGCGAAAAGTCAGACTGACAAGCGAATTTCTGGATGTCTTGAGCTGCATAAGCTCGGCGAAAAACAGAGACTGTTTTGAAAAGTTACTGGAGACCTGAAGCAAAATTTGGAAATTCCCACACTTGGCAATAGAGCTTTCTTTTATTAGTCCCTATAAGCCAGTCTCTTCAGTTCCAATTTGGAGAAGGCTGGATACAACTCGGTAATCCAATTTCGCTGTTCGTGAGATATCGCCACTGCTGCAGTGTGTGTTTGAACATCTTTAAATTTCATTGACTCGCACTTACAATCATCTCTGAGCGGTTCTCTCGGTACGCTTAAATGCTCTCCCATGCACTTCTCAGAGCGACTGAAGGGATATCTCGATGGTTGATGGGAGAATCGTTGGGGTTGCGAAGCTTCTTGTCGACCACTCCACACACACAAAAAGCGGAGATCGAGTTTTGATTCGCACAGGCGTACCGGCAAAGGATCTTGCACTCGAAGTCTACAAGCACGTTCTGCATCGAGGAGGACACCCCTGGATACACACCGACCTCCCTGGAGCCACATACGTCTTCTACAAACATGCAAGTGAGGAGCAACTAGCCTTTCTTCCTGAACACGAGCTTGCCGAAATCAAAAACACTGATGTCTACATCTCGCTTGGTGCTCCATTAAATGTTAAGGAACTTACTAGCATTGACCCTTCCAGAATCAGCACTAGACTCAAAACGATGAAACCTGTAACTGACTGGAGAGTTGAAAAGACCCGGTGGGTCGTCTTCGCCTACCCAACGGAAGCATTAGCTCAGGAGGCTGAAATGCCTCTACAGGAATTCGAGGATTTCGTCTTCAGCGCATGCTTGATCGACCGGAAAGAAGTATCGGGAAATCTCCACGCGCTCAAACGCCACGTTGACGCAACTGACAAGGTGAGAATCGTCAGTCCAGACACTCAGCTAGAGTTCAGCATCAACGGCAGAAACTCGATCGTGGCCGACGGAGAGAAAAACATGCCTGACGGCGAACTATTCACAAGCGTAGTCGAAGACAGCGTCAACGGCAACGTGAGATTCGACGTCCCAGCAATATGGTTTGGCAACATCGTTGAAGACATCAACCTGACCTTTGACCATGGGAAAGTAACTGGGGCCAAAGCGGGCAAGAACCAACCTTTCCTCGAGAAAATACTGGCGACAGATGAAGGAGCCAAAAGAATCGGAGAGTTCGGCATAGGATTCAACTATAGAATCACCAGATCAATCAAGAACATACTGTTTGACGAAAAAATCGGCGGAACAATACATTTCGCCTTAGGAAGAGGATACAAAGATGCCTTGAGCCAAAACGAATCTGCGGTTCACTGGGACATGATAAAAGACCTGCGCAAAGACGGCGAAATCTACTTCGACGGAAAACTCGTCATGAAAAACGGAAAATGGCTAAACGTTTAGCCTCCAATGATTAGGTTTTCTTCTGTGCCACAATGTGCAAGTGTCCACCGTAGCCAACTATGCTTTGCTCCTCGCAGAATCCAAGCTCTATTTCCAGCACTTTTTGAACCTTGGCTTTGTCCTCTAGTATGGCGCTGGTTTCCGGTCTTGTCATAAACATCACAGGCTTGCCAACAATTTTGACAACTTCGAACCCGTGCTTTGAGAATAGTTTCTTGAGGTCTCTTGGTGTGAAAAGCCAGCAGTGAAAATCCCAATCTTTAGCGTAGAATCTTTTCTTTTCAAATACTTTGTGAAATAAGGCAAAGTCAACTTCAGGTTGGTTGAGCATTCGACGCAAGATGGCATAAAGGCTGTCCACTCCACCAGATAGATAACAGTTTGGCTTAAGGACTCTCCCAAGCTCTTTGACCGCCAGGTCTGGGTCGGAGCAATATGATATGGGATCACCCTCAGCTAGGACAAAGTCGAATGTGTCGTCTGCAAAAGGCATGCTGCATATGTCACCTTGACGCAGCGATATGGTCTTCTCCAAGCCTTGCTCCCTTACCTTGCTTGATGCCACATTCAACATGTCTTGTGAAATGTCAAACAGAACAACTTTCAATCCTTTCTTTGCGATCGGAATAGACCATTTGCCGGTGCCTCCGCCTGCATCCAAGACAACTCCAACATGTGGCAAGTAAGGCTCAATGTAGTGCCAAGTCACATTGTCATATATCTCCTTGAAAAAGGGCACTTCATACTCTTTGTCATAGTCTGATGAGGTTCTTCGATAGTAGGCAATTACTCTTGCCGATTGCTCATCAATCACGTGGTTTCACCATGCATAGATTGTGCGATCGCTCGAATTTAGTTTGCGCCGTTAGCTGTTGTTGAAAGTTGCGGGCACGCAAAAACGCTCAGAGCCACATGTCTTCACTCGTTGCTAATAATTCTTTAAAGCAGTAATTGAATATTACAAGCAATCATCATGCGGATGCAATAAGGGCGGGTCTACGTGGCTAATCAGCAGGAACTGAAAATTCGAGCACAAGAGGAAAAGTGGAAGCAGGAAATCCTAGCTAAGACGCTTGAAAGGTTTCCTGAACGCAAGAAAGAGTTCAAGACAGACTCTAACATACCTTTGGAACGAGTGTACACTCCAAAGCACATCGAGAATCTCGATTACACGCGCAGTCTAGCCTTTCCAGGCGAATATCCATTCACACGTGGCATCTATCCAACCATGTATCGCGGCCGCCTCTGGACAATGCGTCAATACGCTGGCTTTGGAACAGCCGAGCAAACAAACAAGAGGTTCAAGTATCTGCTTCAGCACGGTCAAACAGGCCTCAGCGTGGCCTTCGACTATCCAACGCAGGTGGGCTATGACTGCAGCCATCCAATAGCGGTGGGAGAAGTGGGGAAAGTTGGAGTGAGCGTTAGCAGCCTAAAAGACATGGAAACACTCTTCAATGAAATACCGCTCGACAAAGTCACAACTTCAATGACGATTAACGCACCGGCAACAGTTCTTTTAGCCATGTACGCTGCCGTTGCGGAGAAACAGGGCGTCCCACAACTCAAGCTTGGCGGAACGGTTCAAAACGACATTCTGAAAGAGTATGTCGCCCGAGGACTATACATATTTCCGCCCAAACCGTCGATGAAGCTGGTCACAGACATTTTCGAATACTGCTCAAAGCACATGCCCAGATGGAACACCATAAGCATAAGTGGCTATCACATACGTGAAGCGGGGGCAACAGCTACTCAAGAGGTAGCCTTCACCTTGGCCAACGGCATGGCCTACGTGGACGCAGCCATTAAACGAGGACTCAACCTCGACGACTTCGCCAGTCGGCTCTCCTTCTTCTTTGCATCGCACAACAGCTTCCTAGAGGAAGTAGCCAAGTTTCGCGCTGCAAGGAGACTCTGGGCCAAAATCGTACGCGACAGGTTCAACGCCGAGAACCCAGCTTCATGGCAGCTGCGCTTCCACACGCAGACATCAGGTGTAGCCCTGACGGCGCAACAACCACTTAACAATGTCATTCGCGTCACGATGCAGGCTTTAGCCGCCGTTCTAGGCGGAACCCAGTCTTTGCACACCAACTCGTATGACGAGGCCTATGCGCTACCAAGTCGAGAGGCTGTGACCATAGCGTTGAGGACCCAGCAGATAATCGCGCATGAAAGTGGAGTCGCCGACACAGCTGACCCGCTGGCAGGGTCGTACTGCATCGAGTATCTGACCAACCAGATAGAGGAGGAAGCGACACGGTACATAGACACCATAGATCGTATGGGTGGAGCCGTCACAGCGATAGAGAAGGGCTACATGCAACGCGAAATAGTGGAAAGCGCCTACCGAAACCAACGCGAGGTCGAAGACAAAGACAAGATCATCGTAGGCGTCAACGAATTCACGACTGAAGATGAGACCCCCATTAAGACTCTGAGAGTCAACCCTGCAGTGGAGAAGAAACAGAGCCAGAGATTACACATGCTTAAACGAAAGAGAAACAACGCAAAGGTCAAGGCAACTTTGGCTCGACTTCACAGTGCAGCAGAACATGACGAGAACCTTATGCCAACGATGATTAAAGCCGTCAAAGAGCACGCGACAATAGGAGAAATCTGTGATGTCCTGCGACGGGTTTATGGGGAATACAGAGCACCCACGATCTTCTGAGAACGCTATTTTATAAGCACTAAAACGTCGCCTTCGTTCACGGCTTTGCCTTCCTCTGCCTTCACTACGTCTACCACTCCGCTTTTGGGAGACGTGATCTCGTTCTCCATCTTCATGGCTTCAAGGACGCAGACCACACTGCCTGCCTTCACAGCATCACCCTTTTTGACTCTGACCGAAATGATCTTGCCGGCCATTGGAGCCGCAATCACGCCCTCACCTAATGCTTTAGTCGGTCTTGCCACAAGTTCTGAAACTGGCGACGGCACCGCAATGCCAATCCTGGGCGCTGCTGGAGGCAACTTGAGTTCAACCTTGAAAGCAATGTTGTTGACTTTGATTGAAAGTGGCGAGTTTTTCTGCAAGGTTGAAAGTTCAACTTGGTACGACTTTCGGTCGACTCTTATAGTGAAGGTTTTTGAGTTTTCAGGTTCCTGTTCAAGGGTGACCTCACGTGGTCTGCTGTTCACCTTGACTGAAAAGGGTTCGCCAATTGGGCATTCGGTCACCTCAACTTGATAGGTTTTTCCGTCTATCGTGATTTCCCTTTTCACCGTTCGCACCTGTTTTATCGTAGAGCTTTCTGCGTGGTCAGCTCTTCCCGACCAGCCAAGCTCCAAGCCGAGAATCTGCGAGGCCGTCTCGTGGGAATGACTGCTATGATCTCGCTTCTTCCCTTCAGATAGGCGGCTATGGCCGTTGACACTGCGGCAATCTCCTCAAACTCCTTTCTTTCTTCTGGAGGTAGAAGTGTCTTGAGCGACTCTTCTTCATAAGCTGTCTCTCTCCTCTTGAAGAACTCGAGCGCCGCCTGAGGGAACAACACGTAGGTTAAGGCGTCTTCCTCGCTTTGGAATAGTTGTCTAGCTTCTTTTGGAATGGTTTTCAACTCTGGCTTGAGCAGATCAGCTGGCC
>Ga0315308_1000647_pt1 | contig 19671 bp, 15 predicted proteins | sample TDP3_MG_FD_203078 | JGI IMG/M metagenome (GOLD analysis project Ga0315308, IMG submission 203078) | Freshwater sediment microbial communities from Lake Towuti, South Sulawesi, Indonesia - TDP3 | ecosystem: Environmental > Aquatic > Freshwater > Lake > Sediment | place: Indonesia: South Sulawesi... | reverse complement strand
CAAACCTAAAGTCAGGACTCCATTAAAGAATTGCATCAGGAACCAGACTCCCAAAAATATGAAAGCAGGTAACTCAATTATCTGGAGAAAGAAAAAGACTGGTACAAGAGTAATCACCCGGGAGTTTGGATAAAGGACAAAATAGGCCCCCAAAACTCCAGCAATAGCTCCACTCGCCCCAATTGAGGGCACCGAAGAAGTGGGATTGGCAAAGATGTGAGCCAGGCTTGCCCCAAACCCACACAAAAGATAAAAAAGCGGAAATCTAAAATGCCCTAATCTGTCCTCTACATTATCTGCGAATATCCAGAGGTACAACATATTGCCGAGAAGGTGAACCCATCCTCCGTGCAGGAAAAGGGAGGTAAATATAGGGAAGTAACGCCCCAGCGGCGCTTGACGCACAGTGAGTCGGGGAGCGAAGAACCTCGCTGGAACCACGCCGGCAAATTTGACGAACTCCGGCAAGTACCGGCCCAGGCTAATCTCATAAAAAAAGACAGAAATGTTGGCCATAATCAGAAGGAGCGTGACAATCGGATATTTTTCTGACGGTATTGTGTCTTTAAGGGGAATCATAGGCGATAGACCTTGCGCTACTTGGCTGAAATGCCCAATTTTTCATATAGAGACCGGAAGTCAATCTCTCTATTGACCAGTTCTACTGCTCTGGCCACCTTCCTTTTACCACTGACTCTTAACCTCTTGAGTAGATTCTCTATTTTCTCCACCGTGGTCAGGGTGTCTTCTTTGACTGCTATCATGGGGACTTCCCGTTCTTCGGCACGAGAAACGATGATATCGCTGGGAAAAAGATTGCCAGTCAAAATGATGCACTTGGTTGAGGTCTCCAGGGCAGCGAGTTGGATGTCCGGTCGGTCGCCTCCGGTAATAACCGCTTTATTTCGAACTTTTCGGAAATACCTCAAAGCTCCCTCAACGTTCATTGCGCCAATCATAAAATGTTCCACTAACTCATCCACTCTGTCATCGCAACAGAGAATTTCTCCTCCCAGATTATCACAGAGTTCTCCAACGCTAATAGCATTTAATATGGTATCCTGGGGAATCATACCCAGCACCGCGATTCCTTCCCTCTTTAGAAAAGGGAGTATTCTCCTTCTGAAGTAGTCAATCTTATCTGAAGCTACACAATTTAGAACAGCACCTATAAAGTTTTCTCCCAGAAATTCTCTTGCGGCAAGGATGGGGTCTACCAAAACATCTGTTTCACACTTGGTCACTAATATAGTTTTTGCTTTCATCTTTTTAATTAATCTTTCTCCCGGAATACCCAAGAATGAACCTTCCTCGAGATTGCTTCCTCCTCCTATCAGAACTAAGTCTCTGCCTCTGGCGATTTTGCTATAAGCCTCCATTATTTTTTTCTCAAGATTCACTAACCTTCTGGTATAGGCTTGAATAATCAAGTCTTGAGTGAGAACGACCGGGCAAACCAAATCTAAGGGATCCCTTAAGCCCAAGATTTCTTCCAGCGAGACTCCGTCCTGGTCAGCTAATACCTTGCCTACCCTAACCGGGAGCCTTCCCAGAGGTTTAAAATAGGCAACAGATATGCCGTCGCTTTGAAACTTCTTTCCCAGACCTATACAAAGAAGAGTCTTTCCAGAATACTCGCAAGTAGAACCAACATATAGGGGAACCATATTTACCTCCTATGTGAATCAGCAGTATTGTCAAAAATCCTTGTTTTATTCTCTCTCCTTGCCCAATTTCACCCCCACCTTCGTCCTCCCCCATCAAGGGGGAGGAATAAGCTTATGGAGATCTCGGACCTAATCTACAAAATATATTCCCTTCCCATTAGGGAATGTCCCCGCTACAGAAAAATGACTCTGACCCCTTTTTCTAAATGGTCGCTGTCCCTATTTAATTGTGAGCCTTGAGTCTATTACCACTGCTCCTTTTCCTGAAGGGAGAACCATAAGTGGATTTATATCCATTTCCAGAATCTCCGGAAAATCTGTCACTAACTGGGATAACCTCAACAGGGCTTCCTTAACCGCTTCCAAATCAGAAGGTTCTTCTCCGCGCACTCCTTTAAGGATTGTGTAGGAGTGAACCTCTCTGATCATAGATTCAGCGTCTTCTAAAGTTAAGGGTGCGATTCTGAAAGATATGTCTTTGAGAACTTCTACATAGATTCCGCCAAGCCCGAACATAATAAGAGAACCAAAAGAGGGATCTCGGGATGAGCCTAGTATTACCTCTTTTCCAGGCCCGACCATCTCCTCTACGGCCACTCCCAGAATTAATGCTTCTGGCATAAATCTCTTCGCATTTGAAATCAGGTCTTCAAAACTCCTGGTTACCTGACTCTTTTCTCGGATTCCAACCTTTACTCCGCCTATGTCAGATTTGTGTAAGATATCGGGAGAGACAATCTTCATTACCACTGGATATCCCAGAGAATTGGCGGCAGAGATTGCTTCGCGAGAAGTCTCGGTAACTACTCTTTTGGGGAAAGAAAAGCCATAGGCGGATAGTACTTCTCTTGTCTCCTCGGGGGTTAGGTTCGCTCTCGTTTCCTCTTTTACCTTTGCCAGAATTCTCTCTGTTTTCTTCTTATTTACTGCGAAAGACTTGGTTTTACCTGGCGAAGCTTCCTTCCACTGTTGATACTTGAGCATTGCTTCCAGACTAGCGACAGCCCTCTCTGGATAGGAATAGTTGGGTATTTTTCCTGAGCGTAAAATTTTTATACCTGCCTTAACTTCTAATCCTCCCATAAAGGAAGAAACAATTGGTTTGTCTGAAACGGACGCAGAAATCTTACTTATGACTTCTGCTGTTTCTTTTATATCAGTCATTGCCTGTGGACTTAAGATTACAATAAGGCTGTTGACTCCTGGGTCATTAATAATAGTTCTCATCGCCTGTTCATAACGATTTGCTGCAGCATCGCCAATCACATCCACAGGGTTATATATCGAAGCATTGGCAGGGAGCTTTTCTCGTAGTTCCCTGATCGTCTCTTCTCTAAAAGAAGCCATCTGGAGAATTGAATTCTCTGCTGCATCAGCGGCAATAATGCCCGGACCACCGGCATTAGTCAGAATAGCAAGATTTGGTCCGCGGGGAAGAGCCTGGTAAGCAAAGGCGATAGCAAAATCGAAAAGAGCTTCTACAGTGTTGGCTCTAATTACTCCGGACTGACTGAACGCGGCTTGATAGGCAGTGTCTGAGCCCGTCAGGGTTCCGGTGTGTGAAGAGGCAGCTCTCGCCCCGGCTTGCGTCCGGCCCGCTTTGGTAATAATAATAGGCTTTTTCTTAGAAACTTCACTGACTGCCTGCATAAATCTGACCCCATCATCAATTCCTTCTAAATAACCCAGGATGACTCTCGTTTCTGGGTCGTCGGCAAGGGCGAGGATGAGGTCAATCTCGTCAATATCTGCCTTATTTCCCAGGCTAATAAATTTTGAGAAACCGACATCCTCTTCCAGAGCCCAATCCAGAACAGCAGTGCATAGGGCACCGGATTGGGAAAAGAAGGCAATATTTCCTCTGGTAGGCATCCCTGCGGCAAAAGATGCGTTGAGGTTGGACGCAGTATTGATAACGCCAAGACAATTGGGCCCGAGCACCCTTATCCTGGAGCCTTTGATAATTTCGGTTAATTCTCTTTCCAGCCCGGAACCCTGTTTACCAGATTCTTTGAAGCCTGCTGAGATAATAATTACTGAACCTACTCTTTTTTCTACGCAATCTTTAAGAATAGAGGGAACAGATTCAGAGGGGACCGCGACTACAGCGAGGTCTATATCTCCTGGCACAGCAGAAATTGTGGGATATGTCTGGATTCCCAGAATTTCTTCTGCTTTTGGATTGACAGGATAGATGCTTCCTTTATATCCATATTGGAAGAGATTCTTTAGGACGCTATGGCCAACTTTTCCTTCTTTTCGGGAGGCACCGATAATTGCTATTGATTTAGGGTCAAAAAGTTTTTCCAGCACTCTCTTAATCTAAGTTGAATGTCGAAGATAGGTCGCTTTGCAGTTTATTCTATTTTCCTGTCGTATTTCATTGTTCTCTGTTTCGCCCACTCCCAGGTGTAATCATACAGGTGGAGTCCTTTGCTTATCGCTATTATCTCCCCGTCTTCAACTCCAATCTCCTCTGCCATATATTGCTTCACCAGTTGTAATCCCCCTAAGTTTGCAGGGAAACCTCCCCACAAATCCCACGACCGGAAATAAGTTATGAAATGGAGTTTGCCATATCTGATTCTCGTATCTATTAGTCTTAGACAGGGAGGATCTTTCAGGATAATGTCGGAAGGCATGCCAATTTCCATTATTGCCTGATTTGTCCCGTGTCCCTCTGTCTTGTACATTTTTATAACTTCTTCTATCTGGTTAACGTTAAGAGGAATTTCTTTTATCATCTTCTTTCCTTCTAACTCTTCTTCTATTCTCACCTTGGGATCTACAAGCCGTTCACCATACGTGTAGTCTTCAGTTTCTGTCTTGGCTCCAGTTAGAAGATATTCCAGATAGCCCTGAACATATTCCATGCTGGTGGGAGCAGGAATGCCCGAGCCCTCAGGAATGATTGGTATTATTTGATGGGAAGGTTTCCTGACCCTGACGGTAACGAAATCGAATTCGAGCCTTTTCTGACCTTTATAGCTACCCCGGGTGATTATGTATACCTGTCCCTTGTCCAGTATGGCTGAAAGACACTGAAACCACGCATCATCAAGATCAAAGGCTTCAATGTATACTGGTTTCATTCCTTCATTTTCTGCGTATGGATGCATTGCTTCCGCTCCGCATTCTATCGTTCCGCCAAAAAGGAAATTAGTAATGTATTAGACAAAATTCTAACCTATTCAGCAGTTAACCCTTACCGCTCCTTAAGCAGCTTCATCTCATCCTTTCCATCTCATTTATTTTCTTCTTCATTTTTTTTCTATTTCTTTAATAACTTTCTCAACTTTAATCTTAAGTTCGGGAATTTTCTGATGAACAACATCCCATACAACCACCCAATTAACTCCAAAATAGTAATGTATGATTTTGTCTCTCATTCCTGCCATCAATTTCCATTCAATATCTTTATGTCTATTCTTGAGTTTAGAAGAAATATTTTTAGTTGCCTCACCAATAATTTCTAAACTTCTTGTAACCCCTCTTTTTAATAAATCATTATTAATAAATTTTCCAAATGTGAGGCCCTTTGTTTCTTTTAATAAAAAATTTACTTCATCAAGAATATGCTTAAGAAATGGTAAGTCCTGTCTCATACCATTTAACCTCCTTCTCAATATATGGTTGAATATATGGACTCAAACTTCCATTGGTTATAAGTTCTACTCTTCTGCCAAACAAGTCTTCCAGATAAAATGCTAAACCTATGAAATTATCAGATAAGCCTTTAAAATTTTCGTCAAATGCAGACATATCAAATTCTACAAGAAAATCTATATCACTCTCTTTCTTTTGATTTCCTTTAGCAAAGGAACCAAATAATCCTATCTTCTTAACTTTGTATTTCATTAAAGTATCACTATGTTCTTTGAGCGTTCTAATTATTTCTTCACTAGTTAAAAATTTTTTATAGTTTCTTTTCATGTCATCCCTCCATTAAATTTATTTTTGTTCATCTAGTCTTGATTTGGCTAAATAATAATATATTGGTTAGCAAGCTTATTGTCACCGGTAGAGTCCCGCAGAGAAATTTCGCAGGAAGCACCAGCGGGATTATCTGAAGAGTTTTGTAAAGTTTGGGGTGCTTAATCTTTTTCAGCGAAATATCTTCTTCCCGGCCTGATAATTAGGGTCTGGCCTATTCCAATTCTATTTATATTTCTTATATTGTTATCTCTCTTTATGGCATAGACGGTTGTATAATATTTTCGAGCAATTACTCCTAAGATATCTCCCCTTTTCACCTTGTAGCGAATAAATCCCCTTCCCGGAGTCAAATCTTTTACTTCTGCAATATTATTGAAAAAAGTATCCTTTGTTCCAGGAGGCAATTTTAACCGGAATTCGGCATAGTTCTTGGGAGTGCACCAGGCGGTTAAGGCGGGATTTAATTCTCTTATCCTGGCTTCGGTTGTTCCCGCACATTTGGCAATGATTTCCAGGTCAACCACTTTGTCCAGAACAACCTCGTCATATTTTGGAGACTCATCAAAATTTGGAGAAAATCCGTAATCTTGATAATTCTCTCCGATGGTTACACAGGCCATAAATTTGGGAATAAAATTTTCTGTTTCTCTCGGCAAAGCTTCTCTCTCTACTAATTGGTTAAAATCGACCGCCTTAGAGAATTGTAAATCCCGGCCAATTCCACTCTGGCCGCGGTTATAGGCGGCCAAAGCCAGATGCCAATCGTTAAACCAGGTGTAAAGGTCTTTAAGAAATTTGAGAGCAGCTCTCGTGGACTTCTCCGGGTCTCTCCTCTCGTCTATCCAGTAATTGATAACCAGACCCAGGTTTCTGGCAGGAGTTTCCATTAGTTGCCAGAGCCCGACCGCCCGGGCACGAGAATAGGCAGTAACCTTATACAGGCTTTCTACCAGAGGTAAATAGACCAGCTCTCGCGGCAGTCCGTATTCTTTCAGGACCGCAAGAACCATTTCCCGGTATTTCCCTGACCTCTCCAATGCCTCAGCAATTGCTTCTCTTCTCTCTCCTTGGGTATAAAGCATTATGTATTTCTGAACTAAGCTATTCTCAACGTCTATAGATATAGTGTAAGTCTCTTTTATTTCTTCTTCTACTTTCTCTGTTTCCAGAGTTTCTGTTCCTTTCAATTCCTCTTTGGAAACGTCGAGAATCGACCCGGAACTCTTTTCCATCTCTTCCAAAAGCACATCCAATTTTCCAAAGAGGTTATCATATTCATCCTTCAATTGATAGTTGAAAGTGGCATCCAAATCGGACTTTGCCAGCTTGGTCAAAGCTTTTCTATAAAGAGTCTCCGCCTGCGGGATGTCTCCCTCTTCATAAGCAATCACTGCTTGATTATAAAGGCTTTCCGCCTCTTTGATTAGCCGCTTCAAAATTTCTATCCTTTCCTTATCCGGGGAAGGAGAAGAACTTACCGACGAGGGAATTAAGAGAAGGAAAGAAAGGATAAATGCAAAAATAGAAAAGAGAAATATTTTCTTCGGAGCTAAATATCTATTTTTTTCCATTTTTAAATATTTTATACTTTTTCTCCCAAATAATCAAACAAAAAATCTAAAATTCAATGTCAAATTTTTCTATCCCAAGCTCCTTCCTTAGCGAAACCATATATTCAAATATCTCAGGATGGACCGGGATTCCCTCGATTCTCCTCTGCTTCTGGCTCTCAAACTCCTTCTCCCCAGCAATGTAGATTCTTTCTTTTCCCGGGAATTTCTTAGAGCCCTTTATTTCCTGAAACATCAAATCTACCTTTTTCTTAAATTCATCAACTGGGCAGAAAAGCTCTATCTTAATTGCGCCAAAGAAATGGCCGAGATTATATCCTCCCTTTTTGAGTCGGGAAAGGTGCATGCCAAAATTGGCTCCCGTGAAACAAGCGCAGATGATATCTACCAGGAGCCCCAAACCGTACCCTTTGTGGCCACCCGACTCTTCTCCTGCTCCCCCGAGAGGAAGGAGCGCTGCTTTCCTCGCTAAGATACCTTGAGCAGCCTTTTTTGCATCGGTGAGAGGCTTGCCCCTTTCGTCTATTGCCCAGAGGGAAAGCATTTTGCCATCTTCTCTCTCCAGGAGCTCCAACTTTCCTCTCTGGATAATGCTGGTGGCCATATCCAGCACGAACGGAAACGGCCCACCAGTGGGTACCGCCACGCTTAGCGGATTTGTTCCCAGAACAGGCTCCACTCCAAAAGTAGGAGCCACCGAAGGCCGAGCATTAGTAAGAGAAATACCAACCATATCTTTCTGCAATGCCATTTCTGAATAGTATCCAGCAATCCCAAAATGGTTGCTATTTCTAACCCCGACAAAACCCACGCCACTCATTTCCGCAATTTCAATACATTTCTCCATTGCCTTGTATGCTACCACCTGGCCTAAACCGTTTCCGCCATCAATGACGGCAGCTACGGGTGTTTCCTTCACTATTTCTATTTCGGCCACTGGTTCAATGCTTCCTGACTTTATGCCTTCCACGTATCTTTTTAGACGAGAGACTCCATGGGAGCCAAAACCTCTTAAGTCGGCAGCAACTAGTATTTCGGCGACTATCCTGGCATCGGAAACTGGCACTCCCAATTTCTGGAAAACTTCGATCACGAAATTTTCCAGTCCCTTTTCTTTCAGTAGAATCTGCTTTTTCTCCATCTTTTTCTTCTCCTTGCTCGTAGCAGCAATGACGCGGAGCTCGCGCTCCGCTACTCCTTTCCAAGGTACTATATCAATGAATAAATAAATCCAATCATTACCATGAGAAAAACTGGGAAAACCAGTTCTTTAGAGTAGAGTTTTAACCAATCGGCCTGGAAATACTCCCTGGTGAAGGCCAGACAAAAATGGACGGGTGTCAATAACACTCCGGCAAAACCACACATAAATGCGAAAGTCATAAGAGGCAACCTACCATCAAAAAGCGGTAAGATGACAGGAAAGGCTATGCCCACTGCTGCCATGGTCATTCCAGTCAAGAATCCTACAATGAAAGGGAGAAAAGAAATAACGAAGTATCGAGGAATGCCGGCGGCCTGAAAGAAGTGGGGCAGGCGCTCTATCAATCCCGTAGCCCCTAACGTTGCCTTAAAAATCATTACCCCAAAGACTATAAGAATCATTCCATATTTTTCTCTCACCACATAATGGAACAGCGTTTTAATAGAAATACGATTAGCAATAAGAGTGAACACTGATGCACCGAGGAGCGCATATAGTACCCTCAGTCTGAAAACAAGTACCAGAACCATTACCAGAATTATTGGCAATAAGTTGAAGAGAAAATTAAGGATTGCCTGCAATTTTTCGGAATGCGGCTCTTTTGCCTGTTCAGGATTCGATTCTAATTTCCGGATACCTAAGACTATTCCTATAATAATTGCGCTTACGGTCAAAATGGCATTGCTGGCAATTACTTTGTAGACAGGCACGGCCAAGATACCGGCGGCCAACAGTATTCCCGGGTATAATGGCAGGGTATACTCCCAGAGATGTCTGAACCAGAAATTGAGGAAAGTCTTTCGTTCATTAGATATGCCCATATCTTCCGTAACTTCCTTCACTACCGGAGCAGACACGAGGGCTCCTCCAAACATAGGAAGAAAACCGATTAGTGCCGGAACGACCGCAATAATCCACCTTACATCCGAGAGGAAGATTCTCATATTATCAATTATCTTACTAAAAGTATAAGCTGCGGCCATGGAAAGATTGAATATGATTACAAGAAAGAGAGTGGCAGCAATCTCCAAGGTCTCCATTGCCAGGCAAGCGCCTAAGAAAGTTTTTAAGGTCTCTACGGGCCTAAATTTATAAGCAATACTGAGAAATAGCGCAGCTATTATCATGGTCAAAGTCAGATTCAATTTCCACTTGAAAAGAATCAGGATAATCGCCAAGGCGGCAACGAGTACTAGCAGGTCTTGCATATTTCTCTGTCTCCCAAAAAATGTTGGCTAATTATAGTAGATTTCCCTATATGAAATCAAATAAAAAATCTTCCCATTGGGAAGATTTTATCATGCAATAAATTAAGCAAATTTCTTCAAAAATTATTCTTCAGAAGTCCCTCTTTGCCTTTCCTGCCAATCCGCCTTAAATTTAGCTTTTTCAATAAACTCATCGAATTTCGTCTCGACAGTATTATTGATTGTTACCACCTCAAAAGGTTTTACAATGTAGTCGTCCGCGCCCTTTTCATAAGCCCGCTCAATATCTTCCAATCGGTCTAAGGCAGTGAAGATGAAAATGGGAATATCTTTCGTCTTATTATAAGACTTGAGTAACTCGCAAACCCGGAAGCCGCTCATTCCCGGCATAACCAAATCTAAGAGGATGAGGTCTGGTTCCAGTTTCCTTGCCTTTCTGATTCCATCTATTCCATTGGTGGCAGTGATTACTTCGTGCCCAAACTGTCCCAGTTTAAACTTTAGTAACGAAAGCACTCCCTCTTCATCATCTATTGCCAGTATCCTCAATCTCGTTCTTTCCATCGGTTATATTTTACTAATTTCCCAGCGGAAAAGTCAACGACAAAATTGTAACCCCAACGGGAAGAACTTGGCTAAAAAGATTTTTCAGAAAATTTCGTGCGATTATGCAATTCTGGGGACGCAATACTTAATTACCCTTCTGGGGTTTCTCTTTTCTTCTTCAATACCTTTCCGATTGTTCCCTCAATTTCGCTAAGGAATGTCACATCAGCTAATGGTCGAAATAGTTAAGTATTGTGTCCCCCGGATCTTTATCAAAATTTGATATTTGCACTTGTACTGAACGATAGTTCACCAAAAGATTTCCCTTCCAGATTTAAAGAGGCATATTCTTTTATTAAATACCTAACCCCTAAGATGCCATTCCAATTTTTCTCAGGTTTAAATTCTGCGTGTCTTTTTTGTATTACTTTATCAGAAAGTATAAGGGATCCTGTATCTTTATCATAGGCTCCAGTTTCAACCTCATTTGCATAATCCCATTTTATCTTCGCATCAATATATTCTACGCCTGCATAAGGAAGAATTTGTTTAATTTGCTGACAAATGGTAAGTGCTATTTGCCACTGAGTCTGGGATGTTTCAAATTTCTGCGATCTTTTTGATTTGACTATTGCACTAGACGTCGAATTTTCTTCTCTATCTTCATAATCAGAAAACTTCAATTCATTTTCTAACCCGAGATATTGGACATTAGCCCTTACCTTTAGTCCATTTGTGCTTTCATATAACGTCCCCTTAAGTCCCAATGACCAAACAAAACTCGTATGGAAATTGTTATTTTCTATGTCCTCCCTACTGCTAGATCGATCCCAATCATCAGAAGCGGAAAAACGATAGTAGTCGATGTATTCAGTATAAACTATGTTCTTATCACTTATTCCCAGTTTTCCATATACATCAAATTTATCTAAGATTTCATAACATACTTTTTGGAGAAGAAGATTACTTTTATTTTTAATATCTTCCCAGTTTCTTTTGTATGTATAAGCTGATCCATATGATGTGTAGACCTCATCAAAATAATCTCCATCTCGAGTTGTTACGGTGGTTTCTCCTGTGGAAGGATCATAAACTGTTTCCTCTTGCCAATAGGTAGGATTGGATCTCAACTTTAAAGGTTGAGTAATAACATCTCCTTCTATTTCCAAACTAAATTTCCCCCAGCTTCGTGTCTCTGGACCAACATCAAGTGCCCACAATTGATTCGCAGCTACCAGAGAAAAGACTAAGAATAAAATAATTTTTTTCACTATCGTCCCCCTTCTTTTTTCATTAAATACTCTACTCTACTTATCTCAAATTTTGCCTGGTTAACCCATTTACTATTGGGGTAATTTGTTAATATCTTCTGGTAGGCATCTCTGGCATTCAGTAAGTCTTCTAACTTCTCATAACTTTTGCCAATCTGGTATTGGGCTATAATAGCATTGTTACCTTGTGGATATTTATCTATTATTTTTGATACTCTTTTGTTGCTTGTTCATACTTTTTTCCAAAATAGTAGCAGTCACCAATCCATCTCTGTGCATCATCGGCTAAATCTCTATCAGGATATTTATCTATGACTTTTTGATATTCAATAATCGCTCTTTTCAAATCCCACTGGTAATAATAACTTTTGCCAATCCAGAATTGGGCATCATCAGTTAACTCGCCATCAGGGTTGACATTAACTATTTTCTGGAACTCTTTTATTGCCTGACTATACTTTCCCTTATCCCAATAACTTTTACCCAGTTCAAACAGGCTCTTTGCATCCTGGGCAAAGACAAAAGTACTATTTAATACCAAAATTGTTACCCAAAAGAGTAAAATTTTCTTTCGCATCTTCTTTTCCTTTCGTAAAATAGGAACAAAAGAAATTGTTCATAAAGACAGAAAAAACCGCTTATAACCACATAACTTCGTAGAAATTAGGGCACCCGTTCTTATTAATATCCTTTTTTCAAAACCTCACACCTAAGCTTACACGGTGAAGATTTTCCAATCTATTGGCCAAGCCAAAGGCATAATCAATAGTGTACCTTTGATGGGTAAAGCCCAGACCAAAAGTCAAGCCAGTATCATTACTACTAAACTTGTAGCCAATTCTTCCCTGAATTATCTTTCGCCAATTATATTCAAAACCAATAGCGGGATTAATCTTTTGCTCATAAATCAGATAGGGAAAATCTATGCTGAGTAAAATTTGTTGACCACCAAAAGACCTCTGATAAGCACTCCCCAGACGAATTGTTAAGGGTAAAGGATCGCCTTCTTCAATAAATTTAAGTTTTGTGCCAAGATTTTGGACCGCTAAGCCTATCACTAACCCTTCAAACGGTGGACGGTAGAGAGTCCCAAAATCTATTGCAAATGCTGTACCATTCTCTACCTCCACAACTATTGAAGAGATTACCTTGAGGTTTATACCCAGTGGCCATTTCTCTAAAAACTCGTTGGCAAAGCTAGCTACTATCACATAATCCTGCTCCGCCTTTGCAGTCCACTCTTTGCCGTCAAGGTCAATCAACTCAATGTCCCCAACTGTGTAATAGGAGAAAGCCCCCGCAAATACTCCTAAATGAGTTGGCTGAGCGTAAAGCAAGCTGCAGAACGTATCATTGGCTAATCCTCGCTGATAACTGAATGATGCCTGCCGATTGGGAAGGGTAATCAAGCCTGCTGGATTATAATGAAGCACGTCTATCTTTCCCTCGACTGCGGTATAGGCCTCAGCCATCCCGCAGGGTCTTGCTCCCAGAGGCTCTTCAAGAGCAATCCCGCCCGATGTGCCAGTTCCTCTTGCCCACAGAGTGTTAGATAGCACCGGAACCATAAGAGTAACAAGAATAATAGCTCTTATCATCTTTCCCTCTATTTCAGAATCGCTACTTTTTTGGTAGCCTTTATCCCCGGACTTTCTACATAGACGAGATAAATTCCTGACGCTACCATACTATTTTCTGTGTTCCTGCAATTCCATTCAATGAAATCCTGAATTCCGGATACCTCTTTACTTTTCTCCCAGACAAGTAGACCCCTCAAGGTATAAATCTTCACGTTTACTGTTCCCGCACCGCTGGGCTTGAAATGAATCTTTGCCACCTCACCCTTCAGAGGATTGACATAGCCTTTCTCTCCTCCTTGAATCTTTACCACACCTTCTGTTGGCGGCCTAAAATGTCCACCAAATACTCCCTCATACTTCCTCACCCAGATATTGAAGCTTTCTCCCATAACACTTTCATAACCAGTAACATAGACGTTGCCACTTCCGTCGACTACTATACCATAGCCTTCGTCGTCGTCGTTAGCTGGACCATCATACGTCCTTGTCCAGATTTTGTTCCCGTCTGAATCGTACTTTCTAATCCAGATGTTCAAAGACTGCTCTGTGTCTTCCTCATAACCAGTAACATACACATTGCCATCTCCATCAACAGCAATGTCACAGCCTGCATCCTCCCCATCGGCTGTACCGTTATGGGTCCTTGTCCAGATTTCGTTCCCTTCCGAATCGTACTTCCTCACCCAGATGTTACAATCCTGCCCACCAACATACTCATAGCCAGTAACATAGACATTGCCATTTCCATCCACCGCAATACCAGAACCTTCATCGGAACCATTGGCTGTACTATTAAATGTGCTCGTCCAGACTTCATTTCCTTCTGAATTGTACCTCCTGACCCAGATGTTGCAGTCTTCACCCAAAACCCACTCAGATCCAGTAACATAGACATTGCCATCTCTATCGAGTGCGATGTCAGAACCTGCATCGTAGCCATTGCACGCACCATTATATGTCTTTGTCCAGAGTGCTTTTCCACTTGAATCGTACTTCCTTACCCAGACGTTACCATCTTGTCCATCAACATATTCAGAACCAGTAACATACACGTTGCCGCTTTCATCAACGGCAATGCCGTTACCTGCATCGGAACCATCAGCCGTACCGTTGTGAGTTCTTGTCCAAGCAACATTTCCATTTGCATCATACTTCCTCACCCAGATATTAATTGACTCCCCTATAACTTCCTCATAACCGGCAACGTACACATTGGCACTTCCGTCAACGGCAATGCCGGAACCTTCATCGGAACCATTGGCTGTACCATTGTGAGTGCTTGTCCAGACTTCGTTGCCTTCCGAATTGTACTTCCTGACCCAGATGTTATAGTCATCAACCGAAACTGACTCAGATCCACTAACATAGACATTGCCACTTCCATCAACTGCTACGTCAAGGCCAAAATCCCAGTCATCGGCTGGACCATTATAGGTCCTTGTCCAGACTATGTCTCCTTCTGCAGCAAGAATCATGCCGCAAAAAAGAAAAGTGTAGATAAACAATAAAAGAAACAATTTACCTGTCTTATTAATCACCGGTTCTCCGTCATTGATTTGTTAGATGGCTGAGCAACTGCCCCGCTGTACTAGTCAAGCTTTCGCTTGACACTCCAGCTTCTTTTTCTGGTCTAACAAGAAAGCTCGCCATACTACCTAATTGACTTCGGCAGCTTGGCGAGCCTTGTCTGACTTCCCCCCTCACCTCCATCCTCTCCCACCAGGGGAGAGGAAAAAGACGGAAAAGGTTCCCCTCACCTCTCTCCTCTCCCCCAAGGGGAGAGGAAATGGAGGGAGCATGGTTTGAAATCGTGCCTGCAAGGCTCCATCGCTTTGCGTCCCCCGATCTCTCGGGGATTGCCTTTATCGGTGTTTACCAATATAAGATTAATCTATCAATTTGATAATTGTGAAAAATTTTTCTGAATTTTTTACAAGGTATTTTAGGGCCATAAGTCCTATTAGTTTTTGTCATTCTTGGGACCATAAGTCCTATTAATATTTACCAAATTTACTGGTTAGAGTCAAGAGCTGTTTAGCCAAAGCGAAAACTCACGGAAATTCGATGCGTATTACCAAGGTCTCCATAAGGGACAAAAGAATAATCGGCTATTATTCCGCCGACTTTAAATCCTATTCCGGCAGTAAGCCCCGATAGTGTCCCCAGTTCGGAAACAGTTTCTGTCTTATAACCCACCCTAAAAGCCAATGCCTCACTAAGCCGATATTCTGCACCAATCCTAAAACTAGCTTTATTATCAATTGGTTTATTGACTGCTAAAGCTGCTGTTATCTTCTCCAAAAATCCATATGCCAGGCCAATTTGACATCTGAAAGGAAGGCGATTCCTCTTGCTGATGAATTTCACCCCTGGTCCTATGTTCTGGAGTTGTAAGCCTAATGTGAAATTCTTTAATGAGGGAATTTTGTAAAGACCCCCTAAATCTCCACCAACAGAATTACCTCTCTCATCATCTATTTTTAGACTGATATATTTTAAACTCGTTCCTATTGACAATGACGAATTTATACTTTTTCCAAAAGAAAGCCCAACTGCCAGGTCGCGCGCACCAAATGTCCCCTCAGCATTGACACTGGGGGAAGACCTTCTCTCCAGACCGTCCAAGTAAAGGTAAATGACGCTTATCCCCAGAGTGCCCAATTTTCCAACTGGATTTATCCAGCCCATATATTCATATCTAATATCCTGAAACCATTCAGTATGGCCAAAAGAAATCTCTCTATCCTTAAGTTGGGACAAGCCGGCTGGATTCCAGTAAAGGGCATTAACATCATTAGCAACAGCCACAAAAGCTTCACCCATTGCAGTGGGTCTGGCTCCCACACCTAACTTCAAAAATGTCGCTGTAGTCTCCCCTGGATTCGCTGCCCAGGTTATTGAACTCACTATTAGAACAAGGACAACAAACATCAAGAATAGCTTAAACCTCCTGATTTTATGTCGAGTATACATTAATTATAACCTCCTTTTTCAACGGGATAGAATGGTATAATTGAATCCCTTTATTTTATTACAGCCAACTTCTTTATTACAGTCTTACTTCCCTGATTAGACCGTGCTTGCAATTGATAAATGTACACCCCACTTGCTATACGGCTAATATCCCAGGTAATCTCATTATCCTGTCGCCCGCCAATGCCTTGACCTTCCAGTTTATCAACTAATTCACCAGCAATATTATAAATCTTGATTGTAATATCAGCATCACGGTCTACATAGTATCGAAAATTTGTAACGTTTCCCCTAGCAGGGTTGGGATAGTTGTAAACCATTGCCTTAGATAATAGTTCACCAGTAGGCCGAACACGATAGGTTGCAAAACAGGTGTTTCGTTCATCGTGAGCACACATAGCCCAGTCGACTGCCTCAGAATAATACCTGCCCGAACAATGCCAGATATAAATCTTCCCATCAGCTGATGTGGCTATCACGTCAATCTTGCCATCACCATCAACATCACCGATAGCTGGAGCCGTTACATTATAACTTCCTGTGTCTTTGGGCCAGCCAGAAAGAGGCGAGCCATCACTCTGCCAGGCATAAACCTTGTTATCTCGACCTCCACTCATCACCACTTCCACTCTTCCATCCCCATCCAGATCTCCAATAGCCGGTGGCGAAGCATATAATATTGTATCACCAATTTCCTGTGGCCAACCCGAAACCAATGTCCCATCATAGTGCCAGGCATAAACCCGATGGTCTGTTGAGCCTACGACAATCTCAAGCCCACCAATGCCATCCAGATTTCCCAATGCAGGATGAGTTGGCGCACCACCTACCTTTTTTGGCCAGCCTGATAAGAGTGAACCGTCTCCTTTCCATACATAGACCATTGTTTTCTCATAGGACCAACCTGGACAGACAGTTACTATCTCAACCCTATTGTCACCATCTACATCACCAAGGGCGACATTGGAATAGCCGGCATCTGCCATAGCCTGGGGCCACCCAGAAACCAAAGAACCATCAGATTTAAAAACATAAACTTCCCCTCCTACCGTACATACCACAATCTCTAAACATCCATCACCAGTAATATCTCCTAAAGCTGGTGTCATATCAGTAAAAGCATAAAAACCTTTAAATTTCTGTGGCCAATTGGGCAAGAGATTACCTTTACCGTCAATGATGCAGAGCTCATATTCTGAATCATAAGTAGTAGTATCGAACTCAACACCCACAAAAGCAATCTCCAGGTATCCGTCTTTATTGATATCTCCAATAGTAGGTGAACTCCAGACATCCACATTGGGGTAGCTCAATGGAAAACCGGGCATTGGATCACCGTTAAGCCTCCAAGCACATAGACTCATTCCTCCATCTCCAAGTGCCAATATTTCTGGTTCACCATCGCCGTCAATATCCCCAACCGCTGGTAGAACACCAAGCCAGCCATACCAAAAATTACTATCTTCTTTTGGCCAATTCTCATTTATCTGCGAACCATCGTATTTAAAGATATTAAGCAGGTCCTTACCCCAATCCCAATCCGTCGATATCTGGATTATCTCCATTGTGCGATCTCTATCTACGTCATTTAACAATGGAGAAGTGAATAACATTGAAGAGGCCCTTATTGAATCCCCTTCTTGTTCTACAATTACTGAAATTCTATCCTCGTACATCCTTCCTCGAGTATCATAGACCTGAAGCCTGATTATATATTGCCCATTCTCAACCTTTGTGGTATCCCATTTTCCGAGAAGTCCATCTTTAACCTCCCCACCGACCAAAGAAATACCATCATTCCTCCAAGAGTCAGGGGTAATTCCCTTACCTACATTTATTTCGTATCTTAGAAAACCGGTCCCCCAGGCCTCTCCGCGAATCTCAATTGTTCCATTTACAGTATCATTCAAGTGTGGAGAATCTATCCAGGCCACAAGAGGCAGACTGGATTCACTGGCTTGCTGGATTGCCCGGTAAGCATTTACCCTTCCATAGCCATAATAAGAGTCCCAGCCAGGATCTCCTTTATCCTCGGCTGAGTTTTGTATAATCTGCCTAACCTGTTCATTATTAAGATTAGGATTATGTGAAATGAGAAGTGCCGCCAAACCAGCTACGTGAGGCGCAGCCATTGACGTCCCACTCATAGACGTGTAACCAGAATACCAACCCCCAATGGAATACGTACTATATATATCCGCCCCTGGCGCAGCCACATCCACAAAAGCTCCATATGTGGAGAAGAAAGTCTTATTATCATAGTAATCGGTAGCTGAGACACTAATTACATTATGATAAGCGGCTGGATATCCTGAAAAATCATCATTACTATTTCCGGCAGCGGCTATTAGCACAACTCCAAGAGAATGTGCTTGAGCCAAGGCATCCTTAATAACAAAGGAATCGGCTGGCCCTCCCCAGGACATACTGATAACCTCTGCTCCATTGTTAGCCGCATAAAGGATAGCTTCAGCACAAACCATAGCAGTAAACGCTTTCTCCCAATCCCAACTATCTATCTTGACGGGCATAACCCTACAGTTCCAAGCTACCCCAGCAATTCCTTCTTCGTTATTAACCTGAGCAGCAGCAATACCAGCACAATGCGTTCCGTGTCCATAATCATCCATGGGGTCGTTGTCTTCATCAGCAGTATCCCATCCCCTTACATCATCGACATACCCATTTCCGTCGTCATCAATTCCATTGCCATCAGTCTCCTCATTATTAACCCATATTTTATTGGCCAGATCAGGATGCTTCCAATCAATCCCTGTATCTACAATAGCAATGACTACATTCTTATCCCCTTTCTGTATATCCCAAGCCTGTTCTACCTCTATCTTTTTTAAAGCCCATTGCTTGGTATAAAAAGGGTCGTTCGGAACCATATACGGATGGTAAATGTAATTAGGCTCGGCATACTCCACCTCGGGATGACTCTGGTAGGATTTTGCTGCCTCACAAACATCCACACCTGGGGGTAGCTTAAGGCGTAAGACCTTAACCTTAGGCAATTCTCGGAGTACCCGTCCTTGATGCAATGCATTAACGCTACGAATCTCTCTTTGAGAAACTCCTTTTTTAAACTTGACCAAGATTTCGCCCGGGACATACTCTACCTTTCCGATTTGGGGACTCGATGCTCTTGAAGCATGAGAACTAATCGGGCAACTACCCATAATCATAATTATTACACATACTAAAAATCTTACACTTTTATTTGGAAACATTCCCCTCTGCCTCCTCAGCTGATAGGGCGAAAGAATTTGCTCTTTTGGGGTGAGGTATAATTTCCCCCCTCTTTCGTGACTTTTTGTTCCACACTGCACACATTTTCTGCTCCAATAAAAAAGCTCACCATATTACCTGATTGACTTCGGCAGCCTGGCGAGCCCTCTTTTGTCAGCTCTCAGTAGTTTTCAGAGTCTGTCGTTCTATTGACTGTTGATCCTCATCTGGGGAGCTAAAGGCCCCATTGCTTTGCGTTCTCCGATTTCTCGGAGTTTGCCTTTATCGGTTTCAACCATTATGAGATTAATATATTAATTTGACAATTGTGTAAAATTTTTGTGAATTTTTTGTAAAATTTTTGAGAGCGTTTAGTTAAGTGTGCCCAAATTTAACAAAACACTTTGATTTTCCTTGACTTATTTGATATTATCCGTTAAAAAACGGATAATGAGGTGTAAAATGAGTAAAAAAGAATTAGATG
>Ga0315308_1000646_pt1 | contig 19676 bp, 18 predicted proteins | sample TDP3_MG_FD_203078 | JGI IMG/M metagenome (GOLD analysis project Ga0315308, IMG submission 203078) | Freshwater sediment microbial communities from Lake Towuti, South Sulawesi, Indonesia - TDP3 | ecosystem: Environmental > Aquatic > Freshwater > Lake > Sediment | place: Indonesia: South Sulawesi... | reverse complement strand
CTTAAAATTCCTATGGTCCAAAGTACTGCAAATACAGACTTGATCTTCATAGCCCTGTCCTCCTTTCTAAAAGAGGCAGATTAACCGTGATGAAACTCACAATATGATAAATAGTTAGGATTTATCTGTCAATATGCGAACGGAAAGCCCACCATAGTTTGCCCGGTCTCCATTGGCATAAGCGGCATGGGGAAATTGATTTGCTTGTGATAAAGTGATATTGTATTAGCACAATTGGGCGAAGAGTGGAATCTGTAGGCAGGAGGTGGCGGATATGAAAGAGCTTGTGGAAAAAATAGCAAAGGCACTTGTGGACAAACCTGACGAAGTTCAGGTAAAGGAGATCGAGGGAGAACATACATGCGTCCTCGAGCTCAAGGTTGCCAAGGAAGATGTGGGAAAGGTTATAGGGAAGGACGGGAAACACGCTCAGGCTATCAGGACAATCCTCTCGGCGATAGGCGGTAAAAAGAATAAAAGATACTCTTTAGAGATCCTCGACTGATTCATGTCTTTGCGCCCTATAGGGCTTTTGATAGTTGCCCCTATTGAAATACTCCTCGGAGTCTTCTATGGATATTTTGGGCTCTCCGAGGTTGTTGAAGATGTTGGTTCGTCTTCGCCCGAGATTTTGGTTCTTGGCGGTGTCCATGTATTTTTGTCCATAGCCTTGCTATTCGGAGGGGTAGGGCTTTTCATGGTCAAGAGATGGGGAAGGACTCTAAATCTTGTGATGGCTATCCTGTTCATTCTCTACACTATGTTTTCGCTCGCCGGAATTCTTGTCTTTGAGCCCCCTGTTTACATCAGGGGCATAGCTCCGTTGCTCCTTATCAAGGCCTTGTTGCTCTGTTTGTCTGTGGCCATCCTGTATTACCTCACCAGGCCGTCTGTCAGAGCTGCATTTGGAATATTAATGGTGATCTTCCTTTTTACTGCATGCACAAGGGTCAAGGAGCAGGCGGTGAGGCCTCCTGCTGTGGCCGGGTCTTTCTACCCCGCGGATCCGGATGAACTGAGGAAGACGATACAGGGCTTTTTGAGCGCTGCAAAGAAGCCCGAACCGCAAGGGGATCTTGTTGCCCTACTGGCTCCGCACGCAGGTTATGTATATTCCGGATTGGTTGCTGCCCACTCGTATAAAATGCTTGAGGGGACAAATTGGGACACCATCGTCATCATCGGAGCTTCTCACCGCCCCAGCCCCTCTGTGATGGAAGGGTGGTTTGCAATTGTCCCCGAAGGGAGTTTTGAAACCCCCTTGGGCATGGTGGGGATAGAGTCAAGGATCGTCAGGGATATTCTAAAAGGAGGAGCAAGGTTTACTGCTGATTCAGCCTCTCATTTTATGGAGCACTCCATTGAGGTTCAACTACCCTTTCTCCAGGTTCTGCTGAGAGGGTTCAAGCTCGTTCCCATCCTCGTGGGGAGGGCGGAGTATTCCGACATCGAGGAAGGCGCAAGGGTGATAGCAAGGGCGCTTAAGGGGAAGAGAGCGCTCCTCATCGCTTCATCTGATCTTTCCCACTATCCGGCAGATGATGCGGCGCGGAAGGCAGATGCAGGGGTGCTTGATGCCCTGGGCTCATTGGATCCGGCGCGTTTCAGAGAGAGGTGTTCTTTGACCGTAAAGAAAGGCATCCCTGGGCTTGAGGTCGCTGTCTGTGGAGAGGATGCGATCCTGCTCACACTTCTGACAAGCATTGCTCTCGGCTCCAACAGGGCAAGTCTCCTGTTCTATGCGAACTCCCATGACGCTGGTGGGGCCCCTGAATCGGTTGTGGGATATGGGGCCATGGCCTTCTATAGAGGTCGCCCGGCGAGGCAGGACCGTGAGGGGGCTTTAGAGCCCATCAGCCCTAAAGGACAAAAGAAGCTCCTATCCATTGCCAGAGAAACCATCAGGTTCTTTCTGACGAACAAGAAGCTCACCGCTCTGAAGGAAATTGAAGAGGGGGAACTGATGAGGCCGCTCGGTGTTTTTGTGACACTGAGGAAGGCCGGAAGTCTCAGGGGGTGCATTGGAAATATTGTCGGGGGTCAACCCCTCTATGAATCTGTCAGGGAGATGGCCGTTGCTGCAGCCACACAAGATCCCAGATTTCCTCCGGTCACTGCCTCAGATCTGAAGGACATTTCCATAGAAATCTCTGTCCTGTCTCCAATCAGGAGGATAAGCGATGTGAAGGAGATCGTCCTTGGCAAACATGGTGTGATTATCAGGAAGGGAGCACAGTCCGGCCTTTTCCTCCCCCAGGTTGCTGATGAGACCGGGTGGGGCCTTCAGCGTTTTCTAAATGAGATCTGCACTCAGAAAGCAGGGCTTTCCACCGAATGCTGGAAGGACAAGGAAGCAGAGGTGTCCGTCTTTACGGTCCAGGTCTTTGAAGAAAGCCAAAAATAAGGGCTGAGGCGCAGATTCCCCCCAGTAGCATGCAGACATTAAGTATGCCCATAAGGGGGACGAGTATAACTCCGGTGATGATCGCGCCCAAAGCCCCGCCAATAAGATCAGATGCATAGATAATAGATGTCCCCCTGGCCTTTCTGAATGAACGGTCAGCGACCGGAAAGGCATAGCCCGTCAGAAATCCGAAGAGAGCGAGAAGCAAAGAGAATACCGGGACAAGGAGGGGAGAAAAGCGCCCTCTAAGTATCAGAAGAAGCGGGGCGAGGCACAGGGAACACGCCGAGAGCAGCATGATGACTGTCCTCATACCCACGCCTTGATGCCTTATACCCGCAGCGCTTCCTATGGAAAGGCCAGCCATGAACAGCGCAAGGAGTATGCCCATATGGTTGTATACATACCCGTAAAACGCCTGGAATACATATAGAAGGACGATCTCCAGCGCCATGCCTGTGAACCCGATGATCCCCATGGAAAGGGCGATCCTTTTATTGATGCCGAGGAAAAGTCCCAGGAGGGGCAGGATGAGCAATGGGACGGCAATGAGCCAGGGGCTTGTCCTTTCCAATGCCTCAAGGGCCCTTAAAGTCAATGGAGAAAATTGTGAGATGAAAAGGAGGATTCCGTAAAAATACGAGACAGGCTTCAGGTCCTCGTTCACAGGGGCCAATGGAGAGGATTCCAGCGCCTTCATCAGGCTGGATACCCGATGGGCGGAGAGCCGGTAATAGATGTAGGAAGCTGTAATGAATCTGCTATGGAGTCGTTTCTCCCTCCACATCCTTGCGAGGAGTTCGGGCGTGGCCTTCATCAGGTTGAGGTCGTATGATGAAATGAAGTATGTTTTTTCCCCTGGAATGGCCCTAACATAGGGAAAGACTATTTTGAGGGAACGCAGGATGCTTGCCGATAGAAGCCTCATCTCTCTTCCGAGATACGCCTCAGAGGATGGGAGGCCAAGGGAGAGTATTCCCCCTCTTTTTAGGCGCCCTCCAGCTTCCCTGAAGAATTCAATAGTGTAACAGCGGTTGAGCATCGCCGTGGAGGGAAGGGGGAGGTCAACGAGGATCACATCGTAATGTTTTGCTGCTGCCTTTATGAACCTTCGTGGATCCATGAAGTGAATGGAGATCCTGGGGTCAGAAAGTGATTTCTGTGAAGAAGGGGGGAGATGAGGACGGAGTGTCTTCAGTGCAAAAGGGTCAATTTCCACATAATCAACGGATGCGACCCTGTGTTTGAGTATCTCCTCCAATGCTCCTGCCCCCTGTCCGAAGGCAAGGATGTCTTCCGCTGTTGGTCGGAAAAGCATGGGAAGATGGACGGCCTCCTCCCTTAATGCATAGTCCTGGGTTGAGTAGGAGAGCAGGCCGTTTTCATAGAGGCTGAATTGTTTTCCCTCCATGACGACAACAATGTTCCCATAGGGAGATTCCTTTTCAACAACAGGGATAAGGCCTTTCCATTGGAATGACAGGGAGAGGCGCTCCAGCCGTTCAGAGGAGATCCAGAGGAAAAGCCCTTCCATGAGAGAAAGAAGGATGAGGGCGTATTTCCAGGCCATGGTCCGGACATTGGGGGACACTGAGAGCATAAACAGGATAGAGCAGGCGATCTGGATGAGCGAGATGGAAAAGGCAATGTTGAACGGACTAAAGTTCGGGATGAGAATGTATGTAAGGACCGCGCCTCCGAATACAGCTCCGGCACCCTCAAGCGCATAGGCTTTTCCTCCTGAGACGCGCTTGCTCAAGGCAAGCATGGCAGGGAATTGCATTCCGATAAGAAGACAGAGCGGGGCCAGTAAAACAGGGGTAGATAAGACCATGGGCATGAGGCCGAGAGTTTCTCCTGGGTGAAACCCGCCCAGGACCGCTCTAAGTGACCTTGCGGCAAAGAGGCTTAAAGGGATGAAAAAAGCCGTAAGGAGCTGAAGGGTCACGAGAAACGACAGGCGCTTTTTTGCTGCAGTGAGATGTCCCACCCATGCCCCAAGGGCGGTGAAGAGCATCCAGAAACACAGCGAAACCCCTATTGTCAGTTCCGATCCGAGGAATGTTACTATCAGGGCCCTGAGAAGGAGCACCTGGCTGCTCAAGCTCACGGCTCCGAGAACGCAGAAGGAGATCTGCAGAAGGATTGACATATATATTTCCCTTATAGTAAGTTAAAACACCATTATGGATGAAGCAAGAAATGGCATTGGTCCAACCGGCGGGATGGTGAAACTCACAAATAAGTTCAGGAGATTGATGATCTGCCACTTCAAAAGGGATTATCTCCATAAAAGCCTTTCTGCCCGGCAGGGAGACTGCCTTCAATGCGGGAAATGCTGCGAGCTTCTTTATCGCTGTCCTGCCCTGGTAAAGAGAAACGGAATGACACGGTGTCTCATCTATCACAGGGGGAGGCCAGTGCAGTGCAGGGCCTTTCCCATTGACATTAAAGACCTTGCAGATGTGAATTTTGAATGTGGATATTTCTTCTCATCCTCCTATCCGTGGAGTTCATAAAAAGCCCTGCCCAATCACTGAAAGCCCATTTGCCGCAGAATCTTGCGAGGCCTGTGATGACAATAGGAAATTTTGACGGCGTTCATAGGGGCCACATGAAGCTCCTTTCACGGGTAGTAAAAAGAGCCAGAGCTCTCAATCTTCCTTCTCTAACCATGATCTTTGAGCCCCATCCCCAGGAGGTCATCCACCGCGGAAACGGACCCCAGCGTGTCCTTTCCCTGGAGGAGAAGGTAAAGCTGATTGGAAAGACAGGCCTGGACTACCTTGTCTGCATCAAGTTTTCAAGGGAGTTTGCGCGGATGACCCCATCGGCATTTGTGAGGAGATTGCTGGTGGATGTTATCAATCCCATAGAAATTTTTGTAGGGCCCAATTTCACATTTGGCAGGGGAGCCAGGGGGCATGTAAACGATCTGATCCGTCTGGGAGGGAGGTATGGGTTCAACGTTAGGATGATCAGCACGGAGAGGATCGGGAAAACGACGGTTAGCAGCACGCGTATTCGTTCTCTACTTGAAAGAGGAGATGTTAGAGGGGCGAATCGCCTTCTTGGGTATCCTTATTACATAATAGGGAAGGTGGTTGGAGGGGCTGGGCGTGGGAAAAGGCTCGGCATTCCAACCGCAAACCTCAAGTCCCTGTGTGGGGTTTTGGTCAGAGAGGGCGCTTATGCCGTTCGGGCCTGGGTAAGGGGGAAACCCTTTGCCGGGGCGATGAATTTTGGGACGAGGCCGACATTCAAAGAAAAGCGGCAAATTCTTGAGGTCTTCCTTCTCAATTTTTCCGGCTCCATCTATGGGGAGACGGTGAGGGTTGAGTTATTGGAGAGGATCAGGGGGGAGAGGGCTTTCTTGAGCGCCTCTGGATTGAAGGCACAGATTGAGAAGGATGTCCGAAGGGTCAAGGACATCGTAAGGGTTCTCCCCGCGGGAGAGTTTGCATGAAGAGGAAAGGAGGGGTGCGCCTCATCGGATTATTTGGCTCTCCAGTGGGCCACAGCCTTTCCCCGGCCATGCACAACGCTGCATTCAAGGCCCTCGGATTGCCCTGGACATATCTTCCATTTGAGGTTCGGCCCTCGGTGTTTCAGGCTGCCCTGAATGCAGTGAAAGCCCTGGGGATGCCCGGGTGCAACCTGACGATTCCATTGAAGGAGCTGTCCCTTAGATACCTGGATGAAATATCCGAGCCTGTCAGGCTCATTGGCGCTGTGAATACGGTGGAGAACCGTGATGGGGTTCTCCGGGGACACAATACAGACGGTGAGGGATATATCCGTTCACTCATTGAGGAATGCGGTATCGTTCTCCAAGGAAAAAATGTCTTGATCGTCGGCGCTGGAGGGGCAGCAAGGGGTATTGCTTTCTCCCTGATTAGGAGGGGTGTCGGTTCAATCAGCGTATGCAACAGGGCACTTGACTTTTACAGGGCGAAGAGGCTCATTAGGGATATCAAAAGGGCATTTCCTGGGGCGCATCTCGCCTGTCTTCCACTTAAGGAGGGCGCTCTGAAACGGATTTTCCCGTCAGTGGACCTGCTTATCCATGCAACCCCGATGGGGACGGGCGGGAAGGGTGTCGTTCCGCTTCCACTTGGGGAGCTTAAAAGGGAGGCTGTGGTCTCGGATATCGTCTATAATCCCAGGGTTACACCCCTCCTCAGGCAGGCGCTGGATATCGGTCTTCGTGTCCATCACGGGATAGGAATGCTCCTCCACCAGGGAGCTATGAGCCTTGAGATCTGGACGAAAAGGAAGGCTCCCCTTGACATCATGAGGAAAGCGCTCTGTAAAAATCCATTGTCTTGACACGTTCGCTTAACCCTCCTATAATTTTTATTAGATATGGCTGAAAAACTTGGCGAGCTTCTTGTAAGAGACAAGCTGATCAGTCCGGATCAGCTCAAAAAGGCTATAGAGCAGCAGAAAATGACCGGCGGAAGGCTTGGAACGCAGCTTACCAAGCTTGGATATATCGGTGAGGAGGAGCTTCTTTCCTTTCTAAGCAAACAGTACGGGGTTCCCGCCATAGATCTGAAGGAATTTGATATTGAACCCGAGGTCATCAAGGCGGTCCCCAGGGAAGTTGCTCTCAAACATCTGGTCATTCCGGTCAACAGGGCAGGATCAACCCTTGTTGTTGCCACATCTGACCCATCCAACATTTTTGCCCTCGACGATATCAAGTTCATCACAAATTATAATATCGAGCCTGTCGTGGCTTCCGAGGACTCCATCAGGGAGGCTCTTAACAAATACTATGGAGACAGCGGAAGCACAGGGGGTGCCGTGGATGTGGCCGTGGGCGATGTAATGAAGGAGTTCAGTGATGAGGGATATGAGGTTGTGGGAGAAGGAGAAGATGACATCGCCGAAGCTGCCAAGGGCGCCGAGGAAGCGCCGGTCATCAAGCTCGTAAACCTTGTCCTCACCGAAGCCATAAAGAGGAATGTCAGCGATATCCATGTGGAATGCTATGAGAAGGAATTTAGGATAAGGCTCAGGCTTGACGGGGAGCTCTTTGAGTTCATGAAGCCCCCGCTCAGGATCAAGAATGCCGTGATCTCACGCCTCAAGATCATGGCAGAACTGGATATTGCAGAGCGCAGGCTTCCTCAGGACGGTAGGATCAAGATCCGGGCAGCAGGGAAGGAGATGGACTTTCGCGTTTCAGTCCTGCCGTGCGTGTATGGAGAGAAGGTTGTAATGAGGCTGCTTGACAAGTCCAATCTTCAACTTGACATGACCAAGCTTGGCTTTGAAGAGGAACAGCTCAAGCAATTCAAAGATGGCATTTATCAGCCTTACGGGATGGTGCTGGTCACGGGCCCGACCGGGAGTGGGAAGACAACGACCCTGTATTCTGCCCTTTCAGAACTAAACAAGGCTACGACCAATATCATTACTGCCGAGGACCCCGTTGAATATAATATAGAGGGCCTAAACCAGGTCCAGATGCAGGAGGAGATAGGGCTCAACTTTGCAACAGCCCTAAGGTCATTCCTCAGACAGGACCCCAATGTCATCCTGGTTGGAGAGATCAGGGACTTTGAGACGGCGGAGATCGCCATCAAGGCAGCACTTACCGGTCAGCTCGTTCTATCAACCCTCCATACGAACGACGCTCCGAGCAGTATCACCAGGCTCATCAATATGGGGATCGAGCCCTTCCTGGTTTCCTCCTCCCTGAATCTTATTCAGGCCCAGAGGCTTGTGAGAAAGGTCTGCCAGAATTGCAGGGAGCCCGAGAATGTTCCAATTGAAACCCTCGTTGAGCTTGGGATTCCCAAAGACGAGGCAGAACAGGTCAGTCCCCAAAAAGGCAAGGGATGCTCTGTATGCGGGAACACCGGCTACAAGGGCAGGATTGCTGTCTATGAGATCCTTCCCATTACAGAGGAGGTCAGGAACTGCATCATCAGCGGGATGTCCGACCTGGAGATCAAAAGGCTGGCTATGAGCCGAGGAATGAAAACACTCCGTCAGAGCGCCCTTTATAAAATGGCCCAGGGGGTCACCTCGGTTGACGAGGTGGTCGCTGTGACCATGGCTGACGAAGCCTGATAGCGAGGATAAGGAATGGCAACAGAGAGACTCGGAGAACTTCTTGTCCGTGAAAAGCTGATCACGGCGGATCAGCTTGAGAAGGCCATTCAGGATACGAGGAGCACCGGGGCCAGGCTGGGGACCAGTCTGACAAAGCTCGGTTACCTGGGGGAGGCGGAGCTGTTAGGTTTTTTAAGCAGCCAGTATGGAATTCCTGCTATTGAACTAAATGAATTTGAAGTTGACAGGGATGTCCTCGACCTTGTCCCGCGAGATCTATGTATGAAGCATATAATCATACCGGTCAACAGGGCGGGCAACACCCTTATCGTTGCTGTTTCTGACCCATCAAACATCTCAGCCCTGGAAGACTTGAGGTTTGTCACCGGATATAACATTGAGATGGTTATTGCCTCTGAGGAGGCTATCAAGAAAGCCATGGATAAGTTCTATGACACCGGGATTCAGGTCTCTGAAACACTGGATGATTTTACGGATACCCTTGAGGTCATGGCCAAGGGAGAGGAGCTTGATGTCAAAGACCTTGAGAAAGAGGCCGAAGATGCCCCCATCGTCAAGCTTGTGAACATGCTCATGACCGATGCCCTGTCCAAAGGAGCCAGCGACATCCACCTGGAGCCCTACGAGAGATTCTTCAGGGTCAGATACCGGATTGACGGGATGCTCTATGAGATAATGAGGCCGCCTCTGAAGATCAAGGACCCCCTTTGCTCCAGGATAAAAATCATGGCCAGGCTCAATATTGCAGAGCGCAGGCTCCCCCAGGACGGTCGGATCAGGATGAAGATGGGAAAGAAAGGGGAGCCGGTGGACTACAGGGTCTCCGTGATGCCGACCCTTTTTGGGGAGAAGGTCGTCCTCCGGATACTCAGCAGGTCCGGACTTCAAGAGGACATGACTAAGCTTGGTTTTGAACAAAAGCAGCTAACTGACTATAAGTGGGCAATAAAACAGCCCTACGGTATGGTCCTGGTAACCGGACCATCGGGTTGCGGGAAGACCACAACCCTTTATTCAGCACTGATGGAGCTAAATGACCTTTCCTCTAACCTTTCAACCGCTGAGGACCCTGTAGAGTATAATATCCATGGGATTAACCAGGTGCAGATGAGGGAAGAAATCGGCCTTAATTTTGCTTCATCCTTGAGGAGCTTTTTGAGGCAGGATCCCGACATCATCATGGTGGGAGAGATCAGAGACTTTGAGACGGCTGAGATCTCCATCAAGGCAGCACTCACCGGCCATCTTGTCCTTTCCACCCTTCATACCAACGATGCGCCAAGCACAATCACAAGGCTCCTCAACATGGGGCTTGAGCCTTTTCTTGTAGCGTCTTCTGTCCTCCTTATCCTATCCCAGAGGTTGGTGAGAAGGATCTGCGAGAATTGCAAGGAGCCAATAGATGTGCCGCTCCAGGCCCTAACGAGCCTCGGCATTAGTGAGGAAGAGGCGGGGCAGGTCACAGTGTATAAAGGGAAAGGGTGCGGGGCGTGCAATAACCTCGGTTATAAGGGGAGAATAGGCATATTTGAGGTCATGCGCCTCCTTAGGGAGATCAGGGATGGGATCCTTAAGGGAGAGGCAACCTCGGAGATCAGGAGAATGGCCCTGGAATCAGGGATGATGGCTCTGAGGCAAGCTGCCCTGGAAAAGTTGAAGGGCGGAATCACCACCATAGAAGAGGTCGTTAGGTCAACGGCTGTGGTAAGATAGTAAATAGGCCATGGCAGAGGGGCGGGGGAGGTTTATCACAGGGTGGTAATAGATTGTAGCGAGCAACCGACATGAGCAGGATTGTTAAGGAAATCGAGATCGAAGGCAGAAAGGCAACGGCGCTTTTTGATACAGGGGCATGGCATACCTATGTTCGTAACGATTATTTGAAGAAGGCGCCCAAGCTCTCTGTCAGGGAACCATACAAGGTTGCATTGGGAGGCAGAAAACTCGTTATTAGGGAGACATATTTGGTTCAAGGGAAGATAGAAGGTCTGGGTTTTAACACCGAGGCTGTTCCGGTAAAAAGACTGGGCAGGATTGATGGGCATGTTCTTGGCGCTATAATAGGTGCGGTAACATTGGAAAAGTGGGAGATAAGACTCGACCCCAAGACGGGCACGCTCGACCTTGAGGGATTGCGTCGTCGTGAATTCACAGAGTTTTAAGGGAATCAAGATAGGAGGATAAATGGCGAATCTTCATCAGCTTCTGAAGGCTATGATTGAAAAGGGGTCTACTGACCTGCATCTTACAACAGGATCTCCGCCCCAGCTCAGGATTGACGGGAGTCTGACCCCCTTGAGGATGCCTCCCTTGAGTGCGACTGAGACGAAACAGCTCTGCTACTCTGTCCTCACAGATGCCCAGAAGCACAAATTTGAGGAGGAGAATGAGCTTGACCTGTCATTCGGAGTGAAAGGTCTGAGCCGGTTCCGGGCTAATATCTTCATGCAGAGGGGAGCTGTGGCAGGGGCATTCAGGGCCATTCCCTTCAAGATCCTGAACTTTGAGGAGCTCGGCCTTCCACCCATCATGTACGAGCTCGTGAAGAAACCCAGGGGTCTTGTCCTTGTCACAGGGCCAACAGGATGCGGGAAAACAACAACCCTGGCTTCGGTCCTGGACAAGATCAATATGGACAGGAAGGAACACATAGTCACCATTGAGGACCCCATAGAATACCTCCTTCCTCACAAGAGCTGTATTGTGAACCAGAGGGAGGTCGGGGCGGACACGAAGAGCTTCAGGAACGCCCTCAAATATATCCTGAGGCAAGATCCAGATATTGTGATGATCGGAGAGATGAGGGACCTTGAGACCATAGAGGCTGCCCTGATCACTGCAGAAACAGGCCATCTTGTTTTTGCCACCCTTCATACCAACTCCTGCGTCCAGACCATCAACAGGGTCATTGATGTGTTCCCGCCGTTTCAACAGCCGCAGGTCAGGGCCCAGATTTCCTTCGTCCTTGAGGGCGTTTTGTGCCAGGCACTTATCCCAAGAGCAAGCGGTCAGGGCAGGGCCCTGGCTGTTGAGGTCATGGTTCCGAACCCTGCAATCAGGAACCTTATCCGTGAGGAGAAGATCCATCAGATTTATTCCCAGATGCAGGTTGGTCAGGCAAAATACGGGATGCAGACCATGAACCAGTCGCTGTTCAATCTCTATTCGAAGAGGATCATAAGCTTGGAAGAGGCACAGAGTTACAGTCCGGACCTCGATGAACTAAAGCAGATGATTGCGACGGGTCAAGCTGTCCTGCCCGGGGCGGCTGCAGCTCAGGCAGCGGCTCGTGCCGCAGCCCAACGGTATTAGGGGAGGTCATCTCTATGAAGGGCAGACTGACTCTACCGAAGAATCCAGGGGATGCATTCAGGCAGGCTTACAGGTATTTTGAGAACGCAAAAGAGCTTTTGAGGAAAACTCCGATTGAATACGGGATCTATAAGGATGAAAAGTATGTAAAGGAGGCATCGGCGATGGCATATTTAGCATCCCTTCGTGCAATAGATGGCTGCCTCCTTCATAAAGGGGTCTCAACCGATAAGCTTCCTGCCTCTATAACCGAGTATGAAAAGGCCCTTCAGAGGATTCCGCACAATGGGAAGCTCTTTGCAGCTATGACAATCGTCTACCAGAACCTCCATATCTTTGGTTATTATCGGGGAGGGGTGGATGTGGAAATGATTAAGTCGGGATTGAACTCTGTGAAGCTCATTATCAATGCCCTTTCACGAAGGAAAGGATGATATGGCGGTCATACAGAAAACAATAGAAATTGCAGGATCAAAAGGGAGAACAAAAGAGGTCGCCTTTTTTGACAGTGGTTCAACATACTCTTGTATTGATTCAGAATTGGCAGAGCGGTTGGAGATCATTACTCGATTGCCGGAGCCAATGGATCTCGAGACTGCTAAAAAGGGGGAAAAGATCAGGACTGAAAGCCATATTTCTCTGGTCTTTCACATTGATGGGTATCGTTTTTCAGACGAATTTATCGTTATTCCTGATTTATCAGAGAAGGTCATCATCGGTGCTGGAACACTACAAAAATGGCGTCTGAAGCTCGACTTTGAAAATGATGAGGTTATCGTAGACCCCAGGGTGACTAAGTTAAGGTTGTTATAATATAAGGTGTTCCCTCTCCCTTGGTGGGAGAAGCTCTTAAAATCCCTCTCCCCTATGGGGAAAGGGGAGGGTGAGGGGTAGAATAAAATAGGAGGAACAACATGGCAATGTATGCATGGGAAGGGATGACGAGGACAGGAGAGGTCAAAAAGGGAGAATTTGAGGCCCCTGATGAGGCGGCTGTTGTTGCACAACTGAGGCGCCAGCAGCTTCGTCCTGTTAACATCAAGGTGAAAGGGAAGGGGATGGCCTTTGAGATCAAGCTTCCTTTCCTTCAGCCCAAGGTCAAGGAGAAGGACATCGTTGTCTTCACAAGGCAGTTCGCAACCATGATCGGGGCAGGGCTTCCCCTTGTCCAGTGCCTTGACATCCTTGCTGAACAGCAGCCCAACCCAGCGTTTAAGAAGGTCCTTTACGATGTCAAGGAGAGCGTGGAAAGCGGTGCAACATTTGCTGATTCCCTGAAGAGGCATCCCACTGTCTTTGACGACCTTTTTGTGAACCTTGTGGCTGCGGGCGAGGTCGGCGGTATCCTTGACACCATTCTCAACAGGCTTGCGACCTACATTGAAAAGGCCATGAAGCTCAAGGGCAAGGTGAAAGCAGCTATGGTCTACCCTGCTGCGATCATGGCTGTTGCCATTGGCGTCGTTGTCCTGCTCCTCTGGAAGGTCATCCCTGTTTTTGCCAAGATGTTCACGGACTTCGGAGCAGCACTCCCTGCAGCAACGCAGGCCGTTATCAACATGAGCAACTGGGTCGGGAGAAACGGCATCTTCCTTTTGATTGTGATAGCGGGAATCGTCGTGGCTATCCGTCAGATCAACAAGACGGAGAAGGGAAAGCTTGCCATTGATTCCTTCCTCCTCAAGACACCTGTATTTGGTGATCTGATCCTCAAGAACGCTGTGGCCAAATTCACGAGGACACTTGGGACCATGATCTCCAGCGGCGTTCCAATCCTGGATGCCCTGGATATCTGTTCAAGGACAGCAGGGAACAGGGTTCTCGAGATCGCCATCAAGGAGGCACGGACAAGCATCAGCCAGGGAAAAACCCTTGCAGAGCCTTTGGGAAAGAACAAGGTTTTCCCTCCCATGGTCGTCCAGATGATCGGGGTTGGTGAGCAGACAGGTGCTATGGATAATATGTTGGCCAAGATCGCTGACTTCTACGATGACGAGGTGGATACCGCTGTCGGCGCCCTCATGAGCCTTCTTGAACCAATGATCATCGTGTTCCTCGGTGTTGTCATCGGTGGCATTGTTATTAGTATGTATCTTCCAATATTCCAGATCGCCGGCGCCATCAAGTAGTGGCCAAACAATTTGAATTTCCTCTCCCTGAAAGGGAGAGGGTAGGGTGAGGGTGAAGGAAATGGTGAGGGGATATTATGGGTTTATTTAAGGTTCAGGTGGGAATAGGGATTCAAAGGGATGGAGCCAGGATTTTATTTCTTGAGTCCCTGGATCTACTTGTGGATACAGGTGCCACATACACTACCATCCCTAAATATCTTCTGGAAAGACTTGGGATTGAGCCAGTGGGGAAGATGCCGGTTAAGCTTGCAGATGGTAGGATTGTAGAGAAAAAATATGGCGGCATCTGGCTTAATATATTGGGGAGACCTGTTTCTGTAACAGTGCTCTTTGGGGATGAAAATGATATTCCGATCCTCGGTGCAACCTCTCTTGAGCAGGCGGGTTTTGGCGTTGACCCTGTGACAAAACAGCTCATCCCAACGCAAGCAATTCAGGCATCACTGCTAATCTATTGAGGGTGAGGGGCTTATATTTCCTCTCCCTGGAAGGCATGTCCGCCTCAGGAGGAGAGAGGGTAGGGTGAGGGTAAGGGGGTGACCAGAGAATTTTATGGCCGCCTGAAAGGAGCCATGCTCCTTCGCGTGGTTATTGTTACATTCCTCCTTGGCCTTGCTGTTATTTTCCAGGCACAGAAGGCTGAATCTATTTTTTCCATCCCTCTTTATCCTCTTTACATCCTCATCGGCATTTCTTACTTTCTCACGCTTGTCTATGCAATTATCATTGAAAGGATTAAAGAATATAGACTTTTTGGATACCTTCAATTGTCCGGGGATGTCCTCTTTGTTACGGCCATTGTTTATTTCACCGGCGGGATTGAGAGTCCATTCGGCTTTCTCTACCCCCTCCTTATCATTGGCTCGGCCATTCTACTATACAGGAGGGGAGCGCTTTTCATTGCCTCCCTTTCCGGCATCTGTTATGGACTCCTGCTCGACCTTGATTTCTACGGGATTCTAAGGCTTGGCAGATGGTCTGCCACTGCTACACACAGCTCCAATGAGGTCTTTCTTTCCATCCTTGCCAACATTGCAGCCTTTTTCATGGTTGCTCTCTTATCTGGATATCTTGTGGAAAAGCTCAGGAAAACGGGTGAGGAGCTTAAGGAGAAAAGGATAGACTACTCAAGGCTTGAGGCTATCAACAGGAAGATTGTGGATAATGTTGAGAGCGGTCTTGTGACATTGGACCAAGGGGGAAAAATTGTTTCGTTCAATAAGGCAGCAGAGGAGATCACAGGTTACTCCCTTCGGGAGGTCTACGATGAGCCTGTCACCTTAGTTTTTGTAGAGATTGAGCCCTTTCTCGCGCCTGTTCAGGGCTTTCCAGGGCGCTTCCCCAGAAGACAGGAGATTGGATTCACACGAAAGGATGGGAGAAGGTTGACATTGGGATTTTCCATTTCTAGCCTAAAGGACGAAGGAGAAAAAGAGCTGGGGAAGATCATAATTTTTCAAAACCTGACCCCATTCAGCGAAGAAGAACAGATTTTCCCTGAATTCATCGGAACCCATCCTTCAATGAAAGAGGTCTATCGCCTTATCCAGCAGGTCAAGGACTCAATGACCACTATCCTGATATTAGGAGAGAGCGGGACGGGCAAGGAACTGGTGGCCAGGGCCATCCACTATAACAGTCCTCGGAAAGACAAGCCCTTTGTTCCTATCAATCTAAGTGCCATCCCTGAGACCCTCATAGAGAGTGAGCTCTTTGGCCATAAAAAAGGCTCCTTCACCGGAGCAATTGCAGATAAGAAGGGCCTCCTTGAGGCTGCGCATGGGGGAACTGTATTCCTGGACGAAATTGGAGAGCTTCCTCCCTCCATTCAGGTGAAGCTCCTGAGGGTCATTCAGGAGAAGAGCTTCAAAATGGTGGGGGATACGCACGATATTCATGTTGACCTCAGGATCATCTCGGCCTCAAACAGGGATTTGAATAAGGATGTCAAAGAGGGGAAATTCAGAGAGGACCTCTTCTATCGTCTCAATGTCATCACAATCGTGCTTCCCCCACTCAGGGAACGAAAAGAAGACATTCCATTTCTGGCAAGGCATTTCCTTTCCAAATTTTCCAAAGAGATCGGAAAGGAGATCAAAAAAATTTCCAGAGAGGCCCTGGAAATCCTTAAAGGATATTCTTATCCTGGTAATGTCCGTGAGCTCGAAAATATTATTGAAAGGGCAGTCGCCTTGGAGAAGACAAGCGCTATTCAGCCCCAGAGTTTGCCCCCGTCTCTTTCACCTCTAAATCCCTCTCCCCTCGTGGGAGAGGCCAGGGTGAGGGGGTTTAATGGGCTTCTTGACTCCTATCTTGCCAACATTGAAAAAAACCTCCTTCTTCAAGCTCTGGAGAAGACAGGGGGGAACAAGACTGAGGCTGCAAAACTGCTTGGCATAAGCTTTAGGTCATTGCGGTATCGTATGGATAGGCTCGGCCTTAAGTGACAATTATTGTCACTCTTGCCGTAAAATGTCATTATAATTAAACCTTAAACAAATTAACTAATTGATTTGATTACACAATCTTTCTGGCACGCCACTTGCTTATATTATAGATGTAATCTATTCCTCATTCTTCAAAATAACCCTTTCCCCAGTAGGGGAGAGGGTGGGATGAGGGGAGTAAGATAAAGGAAGGGGGTGAAAAAGAAAAATGTTGACTAAACTGAGAAAGGTAAAGGGATTTACCCTGATCGAGCTGATGATCGTTGTGGCGATTATCGGGATTCTGGCAGCCATCGCCATCCCCAACTTCCTGAGGTTTCAGATGAAAAGCAGGACCTCAGAGGCGAAGCAGAATATTGGTGGGATCGTCACTACAGAAAGAGCATTTGCGGCAGAGAACAATAATTTGTTCGTCGCGGCTACAGCGTCGCCGGTAGCAGCTGGGGGTGCTAAAAAGGTAACGTGGACTCCTGTTGGTACTGGTTGGACCTGCCTTGGATACGAACCTGCGGGATGGGTGACATATCAGTATGAGGTTGTTCTCTATGGAGCTGCAACAGCTGCTCCTGTATTCACTTGCGATGATACACTTGGTGGGGGTGCGGAGTTTGCTGTTGGGGCAGGGGCTGACCTTGATAGTGATACTGTTAAGGGATGTTTTGGATATGCCTCAAATACAACCATTGCTCCTCCAGCTCTTACTGTATGCACTCCACTTGCAGCACTATGGGCAGTCGGCGTTCAAGCCTCGACGGTGAATGATGTGAACCCCAATGTGTATTAGGAGGGGAACCCTTCAATATGAGGAATGGGCCTGGCGCTGGTCAGGCCCTTTTTTCTTTAAATTTATGATGATGAGGAAACTGCTCATAGTAATAATTTTTTGTGCCATCGCATTCGGGATTTATCTCTCAAGGGTCACGAGTGAATCCCTCAGGTCAGAAAAGAGGAGTGTGGCCGAACACCCATATCTTACCCTTGGTAAGCATATGAAACACTTCACTTTGGGTTTCGATACTCTGGTCGTAGATCTCTTCTGGTTACAAGCAATCCAGTATGTTGGTGGAAAGGAATCCGAGGCTGAAGGTTACGCAAGCCTCTATCCCTTGCTTGATATTGTGACAGACATAGATAATAAATTTCTTGAGGCCTACGAGTTTGGGGGCATAATTTTGTCTTTTTATGCAAAAAAGTTAGACGAGGGTAATACAATTTTGGAAAAGGGGATCAAGTTTAACCCCGAATACTGGAGACTTCCATTCTGGGTGGGTTTTAATTATTTCTACTATATGGGTGATTTTATCAAGGCCGCAGAATATATAAAAAGGGCCTCCCTACTCCCTGGCCATCCGGTATATCTACCCGGACTTGCGTCTCGGCTCTATATAGAGGCAAACAATCCGGATGGGGCTATTGAGTTCTTACAGAGTGCATATGAGAATACATCAGATAAGCGGGCAAGGGAGCAAATAGCAAATAGGATAAAAGAGGTGACAATAGAAAGGGACATTCTCCAGTTGGTAGCATTGGTTAGGAAATATAAAGATAGGTATAAAAGAATGCCAGATTCACTTGCTGACCTGCTTAAAAAAAATGTCATTAAATCCATTCCAGAAGAGCCATTTGGGGGCTACTACTATTTAGATCCTAAGGAACATACAGTTAAGAGTAACACACACCCAAAGAGATTGAGGATTTATGGCCACACGGGCGTATTATTTAAAAATCAAACCGAAGAGAAAAGATGGTAAAGACAGAAAAACTTACCAAAAATTACAAAGTTGGTTTCCTTGGAAGGAAGATGACGGCGCTTCAAGGGCTGGATCTGGAAGTTTCAGGGGGAGAGGTGTTTGGATTTTTGGGGCCGAATGGGGCGGGGAAGACGACCACTATCAAGATCCTAATGGGCTTGATCTTTCCGACATCAGGGAAAGCATGGATTATGGATAGGCCCATAGGGGATGTGAAGATTCGGCAGATGGTGGGGTATCTTCCGGAAACCCCTTATTTTTATGATTATCTGACAGGAGAAGAGTTCCTCCATTTCTACGGCCAACTGCTTGGTATATCCTCCGATGTGAGGAAGAAGCGGATCAACGACCTCCTCAGGCTTGTGGGCCTTGAGGGTGCCGGAGGGCTTCAGTTACGGAAGTATTCCAAAGGTATGATCCAGAGGATCGGTATTGCACAGGCCCTTATAAACGAGCCGAAGCTCATCATCCTGGATGAACCCATGTCAGGCCTTGACCCCATCGGGAGGAAGGAGGTTCGGGATATCATCCTTGGGATGAAGGATAGGGGAGTGACAGTATTCTTTTCAACCCATATCATCCCTGATGTAGAAGTCATCTGCGATAGGGTCGGGATCCTAAATAAAGGGAAGCTTGTCAGTGTTGGGAAAATAGAAGATCTTGTTGGACAAAAAGTGAAGTCTGTTGAGATCAATGTGAGGGGATTGAAAGAAGGTTCCCTTTCAGGATTTGCCCAGATTGGAGCCACTGTGACAAATGTGGCCGGAGGAGCATTGATATCTCTTCCCGGGGAAGAGCATCTTGGGAAAGCCCTTGACATGGTCCGGCAGGGAGGGGGACAGGTTGTCTCTGTTGTCCCTGTAAAGCCGTCCCTTGAGGAGATTTTCATCGAGGAGCTGAAGCAAGCGTGAAGGTCCTGGCCATTGCTTTCAATACCTTCAGGGAAACAATCAGGGAGAAGATCCTCTATAATCTCCTTATCTTTGCACTCGTTATCATCGGTGCATCAATCCTTCTCCAGGAGCTGACCTTTGCCCAGCAGGTGAAAATTGTTAAAGATATGTGTTTGGCCAGCATATCCATATTTGGGATCATCATGGCGATCTTCGTCGGGATAACCCTGGTCTCAAGGGAGATCGAAAGGAAAAGCATTTATGCGACACTGGCGAAACCCGTGCACCGTTATCAGTTTCTTCTGGGGAAATATGTCGGGCTCCTCATTATCTTGGCTGTCAATGTGGGTGTCATGTTTCTGGGCATGGCAATGGTTGTCTATGTCATTGAAGGGCCAATTGGGCCTTTGATGTTCTGGGCGGTTTATTTCACATTTCTCGAGCTTTGCTTGATAACTTCTATAGCGCTGTTATTCTCTACCTTTACCACGACGACCCTGAGCGCAACCTTTACCCTTGCGTTGTTTGTCATCGGAAGGATGAGCGGGGACATCAAGTATTTTGGCGGAAGGTCCTCAAGCGCTTTCGTCCGCAAGGCTTCAGAGGTTTTATACTATATCCTCCCAAACCTTCAGAACTACAACATCCGT
>Ga0315308_1000643_pt1 | contig 19730 bp, 14 predicted proteins | sample TDP3_MG_FD_203078 | JGI IMG/M metagenome (GOLD analysis project Ga0315308, IMG submission 203078) | Freshwater sediment microbial communities from Lake Towuti, South Sulawesi, Indonesia - TDP3 | ecosystem: Environmental > Aquatic > Freshwater > Lake > Sediment | place: Indonesia: South Sulawesi... | reverse complement strand
CATCAAGACATCACCCACAAGTTCAGGTTTGAAACGAAACTCAGCCTACCCGCGTTTGAATCCATGAAGCAGATATGCCAAACGCTCAAGGCGCACATACTATTATTTCAGACCCCGGGGTCTTTCGGACCCGATGAACTTTCGCACGTCGAGGAGTTTTTGGACAAAATCAAACGCGACGACTTAGTTGTGGTTTGGGAGACTCGTGGTCCAGCCTGGGACACTCCAGAGGTTAGGGAGAAACTGGCGGAGAGGCTTGAAGCGTTACATGTGGTTCACGTCACAGACCCCTTTAAAGCCTTGCCCGTCCACACGATGAACGTTGCTTATTTCAGGTTGCACGGACTTGGAAAACAACTCTACTATTACCAGTACACAGACGATGAACTGAAGCAACTGCGCAGACTGGTTCAACCGTTTGAGCGTGACGGAAAAGAGGTTTACGTGCTGTTCAACAACTTGGCCATGTTCGACGACGCCACACGGTTTGTGCATTATGCTAAGACTGGTTCATTTCTAAGCCTCACCGATGCGGTTGGAATTGACTCCGTGCGGAGAGTGATCGAGAAGACTCGATACCCAGTCACAAAGAGTGTGCTCTCAGAAAAACTGGGATGGAAACTCGTGGAGTTCGAGGAGGGCAAGCAAAAACGATTGGAAGAGTTGCTCAAGCCACTAGCTTCTAAGTCTTATGGGAATATGGAAGAAGTGTTGCAGGAGATAGAACAGACTCTCTAGGAAACGCTGACGCTGTTACTCGAATGAAAAGATCGGCAGGTTAGTTTTCACTTCAACAAGATTCGGAGGCTTGAAAACGAGGGTTTGTGTGAAGACTCTGACCCCTATTTTCGTTGCCTCTCTGAGTAGTTGGGCGAACAACGGGTCCATTTCACGATAAGGCCTTATTCTCTTCGCGTCGGGTCGCTGAACAGAAAACAGTATGCCAGCGTCAAAGCCATGCTCCGCAAGTCTCATCAGGGTTTCGATGTGCCTTCTTCCTCGCAGCGTGGGCGCGTCTGGAAACATGGCTACTCCCTTGACAACGTGTGTCACGCATTTTATCTCGAGGAAAAATTGCTCGGCACCTCGCTTCAGGAGCAAGTCGAGTAGGGAGTGATTCACTTTCACGTTCTGGCGAACTACAGCATAGCCCTTCAGCGACGTAAACAAGGCTTGTTCGATGGCTTTTTGAGCTGCTACAGTTGAGAAGTGTGTGTCAACTATTATGGGCATGCCTGAGTGTTCAACCGCGAAGAGGTCGTAGCCACTCTTGCGTCCAAGGCTGCGTTGTTCTTTAAGAAATGCTGTGGCCTCGGGAGCAAGAACAGTTGCCAGTCTGCCCGAGTTTGGAAGATGCGCTAGAACATGTTCGTCATCTAATTCGGCTTCTACTAGGAAGCGGTTTATGCGTCTCAAAAATACGCCTCTCTCGAGCTTGCTCCTAAGCCTTATCAGCGCCATGGTGACGCCTTACAAGTTCAGTGGCATGTTTAATGCGTTAATCTATTATATTTACATGGTTGATAGTTGTCTTTTAGGTGTAAAGGTTTGCAGGAAGAAAGAAACGTCAAATGGGTAATAGGAATTTCGGTTATCATGCTTCTGGCGTCCACTTTTATGGGAGTGACCCTTTTTCAACCTTATTACTACTTGTATCAACAGAGAGAAATCACCATATTGGATGTTGTGGCGTTTTACGTAAACCGAATTGACATCCTCTTTTTCATAGCATCAGTCACCGTAGCCACACTTGCGACCACAGGCTTTGGAAAGAAAGACTTAATGTACAAAGCCTCCATTTATCTCTTCACAATTTCGATGATACTATTCTTCGTAAGCGTGTTGAAATGGTTGTTCACAATCCCTTGGACGGGTCCGGATTGAAAAGCAATTGACTTGGCTCGGAACCATTCTCTAGGTGTAGTGGTTGCAAGAGGAAAGAAAAGTTAAAGGATACTTGTAATCTCATGTTTATTCGTATCGTAGCGCTTCAACAGGGTTCAGTTTTGCTGCTTTGCGCGCTGGGTACCAGCCAAAAATGACGCTCACTCCTATGGCAAAGACTATGGCACCTACTGCCCATTGTAATGTAAGAATGGGTGTCACCGCGGTTATGGGATGAGTCGCGGTTCCCGTAATCAACGACCGCCTCGGAGTGACTTCAGCGCTGAACCTGAACAAGAACTGGCCCATGGCTTGAGCTAGTCCGTAGCCTAGTGGAACGCCTATAACTGCTCCTAGAAGTCCGATGAGTGCCGCCTCGGTTAGAAACATGGTTAACACGGTTCGACTCTTTGCGCCTATAGCCTTCAGAATGCCTATCTCTCGGGTTCGCTCCATAACTGACACCGTCATTATGTTCATTATTCCCAAGCCCGCTACTAAGAGCGCGATAGAGGCGATGGCGGTGAGGAAAATCTCCACCATACTCAACACAGTTTCAACTTGCTGCATGAAGGCTGCTGGAATTAGAACCCTGACCTCGCCTCCCCCGCCAAATCGATCTTCAATCGCTTTGGCAACCGAATCAGAATAATTAGGATTGGCAAGTCGCACAAAAATCATGTCTGAGTTAGTGGTGTTATAGAGTTCTCTCGCCGTGTCGATTGGTATGAAGACCGCGTCGTCAAAGTTTATGAAGCCTGCTGCACCGCTCTTCCCAAGCGTTCCGACAACATTGAAAGTGTTGTTTTCAAAGTAGCGTCCCCTTGCAACCGATGTGAAAGACAGAGCTACGGTCACGTTGTCTCCTGGATTAGCGAAGGTTCCACCTTCAGCAGGATGTTCCACGTTGTAGCCGATGACTGAAGTGTCGTTCTCGATCGACTGAGGCCAAATTCCATGCTCAACTGCTAATCTCTCGGGGTATATCTGCACAAACTCGGTGTAGTTCACGGCTAACAGCACCAACGCACTGGAGTTTTTGCCATCGTTGTAGAGTTTTCCAACGCTCTTCTGTATTATTGGAGTTGCAAGAACTACGCCCGGCATCAGGCTGATGTTCTTTACGTCAGCGTCTGTGAAGTAACTGCCCACTCCTGTTAGTAGACCTCCTGACATGACGGTTAGGACGTTTAATTCGAAGCCCTGCTCCATCTGGTCCTTTATAGTCACGCGAAAGCCTTCGCCTAAGGAGGCTAAGCCGATGATGGCGGTAATGCCGATAACTACCCCCAGGGTTGTGAGAGAGGTTCTGAACCTGCGCTGTTTCATGCTCTCCCAAGCCATTGTTAAGATGCGCCTCCGCCTCATGGTCACATGCCTCCGCTACCCATGCCCTTTTTCACGCCCTGAATCAAACCGTCTTTGAGGTGAATCATGCGGTCGGCGGTTTCAGCCACGCTCTGATCGTGGGTCACAATCACGAAGGTTTGGTCCTTCTCCTCGTTGAGGCGTTTCATGAGCCGAACGATTTCCCACCCCGTTGTGGTGTCAAGATTTCCTGTGGGCTCGTCTGCCAAAACAATTTTTGGGTCGTTTATCAAGGCTCTGGCTATAGCTACGCGCTGTTGCTCTCCTCCGCTGAGCTCGGTTGGTCTGTGGTTCACGCGGTCTTTAAGGCCAACTAGTTCGAGCATATCTGTGGCTTTTTGGATGGATTCTTTCTCCGACACGTCAGCTAGGGTGAGGGGTAACTCAACGTTTCTAAGCGCCGTCAATCGTGGGAGCAAATTGAAGAACTGAAACACGAACCCTATTTTGTGAAGGCGCACCTCGGCGAGTTTGGCGTCGTTTAGGGTTGAGAGGTTTATACCGTCGATGTATACATTGCCTTTGTCAGGTCTGTCCAAACCACCCAAAACGTGGAGGAGGGTTGACTTTCCACTGCCTGAAGGACCAAAGATGGCCATGAACTCTCCCTGTTCAACTTTGAGCGTTACTCCGCAAAGGGCTGAGACCAGAACCTCGCCCATACGATAGGTTTTCTCTACGTCTCTTGCCTCGAGAATCGCTGGCATGAAAGGACATCCATTAATTGATTTTGAGCAGACAACACTACAAAAAACTCTTATTTAAGCATTGAAACCCTTTCATTTTAGTGAAGATGCCATCTTGCATGAATGTTTTTGTTGAGGATTTCGTGAACTCAAGCAGGATTAAAGATAATCAAGAACGCGGTACCAAATAAAATCTATCAAGTCCCAAAACAGACCAAGCCAGAATGCAGATATCGTAACAAGCACAGTTGTGGTGCCACACATGTTTTCTGCTGTGCCACAGAACTGACGATTCTCCATTGTCGGACATAGATTTTCAATTGTCGGACAAAACTAACAAGTGTTCATTCAACACAAGAATCCAAGCGATGAACAGATAACTATCTGGGAAGAATGTGAGCAATCGGAATAGGCGTGTTCAAGGAAGACAACGCCAACTTCTCCATCTCATTCAGAATATTCACTATTTCCCTGCCTTGAACCGTTAATTCATAGGTTCTATGCACCTTCAAAGCAAAAACAAGTTTCTTCTCCCTCAACCTACGCAGATACTTGTAGGTTCTGCGCAAGTTTATGCCTACCACCTTAGAGAGCTGACTAGCAGGGACTCCAACCTGTGGAATATTGTTTAAAACCCTCTTTTCAGTGGGCGACAACTTCATCTTGGGTTTGCCTTTAGCTCTGTGATAGAAAACGTAGTCCGTGCGAGCACTCTTAACTAGTAATCCTCTGGCTCGAAGCCTCATTAAAATCCTCGACAGGCTTTTTTGAGGCACACTTGCTGTCAATTCGTTGAAGGTTCTGGGCTTAGCCAACTCTTTCAAAACCACCTCTTCGTAGCAACACGAGTGAAGAGGTAACAAACTATTCAGCGAACCAATTCCCGCCAATATGTCGTGTGTCTTTCTCCCATAAAACGTGACCTTAAACACGACGCCGTCGTCTCTGACCAGCCCTACCTTAATCATGGGTTTCAAATACGCCTCAAGGATGGTCTGACGACTGTGACGGAATCCAACTTCTCGTAAGGTTCGCTGCAACTCTTTGCCGCTGCGAGATCTTTCGCAGAGCGCGTCCAGTGCCTTCCAACGCCTCTTGTTCTTCAAAACGTTCAAAAGATAACGCATATGATTGCCCTCGCCCACAACCCTCCTCGTCTCAACGATCTCGTGCTTCACCCGCCAGACGTCGCACCGTTCGACACAAACCATCGGAGAAGAAGTCTTGCAAACCCTACAATAACTCTCAGCCCTCTCGAGAGCATCGGTTAAGCTCTCAGCCTCACGCATCCCGCTCAACGACCGATTCGAACCCATCTCAGTTAACATTTTCATCCCTAACCTGGCCTCAATCAGGCGTATGCCAAAGGCTTGACATCCCACCGCACCGGAAAGAGAGAGAGGAGAAAGCAAAAACGTGACAGTGGGGCAGTCATCTGTCTCCTCGCCTATGACATACGTCATGATATTATGACATTCGTCATGCTTATATAGGTTTCTACACAATACAATTGCTTCTAACGGTGACCCACATGCTCATGCCATGCGAAGTCGCGGTAAAATCGGTTGTCCCGTCCATTCGAGCCTTTATCGCAACAGAATTAACACAGTCGTACAAGATGAAACAGAATGACGTCGCCGAGCTTTTGGGCATAACCCAAACGGCAGTCAGCAAATACACAACGCAGGTGAGAGGTGCTGTCCTGAAAATCGACCAGACAGAAGAAATTCAATGGATGATGAAAGAAATAGCCAGTCAAATGGCCAATGGAGATATCACGCGACAAGACATGGTCATCAAATTCTGTGAAGTCTGCAAAGCCGTTAGAAAAAGAGGAATTATGTGTAACTTGTGCAAACGCTCCGACCCAAAAATAAACGTGAAGACATGCTTAGTCTGCAAATCAGGGAATTCCCCTTGTTGAGACCCATAGAATGTGGGCAATCCTTTCTGTGTTTTAATTGTTCATAAAAAGAATCTCTGTTACATTTAAGCTAGGAAGGCGGTCAAGAGGCCGGTCAATAAGACGCTGGTGAAGTAAGCAACGAGTGAAATCATTAAGGCCTTTCCCCATTTAGTCTCACGAGAAGCGTGTGTAGCGATAGCGCCCAACATCACCAGCCAAAACGGAAAAACAATACCGAGATAACGCTCCACCTGAAATGGAAATGTAGGACCCCAAACCTCACTATAAAGATTATTAACTGTAGCAACGTCCTCTCGTGTTCTAGAAGACCAAGTACTCATCTCAAAATGTATTTCAGGGAGAGTTGAAAAAAGCATCGCTTCTACCGCAATGTAAACTATCAGAACGGAAAAGGCATATCCAACAGCAATGAACAACGGACGCCATGGGCCCCTTTTCTCGCCAACAAATCTTGTCATTAAAATCAAAACACCCGCGTAAATCACCCAGTTCAGAAGGAAGGTGAAGAAAGCAGTTTGTATTATGGCTGAAAGGACGATCATACTAAAAAAGTTCGTGGTAAGGACATTAGAATAAGTTAATCCTACTGTTGTTGGGTCAGTTTCAGCGTCATTTACGTTGAAAACTACATCTAACCATGAGCCAGAATATGTAAAGAGTGTATGGTTCCCGCCGTAAAGTGTAGCGTTACCATAGTCTGACCAATCGATTAAACTCGACAGCCTCCAGCTGTTTGGATAAGCTGTATTTCCCAATTCCGCTCTTTTGACGTTTGTTTTGAGAATTGAAAGAGTCGCTTTAGATGCCACGTCAATAGCTGTAGAACCATTGGCCAAGTAAGTATATTGAGAGTGGATGAACCAGTTAATGGTGAAATTGCCCAGATTCCATTGTGTCGTTTTTGCCAGAACCGTCGACATCTTAGGTCTCGTTTCTGAGTAAAATATAGCTGTTAAAGTCAAATTTCCAACTTCCGTTGTAGTTTCATACAACTTTACGGTTGTTTGGTAGAACGTGTCGTTAGCCACAGTAACAACAGGGTTCATTGGAGTGAGTTGCTCTGTTGCATTAACCCAGAAAATACCGTGCTCTATTAATGGTGTTTTATCGATGTAAGTGTAGTTCATTACGTAAGGCTGACTTGATTTAAAAGTATAGTTGCCGAATGCAGTCACATAGACATAAGCATCCAGATAAGTGTGAAGTTTTGGTGAGACTGATTGCCTGTCTGAAACGCCTAAAAAAATTTTGGAGGCGCTAGCGTATTGTGCACCTGCCGTTGATAGCATGATTAGTCCCACAATCACCACTAGCCCTTTAATATCAGGGTTTTGAGCGATCTTTTTGAACGCTTTTAACGGAGACACTATGACCTCAAACGGGTAAACCAGGGCCTTCAGTGTTTTGTGTTCTGTCAACCCGCTTGGAGCTTCTTGTTGTTCGCTTGTGCTTGTTAATTTGGTCACATCCCTAGTTTGAGTCTTCTGTAGGTTTCATAATCTACATACTCAATGTTCTTGTTTTGAGCTTGGTGATGAATAGTGAATTTCTGTCGTCCCCTCTTTTCAACTATTTGATCGGTGACAATCAACGAATAGGCGTCGCTCCCTGCACCTGAGCCATAACTAACCATCAATATTCTGTCGTTTGGCTTAGCTGTGTCTAAGGCAGCCGCCAACCCCATGGGCGACGAGCCAGAATAAGTGTTGCCAAACTTTGCCACCTGCAGACCCGGCATAAACTGGTCCTCTTTGAAGCCCAACTCTTTAGCCACCTTTATTGGAAAGCTCAAGTTGGGTTGATGCGAAACAAAAAAATTCACGTCGTTCGGTTGAAGCCGAAGCTGGTCCATAAGTTTTCTAGCTGCCTTTGAAATGTGTTTAAAGTATGCGGGTTCACCTGTGAATCTTCCTCCGTGTCTTGGATGGGGCTCTTGGTCTCTTCTCCAGAAATCAGGCGTGTCAGATGTGCAGGAGCACCAGCCCTCAATTTCAGCGATGACGTCGCTCATGCCAAATATGAAGGCAGAAGCGCCGTAGCCCACGAAGAAGTCGAGCTCGCCTCCAAGTTCTTCTCTTGGCGCGGCTTGCGAATTGTCGGTGCCTATCACCATAGTGTAATGGTTGCGAACACTCGGATAATAAACGAGGGCGACAGCATCCTTGAACATGCATGTGGCTGCCTTGCACGCGAACTCTGTGTCAACGGCATCAACCATCTGCACGCCGTCTGCCTTGTCTTCTTCGCCTAGTTTCAAAACTTGAGCAACCTTTGAGGCTATGGGCTTGACAGCGTAGGGATTAGATTCCGACCCCACGTAAACTTTGGCAACTAACAGGGGATCAACGCCGGAATGTATCAGTGCCATTTTTCCGGCTTCTACAGCGGCGGTGATGGAGTCCTCGTCGATGAAAGGTACAGACCTTTCAATTGTTCCCTCTTTGGTTCTGAATTTAGGAGTGTAGACCCCGTAGCCAACTATTCCCGGTGTCTCAAACTCTTTATTGGGTTTAACAATTTGGTGTTCCTGATGCGGATAATATTCATCGGCGAGTGTGAACGCTAAAGAGATTGTGGGAATTATGTCACTCTGCTCAACTTCATATCGTCTTCTGAATCGTGGAACGACTTCTCTTCCCTCAAAGCTAGACACGTCAATTTCTTGATCACGTAGAAGGCAGTCAGTTAGTCTGCCAGGCACTCGCACCTTTCCGTTGTGGAAGGAAACTATGCCGTAAACGTAGGTTCCGAGTTTTGTAAACTTGTTAGTAGGCTCTTTGACGAGTGTGCAGACTTCGAGTTGGCCTTTCTCGTAGAAGAAGTCTATATCCTCCATCTTGCCGAAGCTCTTTCTTCCGCAGGTTCCGCAGTAGTCGCGGGGACGGAAGTATTCTTTAGCACAGATGCCGCATCTGCTGCCTTTGAGGCGGTCTCCGATGTAGGACACTCTTCTTTCTATCGGTTCACTGCTCATTTAATCACCTCTCCGCAGAATGTGAACGTACGCTTTGGTTCCGAAGCCTTCGAGCTCCAAGACGCAACCGAACTGTAGGTCTCTGTCTATCTTCACTTGTCTGTCTCCCGCCTTGCCCTTGAGTTGTGTAAGGACTTCAAAGATTTGGGCTCCGCCAGTTGCGCCCAACGGGTTTCCGTCTGCTTTGAGTCCACCGTCTGTGTTGACAAATAATTCTCTTCCGTTGACTCTGTAGAACCCTTGAAAGTCTTTGCAGCTTTCGTCTATGTCTTGCCAAGCCTTGCCCTTCGTTGAAAAGCCTAAATCTTCCAGAGAAACCATTTCGAGAAGGGTGGATTGGTCGTAGAGTTCGGCGATTTGAACGTCACTTGCCTTTATGTCAGCCATTTTTAGGGCGCTCTTCATGGCAATTGAGCTTGCGATAAAACCTGTTCTCTCTTCGCGCGCTGGAAACGTCACGAAGTCGGTTGCAGACGCTGAACCAGCTACACATATTGTTGTGTCGGAGCGTTTTTTGGCGATTTCGGGGCTTGCCAGAATGAGGACTGCTGCGCCGTCTGAAACTGGAGCGAAATCGTACATTCCAAGCGGTTTGTGTGCTTTCTGTCGTTCGTCCAAGACCTTGTCTAGGCTTATTTCTCTCTGATACTGAGCGTAGTCGTTTTTCACTGCTTGCCTGTGGTTTTTGACGGCTATCTGAGCCAACGCTATGTTCAGTGTTTCCAGCTGCTTACCTTGGATGCCGTGTTTCTTGATGTACTCTCTCAGCATGAGTTCATGGTTTGCTTCGGGTGTGCATCCCGCGTAGTAGCTCCACGGGTCTTCGAGTAGCATGAGGTCGTCTCGGATTTTGTCCCAGCGGTCGGTCATCTTTTCAACTCCGCCCACGAGAACTATGTCGTATCTGCCTGATTGGATGGCGTTGCAGGCGTTGAGCAGAGCCGAGCTGAAAGACCGGGTCTTTTCCATCGGAACGTGCAATTCCGTGAGTTCTGAGAGGAAGCCCTCCTCGATTCCGATTTTGTTTGTTAACTGAAGAAAGTAGTCTGCGATGTACGCGGCGTCTAGGTTTTTGCGTTCCATGCCAGCCGACTGAGAGGCTTTGAGCCAAGCCTCTTCGATGAGTTTTTCCGGCTCTTTCTCGTAGTGCTCGCCGAACTTGGTTCTGCCGACGCCGATTATGGCTGGGCATCGTTGCTGCAAAAAATCACATTCCCCATGTTGCTTCTCCAAACCTCAGTATTTTTATGAACGAGTTTATTAAATGTTTAGGGTTCCCTCTTAATGTGCTAGATTCAAATGTTAAATGTTTACCTTCAGCTATTATTCCCATCGACTTGCTTGAGGTGTAGCTCATGGGCGAAGAAGAGAAAGTTGCAAGCGTTTTGACAGGCAACACCCTACGAGTTTATTGGTTCTTGTTGAAGTCTTCAGATGGTGCTGTTGGGGCTCGAGAGACGCAGAGGGCTCTTGGTTTTTCCAGCCCAGCCTTGGCTGTTTATCACCTTGACAAGTTGGTTGAGTTGGGTTTGTTGGAGAAGACTGATGGTGAATACCGCTTGGTTAAAGCCGTGAATGTGGGTGTGTTGAAGCAGTTTGTGAGGTTTGGGGCGTTCATGTTTCCTCGTCACCTAATGTACGCGACCATGTTCACGACTTTGCTGGTTTTTTATCTGACGCAGTTTAGGCGAATTGACTTCTACAGTGTCTTCGCTCTAATATTGGCGATACTCAGCGCTGGAGTTATGTGGTATGAAACGGTTAAGACGTGGAGACTGAAACCTTGACGCGTTGTGCATTTTTTAAAAAATAAAAGGAGAGATGTTGCGTTACTCTCCAGATATTACTTTGGCAGTTGCCTTTAGTACGGGTCTTAGTCTTCCGCTGTTGCTGATGGCAACCCAGTCGCCTTGCATATCGACGAGTAGTTTCGTGGTTTCTCCAGCCTTTATCTGGAAGTGCACAATGATGTCGATGCGTCCAGATGGAACTATGATAGTCTCGATTTCTCCGTTCATGTAAGTAGCGGTGGCTGAGGTTATAGTCAGTCTCAGTTTGGTGTAGTTTCCAGTCGGAATTTCCGCGATAGAAAGGTCTTTGGTCACATTGTGCAGCGACAATATATCAACCGTAACCTCATGAACCCCGCCAACGAACGAGAGGTTTTCCCATGTTTCCTTGCCCGCTTCAACTCTGTGGGCGGATATGTTGCTTATGGTCACGTTGAGATGTTTAAGCTCCACCGGGGCATCGGTTAACTTCACGATTAATGTGCCTTTGTCAGAGACCATGCTTGGTAGCCTCAGGCTTGGGAAGCGTATGCCTCCAGCCGCAAAGCCTCCAATTATTAGGACAGCCACTAGAATGCCTGCAACCGCAAAGATGCCTAGGTCTCGAATTGAATCTGGCATTTTCAGTTTCCTCCTTTTTCTTATACCATTAGTTGGTTATCATCCGCCGGATTTAATGCAACACTTTTGAACATCATGGTTCAAAAAATTGAACAAGGTTTCTGTTATGAAGAAAAAACAAAGAAAAAAAGAGGGAAAGGCGGTGCTCTAAGGGCTATGGCTTGCCCCGACCATGTTTATGGGGGCTTTTCTCTTCCACTTAACGGCGTAGATTAGGATTGCAACGAGTGACACTGCGCCTACGAGGACTGCTGCCAACTCTGTTGTGAGCAGTGGAAGCACGTATTTGCCGATGACTGTGGGCGTTATCTCGTTGATTCCTGATGGAGCCTGCACTGTGTACTGTGGAGTTGTATCTATGCCAGGGACGTCGACGCCAATGCTTGGGTCGTGTTCTAACGAGCCGTTGCCGAAGTATGGATAGCCTATGAAGAGGCGCATGTGGGCGCCTGCAGCGATGTATGCGGCTTTCACTGGCACCGTGCTAGCTTCGCCTACCTTTGGATAGTCTTTCACTTTTGCTGAGGATACGAATCGGAAGAATCCGCCTAGGGTTGTTGTTTCGTTGGCGAATCTCAGTTTGATGACGGGTCTGCTGACTTCAATAGGCTTCTCTTGCGATGTAAGCGTCATGTTGGGTCTGATGTCTTCGTGCATGTCTTCCACTTCCATGTGAGTTGCAGTTGAATGTTCTTCAACTTCTTCTGGTTCTCCTTCTGCTATCGGAAGTTTGGTTATGTTGATCGAGGCTAAGTTTATCCACAATGCCAGTCGAGTCTTGCCTTCTGGAACTTTGACGTCTATTCCTTGGTTTCTCAAGTAGTCTATAAGTGCCTTTATTGAATCGATGTTCCAAACCCACTTGTTGACCACGAAGTCCATTTTCATTTCTCCGGCATAAACTGTGTACTTGTAGCCAGTGTCGGGAACGGTCTCCTCAACAGTGGTGTTGTAGAATCGCACTCGAATCATTATGTTATTCTCAGCGAACTTGAGCCCGGGCATCCAATCTGGCACATGCACGAGCTTGAAGGCAAAAGACACGCCGATTATCTTTCCATCGGTTGTGATGTTCCTAACCTCGTTTAGACTCCAGGTGGCAGCATTGAAGGGCAAGAAAGGTCTATGCCATGTTGCGTTGATTTGCGTCATTATTTGCCTGAGGATCTCTAATCTCTCTCTGTACATCGGATCCATCATTTCGTGTTCCATCAATTCACGCTCCCTTGGCTCCATGAACATCTCTTCAAATCTCTCATGCCAAGCTTCACGCATTCTATTGTAGTATTCTCCTTCGAAGGCGAAGTATTCGATCAATCCCTGATACTTGACAACATAGATTTGGTCTGGCTTCCCTGTATACCACCAGATGAACATGGGTTTCTGTCCTACTCGAGGAAAGAGCACCGTAACAATGTCCGTTTGTAGTTTGTACCAGTTGTCTTCGGGGACTAGTCTTAGGTCATCGTGTTCTTCATCTGCGGACGCTGAACTGGTCAACACAATCATCGGAGAAGCCGAAGCCAATAATAGAATCGCCAAAGCTGTCGCCGCAACAAAATTTCTCCTCGTTCTCAAAGGCTTTTCACCAAAATATACTTATGAAAAGGTTTTTTTAACCAAATCGTTTCGAGAAAACTCGAACTTTTTTCTAGAACTACACTAAGAAGTGAGCAAAGCACCATGATTCTGTTATACATCCTTTTACAACCACACGGTGTTCAGTTTTTGCTGCATTAAGACGTGATAAGGATAGTTCTCCCTTTTTAGATGTGGCGTGCACTGTTCCGAAAAACAGTGAATTATCGTTTGAACAATGTTTAAGGTTTTTGGGGCTTGGAGGAGCCTACTCAAAGAGAGAGAAAGGAGTCCGCATTATCGGAAAAAACGGTCAAGCTCCACCAAGCCTTTCCAATCCCCCTGTATGGGTGTCCGCCATTTTTGACCGCCAGCTCTCCTTTGCTCCCTTTTATAGGCTATTTCAACTAAAATAGCTGAAAAAAGAGGTTTTTAATCAAATCGTTTCGGCAAATCTCGAATTTCTTTGCAGCGTTGTTCGAGAAACCCCGAACTTTACGTAAGACGCCCTAGAAGAATCAACAAGACAATGTTGAAGTAGAGTATTATCAGGCTCATCAAGATTGAGCGGTCGAGGCGCAAACCTTTGCCAAACGAGAGGGAAGAGGAAATCAGCAGCACAGTCCACACCTGAAGAGCCAGAAGAACGTATCGCGAAGTAATGGCTGGAATCACCATGTGAATGTAAGGAAACACGGCTAAGGGCAGAGATGAAAAGCCCAGACCAGCAAACAGTTGAAGGTCGCCACCGGCTCTTCTAAACAAAAGATAACACAGGATCTCAGCTAGGAAAAAAAGCCCAAACCAAGAAAAAAAGAACAGGATAACTCCGCTTTCAAATGAAAGACTTGAAGGAAAATAGAAGAAGAACACAGGTTCAATTCGGGCGAGGGCTGAACCAACAGCGCCAAGAAATAATATCGCAAGCGAAACTGGAAAGAACAACTCTAAACGCGTCATTCTAAAGAAGACCGGAGACAGAAAGAGCCAACGCCCCAATCGGTGACTAAACGCTTCGCCTGCATTCAGGGCGGTTGGAATACTTCCTTCCCTAAGCGACTTGTACAAGAGTCGTCCACGGTCATTGAGCAAGTACTTTCTGCTCTTGTCTTGAACCAGAAAATCCGAAAGCATGTCCAAATGATAGTAAACCGTGCCCACACCGAGCCCAAGGCCTGAGCGCAACTCCTTGAATCCCATTTTCCCCTGCTCACCCAATGTTTCAATTATCTTGCGCCTGGCTGGGTCACGGAGCAACGTGTGATAACGAGATGCCTCGTCCTTAGACATAACCTTTCATCTTCGGTTTTTAACCACATATAATCGCATTGCCTATTCAGTGAATAATTCCTCACTTAAGAACCTTAATTGCCATATTGTTTCAGCGCCCTCCTCCATCTGTAAAAGGGACTATTCACGCAAAAGAGAAAGACCGATGGATTGGGTGTCAAGGACGCGATAAGGATAATGAAATGGGAAAGGCATGGCCCATGAAACTGGGAATTGTGAGAGTGTTGCCGTTAACGGTCTCCACAATTTCGCCCGTGGCCTTATTGCGACCAACCCGAACCGCCTCTTCCCTGCCCAGGTTGGCGCTGAGCTTTACCACCTTAGCCGGAATGTTAGGCCACTTCTTACGGCTTGACTCAACGGCCAACCAAGCCACCTCATAAGTGTTGTCGATGCTGCCGTCGTCAACCACAATAATCTCAGACGAACCGGCATGATTTGCAGCACGCTCATAGGCTCTAGCAATGCGCTGAGAAATCGTGCCCTCCTCGTTGTGCGCCGGAACAACAAATGAAACCATCCCGTAACCCTTAACAGCCGCAGCCTCTTCAACCGGTTTTTCTGCCCGAGTCAATGGGGGAGGCGAAGGCGGAATGGGCTTAGAAGGAGGAGCAGCTGGGGCACCCTTTTTCCTTTGCCTTCTGCGCAACAGCAGATAGGCTGCTGACCCAGTCAAGACGGCGAGAATCAGTATGATCAGCAAAATCCAAGCTAAGGGGATGCCTCCCGGCGCTGCCACCGTGAACTTAATTGGGTCAGTTTCCTTGCGGTTTTCAGCCTTGTCGAAGGCTTCAATGAAAAACTTAACATCTGTGTCGCTCTGATTGCTCAAGGTTGCTGTCCAGTTGCTGCTTTTCAACGTCATTGGAATAGGCTGCCAGTCGTCCGTTGTTTTGTTCTTAAACCACAAAGTGACGTTTTTGACGCCGCTGCCGTATGCTGGCTCTGTGACTGTTACGTTTATTTGTATGTCTACGTTGGCTGCGGGCTCCTTGGGCGACCACGAAAGAGTATCAATCGAAGGCGGTGTGTTGTCGACTGTTACGTTGACAAGCACCTGCTTACGGTTTCCAGCCTTGTCGTAAACCGTTAATGTTACGCTGTGGAAGCCGTCGGCGTAATCACGCGTGTTCCATTCTAAAACTTCATTTCCACTCGTGATAGAAGTCCTAACCAGCCCGTCGTCGATGCGCACCTCCATTTTGTCAAAGTTGGCGTCGCTGCCAGTCACTTTTACAATGGTAGAGAGGCGCAGATAGCTTCCGTTGACGGGGGCGTTAATAGAGGCTGATGGCAACGTGTTGTCAACCGTCACGGTGAGACTCTTTTCAACAACATTGCCAGCCTTGTCGCGCACCCTTAACTTTATGATGTAGGCGCCGTCGGGTCCGAAGGTCGCAGTGGGCCAGTCGTATGTATCTGGCTCTGAGGGTACTGGAGGCGTCCACATCTTTACAACAGTGCCGTTTATGGATAACTCAGCTCCTCCGAAGCCGCTCTCGCCTCCAGTGTTTTGGTCTTTCATGGACACGGTTATTGCAACCGTGCCCGACAGGTAGCTTCCCTGCGCTGGTCTGTCAATTCTGAGCAGAGGCGGGTAGGGGTCAGTTACCTTGTATGAGTAAAGGCTTGATGAAGCCAAGTTGTTTGCGTTGTCTAGGGCAAGGACGCGATATTCAACCGTTGTGTCGAAGGGAAAAGCCGGAATGTTGGCTTTGTAAAGTCCTTCACTTAAGGTCATGTTGACTGGCGTCCAAGTTGAGCCGCCAGAGTAGTTTAGTGTAACTTGTTTGACGCCGGATTCCGTGTCATAAACAAAGGCTGTCACGGTCACGCTCTCGTTGTAGGCTGGTGATGGAGGGAATCTTTGCACGCTAGCTATGGTTGGGGGCGTGGTGTCTTTTGGCTTTTCAGGCGCTTTGATTGTTAATTTTATTTTTACACTGTGTTGCAGGGAGCCGCTTGTCCCATTCACGGTTACGTTGTATTTGCCTATCACAGCGTTTAAAGCAACATTTATGGTTAGGGTTGAATTGGCTGAGCCATTGGGTGGAGGTGTAACCTCATATTGGCTGAGCGTTGTATTTACGCCGTTGATTGGTGCGGATGTTATGTTGAGTTTGATGGTTAGATTGAAGTTGTTCACTGACTGTATAGTTATTGTTGATTTGCCTGAACTGTTCTGTGCTATGGCGAGTGAACTGGGCGAAGCCGTCATAGTGAAGTTAGGCTGTTTAATTCCACTTATGAGGTCGATTATTTCGTCGACCAGTTCTATGAGGTCTTGGGCAAATTCTGGTTTTATCCAGCCCTCGATGTGGTCCCTAACATCGTTTTGCAGCTTGTTTACGGCTCCGTTGAAAGCTCCGGCTTCAATCTGATGAACGACAGCTTCGATTTTGTTTTCAAGTGCGTTTCTTCGACCGTCTGCTGGCGTGGCGTTTTTGAAGGCTTCGTCTTGTAGGTTTGAAACTCCCCCTTGCAGACCTCGGAGTTTTTCAATGATCAAGTCTGTGTTTGGGTCTGTGCTTCTTGCTAGTAAAAGGGTTCCGAAGGAGAGTGTTAAGGTTAAAACAAATGTGATGATTATTAGTTTAACGATTCGTCTTCTCATTTCTCTTCTTACCTTCCTCTCTTTTATGTTGAACATGGTTTTGGATGGTCAGTGTATATTTGGTTTTCACTTAAAAATAAATGCCTACGGTGTTAGGCTCTAGAAGAAAAGTTTATCGTGGAACATGATATTATGAAGCTTGACATATTGAAACATTCGTTTAGAATGTATTTTTGATGTTCATGCCCTCTTCCTCTTTCTTTCAAGCACGCATGAAAACTAAAACAAAATGTAGCGTACGTCAATTATTGTCACCGATTAGTGGACTCCATTTGGGACTAGAAGATTTATCCATAAATTATATCTAATGATTAAACCATCTTATAATTAGGAGAGAGGCAATTGTTAAAGAAAATAGTTTCTGAAATAGAGTTGACACTGTTATTAATTGGCGTGTTAACGTCAACGTTTAATGTTCAACTCTCTAAGGCAGAAGAAGCCATGGACATTGAACCAGAGGGAATAGGCAGCCTTTGGCTGGCAACAACAGACTGGAACAAAACATATGGAGGAACAAACGGAGACGTTTCTCAATCTGTTGTTCAGACTAGTGACGGAGGATACGCACTGGCAGGCTACACCTTGTCTTATGGCGCTGGCACCTATGATTTTTGGTTGGTTAAGACTGATTCTGACGGAAACAAGCAGTGGAACAAAACATACGGAGGAACAGGCTGGGACCTTGCCTCTTCTGTTGTTTTGACTGGCGATGGCGGATACGCTATTGCTGGCTACACCTACTCCTTTGGTGCTGGAAACGGCGATTTTTGGTTGGTTAAGACTGATTCTGCTGGGAATAAGCAGTGGAACAAAACCTATGGCGGAACAAGCGAGGAGCAAGCTTATCCAGTTGTTTTGACTGGTGACGGAGGATACGCTATTGCTGGCCACACGGAATCGTATGGTGCTGGCCGCGAGGATTTTTGGTTGGTTAAGACTGATTCTGCTGGAAACAAGCAGTGGAGCAAGACGTATGGGGGATTAGGTGATGATGTTGGTCGGTCTGTTGTTCGGACTGGCGACGGGAGCTACGTATTGGCAGGAGCCACTGACTCTTATGGCGCAGGCGATTATGATTTTTGGTTGGTTAAGACTGATTCTGCTGGGAATGCGCAGTGGAACAAAACATATGGAGGAATAGGCCGAGACGTTGCTATGTCTGTGGTTCAGACTGGTGACGGAGGATACGCCTTGAGTGGTTGGAGCTATTCCTTTGGTGCTGGAAATGGCGATTGTTGGTTGGTTAAGACTGATTCTGCTGGGAACAAGCAGTGGAACAAAACCTATGGAGGAGCAGCTATGGATATTAGTCGGTCTCTTCTCCTGACTGATGATGGCGGATATGAGATTGCTGGCTACACTAGGTCGTATGGTGCTGGAGGCGCTGATTTTTGGTTGTTTAAGACCGACTCCTCTGGAAATGTGCAGTGGAGCAAAACATATGGAGGAGCAAGCGATGACGACGCCTTTTCTGTTGTCCTAACTGGTGACGGAGGCTATGCGTTAGCAGGATCCACACTCTCTTATGGCGCAGGCATCTACGATTTTTGGCTGATAAAACTCACTCCTCTAACAATATATATCCATGCTGACGGCTCGGTTGACCCTGCAGCAGCCCCAATACAACGAAACGGAGACCTCTACACATTGACCGACAACATTTACATTTCTAGTGGAATTGTGATTGAAAGAAGCAATATGACGCTGGACGGAGCAGGCCACACGCTTCAAGGACCAGGAAGTGCGTATGTAGGAATAGACTTCACAAATGGTGTAACAATCAAGAATATGGAAATCAAAGCATTCGACGTTGGTATTAGCTTCTCTGGTTCAAACAACAGCATATCTGGAAACAACATAACAAACTGCCAAACTGGAATCTTTTTCTCTGAGGTTGGGAACTGCAATATTACAGAAAACAGGATAAGAGACAACGATTATGGCATCTATGCGAATACGTGTATCCAATTCAATTTCTCTGGGAACAGCATAATAAACAACTACTATGGTATACACCTCACAGCGACCCACTACAACAATTTCTTCCATAACAACTTCATTAACAACAACTTTCAAGTGTACATCGACCTCTATAACGTGGGTAACTCTTGGGATGATGGTTATCCTTCTGGCGGCAACTATTGGAGCGAATACAACGGAACAGATTATTTCTACGGTCCAAATCAAAACCATCCTGGCAGCGATGGAATAGGCGATTCACCCAACGCCCTTGATGGCGATAATCAAGACAACTATCCTCTCATGGGTCTATTTGGTACTTTAACTAAGACCGGAGAAAATGTTACGGTCTTTCCCTCAAGTGATGTTGGTTTGATTTTCGAAAACGTCACATCGGAAGGCTCCACCACAGTTAATGAAACTGGGACGGGGCCAGCGCCTCCTTCAGGATTTGAATTGGCAGGGCAGTACTATGATATCCAGACAACTGCCTCTTATTCAGGTAGAATAACGATTCGAATTATCTACGACGATTCAGGCATGACGCAGTGGGTGGAGGCAAACCTACGACTGAGGCAGTGGAATAGCACATCTCTCCAGTGGGACGACATCACGACACGCGTTGACACGCAAAACAACGTCATCTATGGCGAGGCTCCTCACCTGTCAATATTCGGAACCACAGGCATAGTGCCTCTTGCCCAAGACATCGCGGTTGTAAGCGCAACAATCTTAAAAACCGTGGTTTGCCAAGGATACAAAGCAAACATAAGCGTCACCCTCAGGAATCAGGGCGGCTCTATTCTAACCTTCGATTTTTTTGTCTACGCCAACAGCACCGTGATAGACAGCCAGACAGTTTCAAACATGGCTCCCAGTGAACAAAGAAACTTCAACTTTGTATGGCAGGTTGCCCCGGACTTTCCAAAGGGCGACTACACCGTGCTCGTTGGCGACAATCTGATAAGCTGGATCAAAGTCGCCATGGCTGGTTCCGTCAACGGCGACATCAAGGTAGACGGAAAAGACATAGCCCTAG
>Ga0315308_1000642_pt1 | contig 19756 bp, 15 predicted proteins | sample TDP3_MG_FD_203078 | JGI IMG/M metagenome (GOLD analysis project Ga0315308, IMG submission 203078) | Freshwater sediment microbial communities from Lake Towuti, South Sulawesi, Indonesia - TDP3 | ecosystem: Environmental > Aquatic > Freshwater > Lake > Sediment | place: Indonesia: South Sulawesi... | reverse complement strand
CACGATCAAGTTTCATACTAGCGAGTTGACTTTCTTTGAGAGATAGCATCGTCCAGAAGTTTGAGGAATATTCTAAAAGCCTCTGCCTCTTGAAGGCTCGTGTACACTGAAACCAAACTCATCTTCTTAAGAAGTACTGCTACCCTTTCAGCGAGAGATCGAGTTATTATCAAATACTTTCCACCTAACAGGATTGACGATGTAGTCGCGGTCGCTTCCATCAATCCAGGAAGAGCGAAAGCCAATGTTCCTAGTCGCATTGGGCCCTCGTAGAAGAATGCAACAACAGCGTTCTCGAGATCAAGTAGCTTCAGACGGAAGACAACGCCGTCTCTTTCCAGCTTAGTCTCCTCAAAAGCCAATTGCGAGACCTCTCACTCCAGTGAACATCTCAGAAACACTATTGACATTCAGATTAAACAATCTTTTCTATAGGAACTGCTCTCACTTAATGGGAAGACGGTGTGTAACCTTTTTCGGAAGAAAGAGCATGCTCCAAACAGCGATAAAGGTAGAGGTCAATGAGAATAGCTGTAATCTCTGATATACACTCAAATAATGACGCATTGACAGCAGTTCTTGAGACTATTCACGATTATGATGCGCTCATTTGCCTAGGAGACCTCGTGGGATATGGGGCTGAACCGAACGAGGTGGTTGAGAAAATTAGAATGATGAAGCCTCAAGTCATTGTTGCAGGAAATCATGACTATGCAACAGTTACAGGTGATACTTCAGACTTTGTACATCATGCGGTCAAAGCTATAGAATGGACGAGAAAGCGATTGACGACGGAGAACATGAAGTATCTCTCCGGCTTGCCATACTCTTCTACACTCGTTGCAAACCAAGTAACGCTTAAAGCGTACCATGGTAGTCCAAGAGATCCTCTCAACGAGTACATATATCCAGGAATACCTAGTTTCATTTTGAAAAGTCTGCTTGAAATGGCTGAAACAAATATTCTCCTCTTAGGACATACACATATCGCATTTGATGCACGCATAGATACGAAACTACTGATAAATCCCGGGGGCATCGGGCAGCCTCGGGACGGCGATCCCAGAGCAAGTTACGCCATCATAGAAATTGCAGGCGACAACGTTTCTTATGCGATAAAGAGGGTGGAGTACGATATAGACTCAGCAGCGAGTAAGATACTGCAGAATTCTCTGCCAAGCTTCCTTGCTGATAGATTATACGGGGGAATATAGAGTGGTTTTCTTCACATTTCTTCGACCATCTGTCTGATCCGACTTAGAGCTTCTTTGATGTTTTCCAAGCTTGTTGCGTAGGAGAGTCTCAAGTAGCCTGCTCCTGCTGGCCCAAATGCTTCCCCATGAAGGGTAGCTACATGCCCTTGATTCAAAAGTTTCATCATTATATCTCTAGAGTTCATGCCGAGTTTCTTCACATTTGGGAAGACGTAGAAAGCGCCGCGGGGCATCTTACATGACATTCCCTTGATCGAGTTAAGTCCTGAAACGATAGTTTTTCTCCGTCTATCGAATTCTTGGACCATCTTCCTCACGGAGTCTTGAGGTCCCCTCAGAGCTTCAATCGCAGCCATCTGAGTGAACGCTGCAGCACAGGACGCGATATTTATCTGGAGCTTGACCATGTGAGCGATAACCTGTGCAGGACCGATTGCATAGCCCAGCCTCCAGCCAGTCATAGCGTAGGTCTTCGAGAAGCCGTCGATCAGTATCGTTCTATCCTTCATGTCAGGCTCGGAGGCGATGCTGTGATGGCTCCCCTCGTAGATTATCTTGGAGTACACTTCGTCAGACATTACCCATAAATTGTTGTCTCTAGCGATTTCTGCCAGCGCTTCGATATCGCTTTTCAGCAGGGCTGATCCGCATGGGTTGTGGGGAGAGTTGAGGATCAGCATCTTGGCCTTCGCTGTGACCTTTCTTCTAACATCTTCTGGGTCCATTCTGAAGTTCTTTTCTTCCTTCAATGGGATGGAGACAGCTACTGCTCCGAGGAATTCAACGACCGACCTGTATATTGGGAAAGCAGGGTCTGGAACAAGAACTTCTTCGCCTGGATTGACTATTGACAAGATTCCTGTGAAGAGACCTGGCTTGGCACCAGGCATGACTATGACCTCCCGATTTGGATCAACGTCTATTCCTCTTTCTTTCGAAACTTTCTCTGAAATCGCTTGCCTAAGCTCTAGAATTCCTGGGGCGGGCGTGTAATGCGTGTATCCTGCCTTTAGAGCTTTCACAGCAGCTTCCTTGATGTGCTCTGGGGTATCGAAATCCGGCTCGCCTATCTCCAAGTGGATAACTTTAGCGCCCTTCTTCTCCAATTCTTTTGCCATGGCCAGAATTTCAAAAGCTGTCTCAGTTCCCAAATATGACATTGCTTTTGAATACGATAACTCCCTAGACATTAGAACATCACCTCACACAATCAATTAACGACAGTGGACCATGAGCCTAGAATGCTTTGCCATTAGCCAACTTATTGGCTGCAAGTCGGCTATTTTGACCGCTTTTAACTCGAAAGGTAGAAATTTAGACGGTTTTGTTGTTCTCTTGGAGTCATGTCGCTAGATTGAGTCTAATTCCTAACCCTGCCTTGAGAGCTTTTTCGTATGCGAGTTTCGCTGTCACTGCATCCTGTATGGCCAGTCCAGTTGAATCGAAGATCGTTATCTCTTTGTCGGAGGTTCTGCCAGTCTTCTTTCCTGCTACAATTTCCCCCAACTCTCCGAAGATCTGTTTCGGGGAGATTATGCCTTTTTCGAGAGGGACATTTATCTCGCCGCTATGGCGCGATTGCTCGAGATCATCGACAACGATCTTGGCTCTTTTGAGTATGGCTGGATCCAACTCTTCTTTTCCCGGAGCATCCGCTCCTATGGCGCTAATGTGCGTTCCAAGTTTTATCCAGTCATTCTTAATGATGGGTTTTCTCGATGGCGTGACAGTAACAATAACATCCACATTTTCAACAGCTTCTTGAATACTTCTTGTTGCAGATATTTTGATGTCTGGGTATTCGGAGATCATCCTCTTTACGAAGTTGACCTTCACGTCATCAGCTATGTCGTAGACCTTTACTTCCTCCAGTTTCATAACCTGAGCCATAGCCATCATTTGCGTAACAGCTTGAACTCCAGTTCCAATTAAAGCGAGTTTGCTTGACCCTTTTCTGCTTAGGTGCTTTGTAGCAACTCCGCTAGCGGCACCTGTCCTCATTGCGGTGATCCAAGTTCCACCCATAATGGCCAAAGGTGTTCCAGTCTTAGGATCCACTAAGGTTATCGTCGCCATGACTGTAGGTAGATTGTAGCGCCTATTGTCAGGATGTACATTGACAATCTTGACAGCTGATATGCCAAAAGTCTCAACATAAGAAGGCATAACTCTCAAGTCGCCATTGAATGGTTCGAAATAGATATACATTTTTGGCGGCATCTGAACTCTGCCTAAAGCTTTTTCCTTGAAAACCTGCTCTACGACATTTAGAACTTCATTCATATTGAGCAACTGTTTCACATCTTCCTCTTTCAATACTAAAGTCTCCAACACATTCACCTCACAGCTTGATATCCACTTTCGACCAGGCCCATTAAAGCCCAATCAATGAATGACAGATGCTGCCTAAAATTCTTTGCAATTCATCCGACAGACATTACCGAGACTTCTAAGTCTAATAGATTTCTAGTTCAGCTATTTCTTTTCCGCTTTCTGAAATTCGAACTGCGCCGATCTCTACTGAAGCCAATTCAGTGACTTCTGGAGAATAAATCTTTGCCGATCTTCTCTTGCTATCTATCTCTTTCAGTATTCCGATGCTGAGGAGGAATCCGTCGCGGTTCAATAGTCCGACAATGAGGTTTTCCTGTCTCTGTAAGTGAGCCCCACTCGCAGTTTTCACCACATCAACTGGAAGAGTTATAATCTTGGCGTCTGTTAAGAATCGCCGATAGCTGTTTTCTCTTATCCGTTTGCGCTGATCTCTACTTCTTGGCTTTACGAAGTCAGGCGGCTGGATTCTGATCGACATCGCATTGACAGAATCTAGGATAGCGTCTATTTCGTGTACGCGCTCGATTCCTACCACAATATCTGGAGCAAGTTCATTTATCATCTTGACCTTGTAACTAGCCGCTTGATCATCCGCTACCCACCCGTCTGTATTTATCACTAGAGGTGCAGGGGATGCGTAAGAAGCGAGTTTCCTAATTCCGAAGATCACTTTTTCAGTCACCGAGCTTGGGCTCGTATATCCAACGAAGAACCTTCTATCTGCTTTGATCGATGAAAGGTTCGTCAGATACTCGTTGGCAAGTCCTAAGCTGATAGTTGTAGGGGGTCCGAGGTCCGATTGACCTATATCTGCGTCGAGAACCCATATGTCCATTCCGCTTGCAATAGTCAAATTAGCTAGGTATGTGCAGAAAGTGCTCTTTCCTGTATCTATATCACCGATCACGATCGTCTTCGATCCGTCCAATTCTAAAATTGCATCAGTTGCTTCTCTCCATGAAGTTGGAATTGTATTGCCGTTGACTTCCACATGGCTTGCGCGTTCGCCAAATGAGCAGTCAAATATCGAGTCTTCAGACATGAATATAGGTACCTGTTTCTCCTCTCCAACGACAATTCTATTCCCAATTTCAACTGGGGCTCCCAAAACAGTTGCCGTCCCCTCAACAAGCTTCGCGGACGCTGGGCCGGAGATTAGCAATGTCTTACCTGAGCTGACTTTTAGAGTCGGCAACACTTTTCACGCTGAGCATGAAGAAGTTGATTTAACATAATCTTAAACCGTATCTAATGAAATATTCTCTGGCGGGTACGCTATTGGTAGACAAGCTACATTACTTTTCGACTGGATGCTCATCAATTGACAAACTGCTTAATGGCGGTTTTCCAGTAGACTGTGTCAGCTTGGTGTATGGTGAAGCAACTACCGGTAAGACAACTCTAGCTATCCAAACTTCTATCGAATGTGTAAGGAAGGGTTTCAAGGTTATTTATGTTGATGCTGATCAATCCTTTTCGCATCAACGTCTATCTCAAGTGGCCTCTTCAGACGCCTCAGAGTTAGGGCGTAGTATTATCATATTTCTGCCCGAAACCTTTTCAGATCAATCTTCTCTGATTGAAGATCTTGAGAACTATTTGACGAAAGTAACGAAGTTAATCATAGTTGATACCGTCACTTCGTTGTACAGGGCGTCATTGGGTTCGGCGGAAAGAACATTTACATTGAATAGAGAATTGAATAGGCAAATAGCATATCTCGCTGAAATAGCCTTGAAATATCGTCTATGCGTAATGCTGACTAGCCAAGTGCATAGTTCGATGGATGTACAAGGTTGGAGAATCGAACCGGTTGCTAGAAGAATTCTATTCCATTGGCCTAAAGTAAAGCTGTTTCTTAAGCCTACTGGAAAAGCCGATGTGAAAGAGGCGATATTGGAGTATCCCCGTTCCTCCACCGCGGAGATGGCACGATGCTACTATACATTAACTGAGAAAGGCTTTGGCGAGGTCTAATCTTGATTAGAACTTCAAGAGTTGTCAAATAGATGTGGACACCATGATAACCGTAAACGATTTGATAATTGCTATCTACCTCATGATCCCGGCGTACATCGCGAACTCGATTCCAACTGTCTTCGGTGGGGGCAAGTCGATCGACCTAGGAAGGAAGTTCATTGACGGAGAAAGAATCTTTGGAACTAACAAGACGATTAAAGGGTTTCTAAGCGGACTCATATGCGGTTCGCTTGCAGCAATTGTTGAGGATTTTATTCTGATTAAGGGATTTGCATTTATCGGAATTTTCATATCACTGGGATCTCTCTCCGGCGATCTTTTCGGAGCATTCGTAAAGAGGAGATTGAAGCTGGCCCCCGGGTTTCCTCTGCCTTTAATGGATCAGCTGGATTTCATCTTTGGCGCTCTGCTTTTCGCATATCCGGTTTATAATCTCACTTTAGGAGCGGTATTCATCCTCATTCTGGTAACTCCTCCGTTCCATATCTTCACAAATGCTCTAGCGTACGTATTGAAGCTGAAGAATACATTCTGGTAGAACCTTAAGCTCCGCCTGTCTTTCCTGTGAGTAGAGATGTGATGTAGTACACAGTCATTCCTGTCAGAAGAAGTCCTAGTATGAGGAGCAGATATGCCTGTCTCGGTCTATACGCTAGTCTCGTGCTCCTAAGGAGCATATATAATCCGGCCATTCCGACGAAGTATAGCAATCCAGCTACTAGGCTCTCAGAAGTTGTTTGTCTATGTATATCCCCCGGATAGAGGAATGTCCATCCGCCGCCTGTCTGCTCCAAGATTGCGATCGATGTTCCTGCCATGGCTTCCAGCGCGTCGTAGACTCCTCCAGCGAGCAGGAATATCGCGAACCCCATCATGGCAAGTGTTGCTATTGTAGTCGACGGTTTCATAGCTCTGGTGCTGGGTAGACGAAGTATCCTGAACCTGTACGCTACGTTCGTGAAGAATCTACTGATTCTCCACTTCAATCGGCTCAATCGAGCCCTTGTTCTATTCAATAGGTGTCAGCGCTCGTAGCTTCCAAGTCTATTGATGAAGAAAGTTAAAATATGTTTTGCTGGCGTGTTCAGGGGTTTAAATAGGCTGCTAAGGCTTGGGTGATGGAAAATCTCTTAAACTTTGGTGTGGTTAGCGGTATAACTGCTAGTATGCATGGGGGTTAGGCCATGAAGAAAGGTAAGGCCACGATGATGAAGTTGAGCGAGGTCGAGCACGAGATAGTCAAAGCGGCTAGGGATTCTGCGCAAGAGATCATTCCTACGACAGTAGACCTAGGTATAGCCGCGGCCATGGGTTCTTTGATACTTTTGAAGGATGTGCTCCATGTCGAAGATAGATTGATGAAGAAGACTGAGGTTCAACCCTACTTGGGTTTAGTAAACATCTTACGCGAGGCAGCTGGAAGATAAGAAAAACAGAAAGCTTGAAGACTTTCGAGCTTAGAGATTTCGTCTTCTCTTCAATCTTAGTGAAATCAGCACCGATGTTAGAATAATTGCGATCGTGGCAAATTGAGTTCTTGAGAACTCTGGGATCGGAATACCTGTCTCGGTTAGGTTGAAGCCTAACGATGTTTCTGATCCATCGGTTACGGTGATCGTTATGCTTTGCTGTTGGTAAACTTGGTACGGCGGAACGCCTACGGTTATCGTATATGTTCCATTGGGAAGCCATAAGTCGAAATCTCCGTCTAATGAGTATGCTACAGCGCTCGTAGGCCCCGCGGCTATGATTTGAGCCCACGAAAGCAGATACAATTCTCCAAAGATATTGAACCATCTTACACCTGTCTCCGGGAATCTGCCGTATACGTGAGCCATCCTATGTAGATCAAGGATGACGGTTGCGTTTCCGGAAAGCGGTACGGTGGCTGTTACAACGCTTCTCTGCATATATCCGGGGACCCAAACCTTCACCGTGTAAGTCCCGGCGGGCAGGCCGTAGTCGTAGATTGGAACGCCATCGGTTGTGTCGTAGTAGTTCATCCAATTTCCAGAGTTCCGGCTGCAAGGGTTTCCGGCATAAGCGTCGAAGCCGATGATCCTCGTGAAATTGTATGTAGGCCAAGATGCCTGTACAACATTCGGAGGAACATATCCCAAGCCTACTCCTACAAACTTCCCGTTTAAATCGTAGACCTCTATCCTTATGTTAGTGTAATTCGTGAAGTCTACCGGCACAAAGAGGTTCTCGGTCTTGAAGTTTACTATTGTGAAGATCGCAGCGCCTTTCACCAGCTCGAAAGATATGTCGGCTGTGCTGTTTGCGATGACGGCGACTTCAGGCGTTGTCAACTGAACGTACCCAGGTGTGAAAGCCTTCAAGGTGTAGACGCCTGTCGACAGTCCTGCGAAAGTGAGGTTCAAGTAGTTTTTATCCGCAATCTGCTTTGAAATGAGGGTTGATACCGCACCCCCGGCCAAGGTGTAGACGATAACCTTCACATAGCTTCCAGGATACGCCCAAGGTATCTTTTGAGCAGGATTCTGCCAGTTTACGGAGAAGATGGTGACGTTCAAGTTTCCAGTGTAGGTCGGCTCCGAGGGAGGTGTGTATGTGGGGCATCTCCTCAAATCCATCTCTAGGTAGATAGCACCCGTATACTCAAACTGAGGTACAACTATTGTGTAGAGTTCCATCTGCGCATAGTCGCTTACGGTTGCATTTACGTAGTAGACGCCAGGCTCTATGCCTGAAACGTATCCCGCGTAGTCTTGAGGTATGTGGCCTGTGAAATCCGTGTTCACCAGCCAGAATGGTGCTGAACCGAAGGTGAAGTTGTAGTTATCAGCGCTGGCGTTCGTGGTTCCTGTGATGTATGAAAGAGATTTCCAGCCTAAGTCGTAAATCGTGACTGTAATCGAGTACGCGGTGCCCCAAGTTATATTCTTTCCAAGGGTACAATTCTTCGACCCAACTTTCCCGCTGACCCTCGCACCTGGAAACAGATATAGGTCAACCCCATCCAATGATTGCCCAGCGAGAACTGTGACCGATCTTTCAAGAGTGACTGGAGGCATCCCAGCAGCTGAGACGGTTAAGTTGTATGTTCCGGGAGCCAAACCGTAGAGGGTATATCTTCCTCTAGCGGTTGCATTGAAGTAGGCTTGCGCTCTTACAAGTCTTCCCTCAGGCGTGATGCCTGTCGCAATTACTTTTCCAGAAACATCTATAGGCAGCCCGTAATAGTAGCCGTAGTAGTCAAAGCCCCCGTACAAGATCGTGCCTGAAATATAGGCTGGATCAACTTCGCCTTTGACCACTAGAGTCGGAAACTTCTCAGCGCCTATGGAGGTGTACGTTGAAGTGGTCTCATTCTCTAGCCTGAAGATCTTGAAGAAGTATCTTCCAGCGATACTTGGCGCTTTGATATTGAATACTCTAACGTAGAACGAGTATGGAAAAACTACACTTGAATCGAGAGCTGGTATCGGAATCCCTATGCGTGTCTCATTGTTGGGGTTCAGGATTGGCTCAATTGTGATAAGCCACCAATCAGGCCCGATGAGATCTGTAGAACTCAACTTCACGACTGAGATTGAATTGTAGTCGTTTGTCACACTGGTCCAAACGTTATAAACGGAAAAGGCGCCGAATTCTGGAGGAACATAGATTCTAACGCCATAACGCGTCTCATTGATCGTTATCTTGAACAGTAAATCTCCAACGGTGTCAACAAGTATCGCGCTCTTAGGATAATCCGTCTTTACAATCTGATCTGGAGTGCTTAAGTTGTAGTCCCATCCTGGATGCGTTCCAGGCCATAACTCTGCATAATCACCGGTTGGAGCACTATCATTACCGGTAGCGCGAATAATATACGGATTAGTAAGCATGGAGGAGACTACCAATATCAGAGCAAGAACTGCTGTTAGCCTGATACTGGTCTTCAAGTAGTTTCTCTCTCTTTCTTTCTAGCAGCTTCACTCAGAAGCTGAATCAAATTCAAGTAAGGCTGAATCTCCTTCCTCCTCAGGAGTTCAACCTCGGTCCGTAGAACATCCTTCAGTAGAACTATCGTTCCAAGCGCTGCAGCCGTGCCCAAGTCTATGGAGACAGGAATAACTTCTTGGGCGATGCCCTTAGCCGCCTTGACAAGCTCTAGCTCTAACTCGCTTAACTTCATTACATGCGCTTTCTTCTTAGCCAAGAAAGCCCACCTTAGCCTTTGGTATATCTTTAGGATACCAAAGGAATACTAATGGTATACAAAACCTTAAGAATCTACCCATTGATTTCATACAGTTTTTATGCTGAATTTTCCCCAGCTTTCTGCCTGTAGAAAAAGGCAGCTTATGGGCGAGAATTACTTTCGTTTTTCGGGTTAGATCTCTCACGGTCCAGGTGCTAGGGAAAAGTTTGTTCCCAGGCGTTTGAACCCTCGGTAAAATTCGATTACTTTCACCGGTTTCTTTGCATGAATTTGTGTATGCGCATATGTCTTCTGGGCGGGTCCAAGTTTTTAGCTAGGGCGTTTTTGCCTGAAAAACCGTTTTCCGCATCACCCTGTCTGAGAAGAAAGGACTCTAAAAATGTTTTAATATGTTTTGGTTATTTCGTATATTCTCCAGTGTGCCGTGGTGATGATTTGCCCCAACGCATAACCTGTGGGAGTTGCGGAGTAGTCCTCTATAGTGGCATAGAACTTGAATCGCCGACGGAAATAATGCAAAGGTACAATGGGATTTGCCCAAAGTGTAGAAAGAGGTTGAATTTCGATACTGAAACGATAAAGATAATTCCGGTGGCAGAAAAGTGATGCCGAAGATCGATCTGCCGTAGTCCAGTTCCGCTTATGTTACAGTGAATCGTTATAAACGTGTGAGTTGTAAAATAGCTGTTACTGTAACTGCTAGTTGGTCTAGTCATGGTAGCAGCAAGGACGCATATTAACGAATTTCACGAGAAGTTTGGACATGTGATAGAGTTCGCTGGGTTCAAGCTGCCGGCATGGTACAAGGGAATAAACGCTGAATGCATGGCTGTCAGAAATGGAGTGGGCTTGTTTGATGTCTCACATATGGGTAGAGCCTTAATTGCGGATGAGAATGCTGAACCCTTCTTAAACTATGTATCAACCAATAATGTAGCTTCCCTCGGTAGGTTTGGAGGGCACTACTCACTTATTTGCAACCCTCAAGGCGGAATCAAGGATGATATAGTTATTCTGAGACTTGAACGTGACTTGTTTCTTATGGTGTACAACGCGAGCAACCGCGAGAAAGACTTCTTATGGCTTCAACAGAACGCAGCAAGCTACGGAGTTGAGGTCAAAGACCTTTCGAATGACGTAGCGATGCTAGCTCTGCAAGGGCCCAGCGCTGAATTGACGCTATCGAAACTTTGTCCTGAGAATCTTTCTGAGATTCCCCGGTTTGGCTGCCGATGGATAAAATTGAGCGGTTTGAAATGTCTCGCTTCTAGGACGGGGTATACCGGAGAGGATGGCTTCGAAATCTTCGTGTGGGACTCCCCGGTATGCGATCCTAGGCTGGCTCTAGAGGCTTGGAACGCTATGCTTGATGCCGGGAAGGCGTTTGGAATAGAGCCCTGTGGGCTAGGTGCCCGAGACATCCTTCGTCTTGAAGCTGCAATGTGCCTCTACGGGAACGATATAGATGAGTCAGTAACCCCATTCGAAGCCAAGTTGGGTTTTACAGTAAAGCTCGAGAAGAAGGATTTTGTCGGCAAAGACCCGCTTGTTAAGCAGAAGAGTGAGGGTGTCAAACGCGTTCGAATTGGACTGAAGATGATAGACAAAGGTATACCACGACTAGGATGTGAAATCTTGAAGGGTAGCGTGGTCATCGGGAAAGTTACGAGTGGCACTCTGTCGCCGACCGTCGGGGTAGGAATCGCCATGGGTTATGTTCCTCCGGAGTTCTCGAGCGAAGGAGAAGTATTGATGATCAAGATTCGCGATAGGTTGACGAAAGCGCAAATTGTCAAATTTCCTTTCTTTGATACTCAGATTTATGGAAGAACTAGATTATCTCACGGCAGGTCGTGATCTCAAGGTGATACGGAGGAGAACGAGCGGCCATTATAGTATGGGGTTTTAGCTGGCTCTAGAGAAAGCTTAGGATTGCAGGTTATACAGCGCCTCTGGAACTGGTTATGTATGAATTTAGTTCACTCCACTTTCACTATAGTTTCTTCTTTGTATCCAGTTATCACCCTAACATAGCCCCTCAGCTGCTCGTCTAATGTACTGTCGCCTGTATCGACCAGTAACCGTTTTTGAGTCAACGCGTAGAGCTTATTCTTTGTAGCTGTAACTATGATGTTTTCTTTCCCGATTTTCATAATTATGGCGGGGCTTATCTGCTGGTTTCCTCTGCCGAATATGTAGCCTTGGCCTCCGATAGGGGTTACAACGATCTTAGCATTCTCTCTCTCGATCAGTTGAAGTAGCTGTCGTTCATTGACATCCTCAGCAATGAGACTTCTATTCTTAATGACATCCACGCCTAGTAATGTCTTTCTCAATCGCAGAGTCTCCAGCAAAGTTCTGTTCGTAGTTCCTGGGCCGACGATGTAGCAGATGTTTTCCTTCATCTCTTCAATAACCTGTTTGGCTATAGCTCTTTGAGCTTCAATCTCGTCTTCGGTTTGCAAGCTTGAAATCTTAATCCCTTGTATCAATGATTCTTGGAAAGGTGTGAGTAGGAATCCATAGAGCCTTGCGGAAAGACGGCCTTCTCGAAACTCATGCTCAACTATATCCATAACTTCCATCTCTTTCGTTGGTAATTCACCGCGAAGAAAAGCGGATGCAATTCTCGCGGCCTCCATTGGATTTATCGCAAACGCAGAACTGTGAATCTTGACGCCTGCAGGAACACCTAGAACAGCGACGGTCATATCTACGGCATCCATTATATCTCTAGCCGTTCCGTCGCCGCCGCAAAACACTAGGAGGTCAACTCCTCTGCGATGGATCTCGAGAGCTGCTTGCTTCGTGTCTTCTGGACTCGTTCTTTCCTTCGATGTTCCTATGACCTCAAATGGAACTATTTCCTCGTCGACGCATTCGCGTTCCCCCATAATTCCGGCACAGGTGTATATACGCACCGAATGCTTGAACGGTGCGATTCCTCTGATGAATTGTCTAGCTCTTTCAGGCGCTGTTGCGACCGCTCCTAGCTCAATCGCTTTTTCCAAGATGTCTTGCCCATCTGTCCCTTTTAGGCCGACAGCCCCGCCCATACCAGCAATAGGATTCACGATGAATCCTAGGCTTTTCAAGCTAGGATTTTCCCTTTGATAAGCTTCATACCCATTTCATAGCGATTCTCGTTTATGATCCAAGCCTTTTTGAAGTCCATCTTAACGGCCTTCTGCCCTATCTTCAATAGAAACAAACGTTTCGCCCTAGCTTCCTCCTTTATGTAGCTTTTACTTTTTTCAAGCCATTTTCTATGTTTTTCATAAGGCACTACGATGGCCGCGGCTACGTATGCGTCCACAGGAAGGTTCATCTCTCTTCTCATTTCTTGCAGTCTTCTAACGACATCTCTCACAAGGCCTTCTTGTTTGAGAGCACTTGGGATTCTTGCGTCTATGTATACTCTCCCTTGGCTGAATATTCCGACAGCGAAGTCTTCAGGCATCTCTTCTTTGAATGAAACCATTTCAGGAGTTATTTTGACATCCTTTCCGTCGATCGATAGCGCGTAGAAACCGTTCTTCTTGAAGCTCTCTGAGATTTGTCTTCCGTCAGAACTCTGGATGACATCGACTATCCTTTGGGTTTCTGCTTTAAATACTGGTCCAATGGCTTCGTACTTTGGTTTCGCAGTTATCTCTTTTAATCTCTCTTCTTCATCGATGCTAATGAATTCGAATTTCTTTGCGTTCGCTTGCTCGAAGACTATTCTCTCTAGATCTTCGATAGCTTTCTTCACTACTGGATTGTCTGTGACTACGAGGGCTCTATGGACTGGTTGCCTGAGCTTTATTTTGAGTGTTTGTCTTGCGCTTGCTGTAGCTCCTACTACTTCCTTGATTACTTCCATCTCTTCCTCCAACATCGGGTTGACGAGCTCCATATTCGGCACAGGATACTGTTCCATGTGAACACTCTGAGGAGCATTCCTCTCAGCGGGTCGTATCATTGCTTGATAGAGTTTCTCCGTCATGAGCGGGATGAATGGAGCGCTTAGAACGAGCCAATTCTTCAGTGCATAATATAGAGCTGAGTATGCAGCCATCTTGTCTCGACTCTCTTTCTCTAACCAAAATCTTCTTCTAACAAGCTTGATGTACCAGCGGCTTAGATCCTCAAGAACGTACTGGGTCAGCGCGCGCGCAGATAAGTGAATATTCAATCCCTCCATTTCTTTTGCAACAAGAAGCTTGAGGCTCTCTGTTTTAGAGATGAGCCATTTGTCTTCAGGTCGCATGTGTTTCCATGTCTTTTGTAGCGGCCACTTTTCCGGGGTGAAACCGTCTAAGTTCATGTATATGCTTGCGAAGGCGAAGGCGTTCCACACTACTTGAAGAACTCTCCATGTATCTTCTACAGTATCCCATGAGAATCTAAAGTCATCCCAGACAGTACACTGAGTTTCATATAACCTGAGCGCATCTCTACCGTATTTTGCCACAACGTCCTCTGGAGAGACGAAGTTACCACGAGACTTGCTCATTCTTTCGCCTTGAGCATCTAGTGTGTGGCCGTGCATCAACACAGATTTGTAGGGGCTTTCGCCAAACGCTACAAGGCCTGCTCCGAGTTGAGAGTAGAACCATCCGCGTGTTTGATCATGCGCCTCCGTTATGAAGTCGGCGGGCCACCATTCTTCGAACGAGTTCTTTTTCTTGGGAAATTCAAGGGAGGCCCATGACGCTATTCCTGAATCTATCCAAACGTCAACTATGTCTGGCACTCTTTTCATCTGCTTCCCACAGTCGCATCTTAACTTAATCGCGTCGACGCATTGTCGATGAAGATCTAGATGACTTGGTAGGTTGATCGCTCTCTGAGTCAATTCTTCTACGCCTCCTACAACTATTCTCTTCTCGCAGCTCTCACAGATCCAGACCGGTAGGGGCGCTCCCCAATATCTCTGCCTTGAGATAACCCAGTCTCTAACTCCCAGCAGCCAATCTCGGAATCTTCTCTTTCCAGCCCAATCCGGCACCCAAAATATTTTGTCGTTCGTTTCCAAAAGTTTCTCTCTGAGCTCAGTGATTTTGAGAAACCATTGGTCAGTCGCTCTCAATATTAACGGTGTCTTGCAACGCCAACAATGGGGATAAGAGTGCTCGATCAATCTTTCGGCCAGTAGCAACCCTTTCTTCTTTAGGTCAGCAAGAATAGCTCCGTTAGCTTCCACTACGTACATTCCGGCGTATTTTCCAGCTTCGGAAGTGAAGGCGCCTTTGGAGTCTACTGGGCAAACTACTGGCAGGTTGTATTTCAGCCCGACTTCGAAATCTTCTTCGCCGTGACCTGGCGCGGAGTGCACACATCCAGTTCCTTCCTCCATCGAAACATATTCTCTGCTTAGAACGACCTTATGCGCATCTTTCAACTGCGATTGTATCAGTACGTCGTCTCGTAAAGGAGGATTGTATCTTAGTCCTTCAAGTTCTCGGCCGCTGAATCTCTCGAGAATCTTGTAAGGTTTTCCCATCTCTTCGAAGACAAATCTAGACCTCGCCTCGGCCAAGATGTAAATCTCATCATCTGCTTGTGCTCGTACATAGGTGGCTTCAGGGTTCACCATGATGGCTACATTAGCCGGGAGGGTCCAAGGCGTGGTAGTCCATATTAAAATATACTCTTTTTCCCTCCCTACTACGGGAAATTTAACGTATATTGAGTGGTCCTTCACAAGTCTGTATTCGTCTGTGACCTCATAGCCTGCGAGAGCAGTTTCACATCGAGGGCACCAATGTACGACTTTCAAGCCTTTCTGAAGCAGGCCTCTTTCTTCAGCCTTCTTTATTGTCCACCAGACAGATTCTATATATTCGTTTTCGAATGTTACGTAGGGGCTGTTCCAATCCATCCATATGCCTAGGTTCCTGAATGTTGTTGTCTGTTTCTCAAGGTTCTCTATAGCGTATTGCTTGCACTTCTCTATGAAATTTTCAATCTTGATTCTTTCCTCTATCTCCTTCTTGGTCTTTACTCCTAGGCGCTCCTCTACCATTACCTCTATGGGTAGACCATGGCAATCGTATCCAGGTTGATCTCTAACATTGTAGCCTTTCATCCTCCTAAATCTGATAACAACATCTTTCAGTATCTTATTCCAAGCTGTTCCGATATGGGGCGGGTTCGTTACGTAGGGGGGGCCGTCAAGAAAGTAAAACTTCGGCCTATTCTTCAGCCGCTTCTTGACACTTTCGTAAATATGCTTCTTATCCCACCAAAGTAGCGTCTCTTCCTCGTAATCTTGAGATGGACGGCCTTTCGGAACTTTTCCTACGACCGGGTTCTTCAATTGATTCGCGCTCCGAGCCTAGAAAGAAAAGGAAAGGCGCAGTTACATTTTAACTTTGACATGCGCTCTCTGAAAAAATAACCGCAATCTAAATAACGACCATATTGATGTATTGTTAGAAGCCTCCGAGGTGTTCGGCGAGTGTCCATTACCTCTCGAATTAAAGACTTCCTTGCAGAGAGAATAGGTAGAGAGGCGCTCACACCGAGGATACGGGGAATTAAGACTTTCGTGGAAGGCGTTTCGAAAGGGGCTGTCATCAACTTCTTCTGTCTCGCCGCGATAGTAACGATAGCGGCATTGATCCGTCTCCAGCCGGTTCGGTGGGGTTTCTATCTTTCAGAGTTTGATCCTTACCAACAGTACAGGATGACAGAATACGTTGTGAAGAACGGCTTCACATCTTGGTTCAGTTGGTATGACCATATGACGTGGTATCCTTGGGGCCGTGATGTACCGACGACTAACTATCCTGGGGTAGCTTTCAGCGCGGCCATTGTCTACCTCTTTCTGAAGTCAATTGGAATCGAAATAGGTTTGTATCAGTTCTGCGTTCTCTTTCCTGTTGTTATGGGTGCAGCGACTTGCGTTGCTCTTTACTTTCTTGGTAGGGATGTTTGGAGTCGTAGCGTAGCGCTTCTTTCATCTCTCTTCTTGGCTTTCAATTCGTCCCATGCGTTCAGAACGTCAGCCGGTTTCTTTGATGATGAGACGATAGGCATCTTCGCTATGCTACTCTTCTTCATGTTCTATATCAGGTCCATCTCACCGAATAAGTCTAATCGCGCGTCTTTGTTGTATGCGATACTTGCTGGATTGGCGTTGTCATACATGAGCTTGGGTTGGGGCGCTTTTAGGTACCCTATGTCGCTTGTCGCCCTATTTTCCGCGGTCCTCGTGATCATCGGCAGGTATTCTCGTCGACTATTGCTATCTTACGGCGTCACATACGGTCTGAATTTTCTGATAATGTCACAACTCCCATATCTAGGGTTCAGCTTTCTTAAAGAATGGTCAACCGTCGCTATCTTTGGAGTTCTCTTATTCCTCTGCCTCTACGAACTCTTCATCCACTTGAAGAGCGTCCGACAGAGGACAATTGCAGTACTATGCTTCTTCGGGCTAGTTGGAGCCGGTGCTTTTGTCCTTTGGCAGCAGGGCTTGATCGTCCAGATCGGTTCAAAGTTCTGGACTGTTCTAAACCCGTCAACAAGACTGGACCTCCCCTTGGTCGAATCTGTAGCTGAACACAGGCCAGCAACATGGGCATCATTTTTCTTTGAGTTTGGAATTATCTCCTTGCTAGGTATCTTCGGATTCTTCTTCGCTTCTCAAAGGTTAAGGAACAGCGACATATTTCTGATTCTGTTCGGTCTATCGTCTCTCTATTTCGCATCTTCGCTGGTTAGACTGACTTTGATTCTGGCACCTGCGCTATCTCTCATGGCAGCTGTCACTGTGATCGAACTTGGCAAACCTTCCGTTGACATCTTGCGAGAGGCTGTAATATTTCCGAGGAGGAAGACTCGTTTTGTCGCTAGAGTTGGCAGAGAATTCGGGGTCGCTATACTTCTGATTCTCCTACTGATAATCATGCCTACTTTCTATAGAGCCAGCAGGGCGGCTTACTCTCCAGCTACCATAGTTACATCAAGTCTACCTACGGTTGAGCAGCAGCCTAGCGATTGGTTAGAAGCCTTAACTTGGATGAAAGAGAACCTCCCTCAAGACGCCGTCGTATTTTCTTGGTGGGATTATGGATACTGGATTACGACAATGGCGGACAAACGTACTCTAGCAGATAACGGAACTATTAACTCAACGCAGATAGCTATCATCGCTATGACGTTCTTATCGAACGAGACGAAAGCTGTTCCAGTACTGAAAAAGTACAATGTCACGCATATTACGATCTTCATAACTTGGTATCAACAACAACAGCAACAGAAGATAGGTTTCTACGGATACGGGGAGGAAAGCAAATGGTATTGGATGGCCAAGATAAGCAACGGAACCACATATGGCGATGAGACTGTGAGGTACTATGAAAAGGCTAGAGAAGGAGAAGGAGGACAAACAGTTAAGGAATACTATCGCGTTGTTACGGCTGGAAATAGGACGATATCAAACCAGACGATAGCAGACAGCAATGGTTTATTCCCATCGTCCATTCTTGGATTTCTCATGATTCAGGGGATATCGCCTGGATCTGAGCCCGAATCCAACTACTTTGAGCAGGTTTTCGCCTCTTCGAATCGCTTCGTTTTCGTTTACAAGGTCCTCTATGCAGAAACGACTTCTATCACTTGCAGGACAGACAGGTCAAATATTACTTACGGTGAAGGTGTAGAGATCTCAGGTACTTTATTGAATTCCACAAAGGGTGCGCTGGCTGATCAGAAAGTTACGTTAGAGTACTCAACCAGTAATGGAACTTCGTGGTCTGAAATATCTACGACGACAACTTCGGAGAATGGAACATACTCCTACACTTGGAAGCCGAATGCAGGTTCATACCTAATTCATGCAAGATTTCAAGGTGCCAAAGGCAGCTACGTATCCTCTGTGAGCCCGAACCTGCCGCTGACCGTGAATAAAGCCAATGCAGCGATTGCACTTGGAATATCACCAATATCCATAGTTTTGGGCCAAAATGCGACAATCTCATGTAACGTAACTCCAAGAGAATCTGGCGGACGCGTTATACTAGAATATAGCACTGACAATAAGACATGGACTCCACTCACTTCGGGCGACCTCGTCAACGGGTCTTACTCAACCTCTTGGGCCCCAAAGCAGGTTGGTACAATATATATTCGCGCCACATGGACTGGCAATCTGAACTACAATAGAGCAGTTAGCTCCATCCAAATCCTAACTGTGAGCAAAGAGTAACTTTCTGAGCCTTTCTATTGAACTACGAGATCCTCTAGACAAAAAGATAGACTGATACTGCAACCAAGGCCCCTATTCCTGTAGATATAAAATTGACAAGATTATTGTCGATTACCCTACAACCTGAGACATAGATACTTGGTTCTCCACAATGCTTCTTACTTTCCGTAATCTTATTGCAGATTGAACATCGAAACATCCCTTGGACAGTCGCCCCGATCATGCTATCGACTGTGCATCCCAAAAAACCTGAAACCAGAGCTATCGCCATCACTCTCATAAAGCTCCACTCTGGAGAAGCAAAGATCCCAAGCAACCACGCTGCAAGGCCGATAATGAATGATCCGAATAAAGTCGCAAATTCCCCCAGTGGAGATACACCTCCAGATGTCCCTGGAGGAACTTTCTTCCTGAGATCTGCTATAGATCGTGGGTTACGCGGATACAGCAAGCCTATCTCCGTAGCTAATGTGTCAGCTGTTGCTGTTCCAACTGCGCCAATGAAACCAGCGAGAAATACATCAGTTGCAAACAGTCCCTCACCAATCGCTAGTAAGGCAGCAACTCCGCCATTTGCGAATACGTTTTGCCAAGCTCTAGCCCCGCCTTTCTCTTGAGCGAAGCCTCTTTTCCTCTTTGCTTCGTACTTATACTTGGTAAACTGGGCTGCAACCAAATGGAAAACGAGAATTACGGTAAACCATTTCCAGCCGTCCCTAGGGAAGATGAAGACTGAGCTGCCGACCACAAATCCTGCGACTAAGCCCGATTCGTCGACTATTCTCGTCCTAAATGAAAGCCAACCGAATACTCCGCATACGATTAATCCTTCCAATATTGCGAGATAATCGAAGTGAA
>Ga0315308_1000641_pt1 | contig 19768 bp, 16 predicted proteins | sample TDP3_MG_FD_203078 | JGI IMG/M metagenome (GOLD analysis project Ga0315308, IMG submission 203078) | Freshwater sediment microbial communities from Lake Towuti, South Sulawesi, Indonesia - TDP3 | ecosystem: Environmental > Aquatic > Freshwater > Lake > Sediment | place: Indonesia: South Sulawesi... | reverse complement strand
TCCACGTATCATTCGCAGCACCGATCCGTTCGCTGGGACGGAAGTATGAAAGGAAGAGGATGACGCTTTCGTTCTCTCGGAAGTATGAAGTTGATACCGCCTTCGGCCTGCCCGAATTCGATACACTCAATTTTGGGACGCGGTCGATGTACTCCCTCCTCGGGGACATGGCAGATCGTGGATACGACTCCGTCCTGATGCTCGAACCAGGCCAGGGACATGGGGCGATCGCGGTCATGGATTCCCTGAAACCCTCGGAATTGGCGCTAGGCTCGAGGGACCTCCTCTCCCTGAAATTTGCGGCCCATAACGTGAGGGTGAACTTCAACGTCGAACCCAGCACGATGCTTTTGCCATATCTGCAGGGGGCACCGGAACAGGAATTGACCGTGTGGAGCGTCCAACGCAAGGATGACCTCGCCCTCAATGCCCATAACCTCAAGGCCCTACTGAAGGGGACCGGGCCATTACTGGCCTACGGACGAACTTCGCTCCTTAATGAACTGCTGAGAAGGGAACGTGTGATGGTCTTAAATGAGAACGTTTACGAAGGCTATAGCGCGCGGTTGCTTAAGCCGAAATGACGATCGGCCAATTGTCCATTGTTGGCCCCTCTCCCTCGCCCTATCTGGCGATCGTGCCCGTCTGGCCTCAAGCCTTAAACGCCTGTTTTGGGAGCAGGGACCGAATCGGGCATGGCGAAGAAAACATTGAAAGAAAGGAAGTTGCGGATCGTCCAATATGGGCTTGGATCGATAGGATGTGGCATCGCCCGCCACATCATGGGACTGCCTGGATACCGGCTCGTGGGCGCGATAGACAGAGATCCACAGAAGATCGGGAGGGACATCGGCGATGTCCTTGGCCTTGAGAGGAAGCTGGGGACATCTGTGTCGGGCGACGCCTCGGCGCTCAGAAAGGCGAAGGCCAAGATCGTCCTTCACTCGACGACCTCGCATCTCAAGACAATTCGCCCTCAGCTCATCGATTGCATTGAGTCGAGTTGTAGCGTCATCTCCACCTGCGAGGAGCTCGTCTACCCCTATGATGGGAACCGCAAGATCGCTGAGGAGGTCGATCGATTGGCCAAGAGACGGAAGGTTGCGGTGCTGGGCATCGGGGTAAATCCCGGCTTCGTCATGGACGCGCTTCCCCTCATCTTGACATCGGTCTGCCAAGACGTCAGGAATGTTAAGGTGACGCGGATAGTGGACGCCTCAAAGCGAAGGCTGCCATTGCAGAAGAAGATCGGCGCGGGCATCTCCGTGAGGGAGTTCGAGGAGAGGGTCTCAGCGGGCACGATCGGACATGTCGGCTTAAGGGAATCCGCAAGGATGATCGCCGACGCCCTTGGATGGGAACTCGATGACATTTCCGAGGACATAGAGCCCGTGGTGGCCCGGAAGGACATTCAGACGCAGTTCCTGAGGGTCGGAGAGGGAATGGTGGCGGGCATCAGGCAGACCGTGAGGTGCATCGCGGGTGGGGAGGGGGCCATTTTCCTCGAGCTCCAGATGCGCGTCGATGCGGAAGACCCTCATGACTCCGTAGTCATAGACGGGAATCCGCCAGTAGATATGACCATAAGGGGGGGCATTCACGGCGACTCCGCGACGGTGGCGATGGTCGTCAACGCGATACCGAGGGTCTTGGCTTCGAGGCCGGGCCTCATCACGTTGCGCGACCTCCCCATCCTCGCATGCGTGAAGGATCTGTAAGGCGGAGAGGGCGCTACGGCTTAGCCCTTATCCCTTTTCATCCGGTCATGGCTTAACGGTCTCAGCGAAAAGCCGAGTGACATCTATCAGTTTAGCGATATCGCTCCCCGTGTGCACATATGATATGCTGTGGAAGTGCGTCGGAAGTCCGAAGATCCCGTGGTTTATCAGGAACAATCCGTACTTCCAGAGCAGCTCCATATCCCCGCTGAACACATCCTCGATGTCCTTCACCTCGCCCCTTTTGAAGTGCACGTAGAAGGTTGACCCCAGGCCCATTACATTCACGCCATCGCCCCCGAACGCCTCGGAGATCCCCCTCCTGGCCTTGGCGCCGAGGCCGTTGATGTGGTCGTAGACCGCACCATCGTCGAGGATTCGAAGCGTTGCCAGCCCCGCCGCCATCGTGACGGGATTGCCGCAGAAGGTGCCGCCTTGGTAGGATAACTCGGATGATGGGTGCCTCGTGGGATCCATCCTCTCCATTATCGACGATGGGCCGGCTATGGCCCCTATCGGATATCCGCCGCCTATGATCTTCCCGATCGTCGTGATGTCCGGCTTGATCCCGAAGTACTCCTGGGCCCCACCCCTCGCTAGCCTGAAGCCCGTTATGATCTCGTCGAATATCAGGAGCGAACCCGTCCTCTCACACAACTCCCTCAGGCCCTGGAGGAAATCCCTGCCCGCGGGCACGCAGCCTTGCCCCAGCATCGGCTCTACTATGATGCAGGCGAGCTTCTCGCCCCTCACCTTCCTCCTAACGCCGCTCAGGTCGTTGTAAGGCAGGAGGACCGTATTCCTCAGCTCATTCCTCGGCAAGCCCGCTGAGGGGAGCTTGTTCAGTGGAGGCTTTGTCCCAACGTGGACGTCGTTGAAGCCGCCATGCCACCCGCCGGCGAATTTTCCGATCTTGACCCTCCCCGTATACGCCCTTGCCAGCCTCAGGGCGTACATCACGGCCTCAGTCCCGCTGTTGGTGAACCTCACCATCTCAGCCGAGGGTAGCATCTTTCTGATCTGTTCGGCTAGCAGGATCTCGTTCTCGTTAAATGTACCGTAGTGCGAAGATTTCTCAATTTGGGCCTTCACCGCTTGGACCACCTGTGGATGATTGTGGCCCAAGATCAGGGAGCCATGGCCATTCCAGAAATCGATATATCGATTACCATCCACATCTATCAGGACGTTACCGTTCGCCGATGCAGTGCAGAAAGGATGGGGCTTGAAGGCCCTGATGTTGTGGTTCACGCCCCCCGGCATGACATCCCTTGCCCTCTCGAATAGCTCGGCCGATCTCTTGGTCCTTGACTCATATTCCTTAACTATGGATGCCAAATTTATGCCCTCGACTTGACTTTTGGCGATATTACAGGTAATTTATAATGCTTCGTTCTCGGCATGGATGCCTGGTCTATTCTCGATTCAGTTAGCTCGTCGGATACGATCTGCCATTGTGCCCTTGAGAATGTACCGAAAGCCAAACATAGTCGCCTGCGGATCATCTGCCACACAATCGCATAATGGGACGGGACATGGTCATGAGAACCTACACGACGCCACTCGTGAAGCTTGATGCGATAAGCCGGCAGACGGACATGGAGGTTTTCGGCAAGCTCGAGTACACGAATCCGACTGGCTCCCACAAGGATAGGGAGAGCCTGAAGGTCCTGGAAGATGCGATCTCGAAAGGATTCCATGAGGTCGCGATCACGAGCACGGGTAACGCAGCCATATCGTTGGCCGCCTACTCCCTTGTTAATGGCGTAAAGTGTAACGTCTTCGTCCCGAATAGCATATCGGAGGAGAAGGCCAGGCTCATCACCTCATTCGGGGGCGATCTACACAAGGTACAGGGAGGGCTGAAGGAGGTTTATGCGGAGTGCATAGACTTCATAGAGCTGCATGGCGTTTACGACGCGAATCCAGGCCGTAACGCCAAGAAGATCGAGGGGGACTCGGCCATAAGCGCGGAGATAACTGCCCAACTCGATGCAAGGCCCAGCTACGTATTCGTTCCGACCAATAATGGAACGCTCCTCGCAGGGGTATGGTCGGGATTCAGGGAGAACGATGTGAGGCCGAGGATCATCGCAGCTACTGCGCCGGCAACCGAGGTGGCTGACAGCATAGCGGGTTATACCAGGCTGGACGGCGAGGCGCTGGACGCCGCGCTGGCGGAATCGGGCGGGATGGCCGTGAGCACGCGCGATGAGGACATCATAGAGGCCACCTTGCTTTTGGCAAAGGAGGGGATATTCTGCGAGCCGGCATCGGCGACCTCCCTTGCGGCCCTGCAACGGCTGCGGTCTGAGGTCGGGGCACTACAAGGTCCTGTTGTCCTCCTCATTACGGGAACCATATTAAAGTACCCAGCACGCATCAAGGGCACCCTCGGCCGCTCCACATCCCAAAGGGGATGAGGGGGACTTGTGGAAAGGTCTCGTTAAGATGCCTTCGCGACTACATTAATACAGTACGATATGCCGAACATCCACAAGGATCCTGCATTTCGGCGTCAAACTTGGCTCTCTTTCGAGATGAATTATTTGCCCTTCAGGGCTGGAGAACCATAATATGGAATCTGTAAATTCCTTATCCTTCGTTTCCTCATGGAAATTTGGTAATATTTCCAAACGTAACGGATTACGACTATAACGGGTAGCACTGAGGCCAGAAACTCCATAATGATTAGAGTGTCCATGTTCGTCCAATCACGTTTTCGTTTAGGGCTTCTCCTCGCCTTTCAGCATTCTGGTCAAGGCTCTTTGAAAAGGCGATAAAATGTCGCCCTCACGGAATATTGACCTCTATGAGGCTTATGGTTACCTGGTCAAACATCACTCCCTAGTTAAACAAGGCCCTCATCGATGGCGTTGTCGAACCGTTTGATAATGCGTTTGACTTTGGGGATGATTAAGGCTTATTTCCCTGGCGAACTGGATCGCGGTATGCCCTTGGGAGCCTCCTCGATTTGGGACAACCCTGAGAGCGTTGGGTCCTTAACTGAAGAGGAGGTCATTGAACTGCTAGATGACGCCCTCAAACTATTGCGCACGGAATCAAATCTGTTGAGGATCGATCGCGGTAAAACGCTCTTCGTTGGCGATACTCACGGGAATTTTACCGTGACCAAGGCCGTCATGAAGGTCTTTTCGGATGGTGATTTCGATAGGATCGTTTTCTTGGGGGACTACGTCGATAGGGGGTACCAACAGCTGGATAATGTCAATTGCGTTTTCGGACTGAAGCTGGCCAGGCCCGAGGCGGTCTTCCTGCTGCGGGGGAACCACGAGGCAATCTCCACGAACTCGAGATATGGATTCTGGGAGGCCGTCACGAGCAGGTATTCCGAGTCACTTTACAAGCTGTATAACCACGTCTTCTCCTACCTCCCCCTTGCGGCGATAACTTGGGATGGCGTCTTCGTCGTGCACGGCGGGATAGCCAAGGGCCTTGAAAGGGTGGACCAGATAGATGGTTTGCCCAGAGGGGAGATCGAGCCCGATGATGACATCGTCTCGCAACTACTTTGGAATGACCCGGCCGAATCGATCGGCGGATTCGCCTTTAACGACCAGCGAGGCGGATTTTACTACTACGGCAAGGATGTCCTTCTGAGGTTCTTGGACGAGAACGGCCTGAAGATGTTGTTGCGCTCCCATGAGGTTTTTCCAGAAGGATACAGGTACTTCTTCGATGGCAGGCTGCTCAGCATCTTCTCCTCCACTGGCTACGGTGGAGCACCAATTGAGGGGAAGGCCGCTCAGCTATCGGAAGATGGTAAGGTAGACCTCATCAACATTGAGGTCGTCATCTGATAATGCCGTAATCGAGCACATATGGTACTTCTTATTATAAGGCTATGATAAACCTTATAATAAATGGCACCTTTTTTAAACTCAGTGAAAAGGGGAGATAACACGAAATGACACAAGAAGTGAAAGTAGAGAAGTTACCTTGGGCTTTCATGGTGGTATTCCTAGTCCTTCTGGGCTTTCTGGGTGAGATCTGGGTCGTCACGCAAGCTACTGGCACATATCAAAGGCCTGCTGCGTATTTCTCGTCCCTTGGGGTGACCGTGGCATGTTATACGGCCATAACAGCCCTGCCATTCCTGACTTTCTTCGTCTGCGGTGCCCTGGGGAGGCTTGGGCCCTTAAAGGGGAAGGTGACACCGGCGATGATGACCTACCTCTATGTGATGGCTTGCTGCGCATCCTTTTACTTCGGGAGGCCGACGGCGGATACACAATGCGCCGCGTGGGCGGCCTTCATAGGCTCTCGCTACCTAAATCCTGAGCTCTCATCGAGTTTCGTCCCATGGTTTATGGCCCCCCCATTGGCGATCGCTGACCAGATCAGGCTCGGCGGCGTGGCAGTGCCATGGAGTGATCTCATGCCAACGATAATCTTCTGGTCCTCATTCACGTTCGTCTTCGGCACCTTCATGGTTTGCATTGCCACCCTCTTCCGCAGGAGCTGGATAGATATCGAGAAGGTTCCGTTCCCACATGCCGTATCGGCGCACGAGCTCATGAAGAGGGTCGATCCGAAGTCAGGGCTAAAGCTCAGCTTCACTTCTCCATTCGTCATAGGAATGATAGTCGCAATCGCATTCAGTATACCCTCTATGATGATCGAGCTCTTCCCATGGTTCCCCGACATATACGGATTCAGGACCAACATATGCGGCTATGCGGCAACCTGGAATACGCCAACCGGGGCTTTCGGGGGCATCATCGGCCTTACGAAATGGAACATCCACCCCCTGGCCGTTGCCATAGCTTACATCGCCCCATTGAACATACTCTTCAACGTCTGGTTCTGGTGGCTCATCAACGTAATCATACTTCCACAGATCGCCTACGTCATGGGATACTACACTGCGCTCACAGATCGGAGTGGGTGTGGCCGCTGGGATTGCGGAGCGGAGTCCTTGTCCTTCGGGCCTCCATTCAAATGGCAAGCTACTGTGGTCGGCGGGATCTTCGGACTGGCGTTATTCCTGTTCGTGATAGAGAGGCGCTACATAGTGGAGACAGTGCAGGCCGCCCTTGGAAACATTAGCGCGGAGAGGAGGGGCGAGATAGAAAGGAATGAGGCCCTCTCCTACAGGACCCTCTATGCCTTGATAGCCGTGCTCTTCATCGCGATGGTCGCGATCCTCATGACGACCGGGATGGGAATTGGGACGGCCATCTCTACGCCGATATCGATGTTCATCATATGGTTCGCCCAGATGCGCATGCTCGGTTTGAGCGGGGCTTACGTCAGGGGCACGGACAAGGGCTACGCCCTCCAAAAGATGCTGTTCTATCCTGCAGCGCCAAGTCCTCCAACCGGCGATTACATAATGACGGCCAACTTCAATACCTGGTTCACCGATGCACCGGATATGGGGAACCAGATCGGCGGGAACTATCTCACAGCCTGGCAGTCATACCGACTCGCGAGCTTAACGGGCGTCAGCAACAAGAGCGTCTTCATGATAATGATCGTATCGATCCTGATCCTCGCACCCACTACCATGGCCGGCTTCCTATACTCAGCATATACCTGGGGGGCCAGCCGCATTCCGGGCACCTGGGGCATGTATGGATGTGCTGGATGGTACCAAAGGTGCGCCGTGCCCGAAAGGTGGAACGCCATGCCGGGCACTGATCCATGGGTACCGAACTTCTTCGCAGGCTTCTTTATAGCAGGAGCACTCAGCATCATGCACGCGAGATTCATGTGGTTCCCATTCGAGCCAGTTGGATTCATCATCGGAACGTCTTGGACGAGCGCGCAGGCTGGATTTTGGCTGCCTTGCTTAGTCGCATGGGTACTGAAGATAATGACCATCAGAGTAGGAGGGAGCAAGCTTTACGAACACCAAGGGCTCGCTGTGGCGGCTGGATTCATATCGGGCTACATGCTCGTCATCATACCCGGGACGATCATATCCAAGGTAAGGTTCTTCTTCCCGTTCTAACATAACCGAGACCTGTCGGTCTCCTCCCTTCTCCTTTTTTCAATGGTTTAGGGGACAGGCCCTATCCCACTGCAGGTCTGGTAAGTGGCATCAGGCCTCATGTGGCGTGGAGAACTGTATTATGGCAGAAGCGAAGCATGAAGGGGGGTGCGATGATCGATGGGGATAGGCGCCATCGGATGGAAGGATGACTGGCTCGAATCGAGGAAGAGGCTGGCGGCATGGTGGAGGGGGGAAGCCCTAGATAGGCCAGCCCTCTCCCTGATGGCCCCGAGATCCAGACCCATCGAGGACATACCTGCACTAGAGGTGCCCGCAGATCTCCCCTCGAGATGGACGCTGGCGGAATACAGGATCAACGTGGCCGAACGCGAGATGGCCTCGGCGCACTACCTCGGGGAGGCCTTCCCATATCTCGACACACACATCGGGCCCGGATCCCTTGCGCTCTTCCTCGGCTCGGAGCCCATATTCGCCGAAACCACGGTTTGGTACCAGCCGTGCATCCCCGATGAGGGCCTGTGCAAACCACTAGAATTCGACGCGGGGAATAAATGGTGGAAGTCACAGGTCAGGCTTGTGGAGGAGGGCGTCAGGCACTCTCGCGGGCGTTATCTCGTGAGTATGCCGGATCTGATAGAGGGGTTGGACACGCTCTCATCTCTCAGGGGTAATGAACGATTGCTCTTGGACCTCAGGAGGAGGCCCGGTTCCGTCCACGAGAAGCTGTCTGAGATAAATGGGCTCTACTTCCGATACTTCGATGAGTTACGCGAGATCATATCCGATGATGCTGGGGGCAATTGCTTCTCGGCCTTCAGGATCTGGGGCCCCGGCAGGACGGCGAAGCTCCAATGCGACTTCTCCGCCATGATCTCCCCCGCCATGTTCAAGGAGTTCGTAGCGCCATATCTCGAGGAGCAGTGTGAGAGGCTCGACTACGCCGTCTACCACCTCGACGGCACCGACTGCATAAGGCATCTGGATGCGCTCCTCGACATATCCGGGCTCAAGGCGATACAATGGACGCCACAGAGCGGAAGGCCGGGAACCGGCTCAGCGACATGGTTTGAGATGTACAAGCGGATATTGGGGGCCGGAAAATCATTATTGCTCCTGGATGTCGAACCCCACGATGTCGAACCTCTATTTCACAGCATCGGTACGAAGGGCGTCCTCATGGCCACGACCGCGAGGACCGCCGATGAGGCCCGAAATTTATTGCAGCGATCTGAAGGGCTAAGATGAACGAACCATTATGCGTTTATCGCCTTCAGCAACTCTTGGGCCTTTATGCCGATGCGGTCAGCTATCCTGTTGGCGATCTTCTCGCCCAATTCGCGTGAGGCGAATTTCCTCGGATCGCGACCATAAATTCCCGCGTCCTTCCTGCCATCATCGCTGTCAAGGTCATCGCCCTTAATTCGGCCCATGTCAACGAGCTCCGGCCTCAGGTACATCATGAGCGAAGTCTCCCAATGAGCCGCGTGGTCCATGCTGTCGTCGGTCGAGTCGTAAAGGTCCCCTTCCATCATCGCGAATCCCGTTCCCTTACCATCTTTCTGGATAGCGTCGATGGCCTTCTGGATCGCAGCCTTCTGTGGATCGACGTCATGTCCCGTTACCCCGATTATCACACGAAAACCCACATCGACGAGCCCCGAGAATATTTTCCTGTAGAGTTCATCGACCAATGGTTGCCCGAAGTCGATCATCGTCCACGGATGCCATTTTCCCAGAACGCCCCAATACGTTGGAGGGACGACCACGCCCCCATACTTCTCCGCCGTCATCAATAGGATGTGGTAGGCCTTTAGCGTGTCATTGCCCAACGGCAGATGTTTACCGTGCCACTCCAATGAGCCGAAAGCGCAATATGCCACTGGAAACCTAGCTACGGCCTCGTCCAATTCATGTGGCAACATCTCCTCATATCGAACCTTTCGTCCTTCTCGCTTCATTTAAAGAAACCTTACGATGGCATCATATTGTGAGTAGATAAACTTTGGGTCCATTCGGGATTCTATTCTTTTCAAAGTAAAGAATTCAACATCGGCTCATTCCCTTGTATCGATTGACCTATCATAAGAAACGGACAGCAGATGCGGAGGCGAGATGGCGGTCAGGGATAAAGGCTAATAGCCGATATCCTCAGGGCTGCAAATGGAGAACCAAATGCCCAATCCCTTCAAATCAGGTGGTGGCAAGTGGTTCAAGGGATCTCTGCACTGCCACACGACGAACTCCGACGGGGCCTTCAGCCCAACTGAGGTATTGAGGATGTATCGAGAAAACGGATACGATTTTGTGGCCATCACGGATCATGGGAAGATTACGAAGGTGGCGCAAAAAAGCGAGGCCATGCTCCCGATCCCTGGGAATGAGCTGTCCGTAGGCACGTCGAGGGCCGGGGAGAATTATCACATAGTTGGGGTGGGGCTGGAGGGCAATACGATGCGCCCAAATGGCGATGACGGCCCTGACGCCGTTGAGGGGACCATTGACGCCATCGTTGACCAAGGTGGGTTGGCGTTCATAGCGCACCCGTATTGGTCCGGCTTAATAACCGAGGACATAGCCAGATTGAAGGGACATCATGGAATTGAGATATTCAACACTGGCTGTGAAGCCGAGGTCGGAAAAGGATTCTCAACGACCCACTGGGATCAGCTCCTCTCGCTCGGCGAGATGACAAACGGCATTGCGGTAGATGACGCCCACAGGTACGTCTATCCGCCATACGATGCGATGGGGGGATTGGTTTGGGCCAAGGCCAATGAGCTCAGCTGTGAAGGCATAATGAAGGCCCTGAGGGAGGGTTCCTTCTATTCATCCATGGGCCCGAAGATCGTTCTCGTAGAAATCGACCGCACCCTTAAGGTCAAGTGCAGCTGCGCAAGAAAGGTATCGATGATATCCCACAATGGGAGTGGCATGGTTATTGATTATCCTACCGTGAAGAGCATCATCGAGAGCTGGAGGAGCAAAACGGGGGAAAAGACAGATGGCGCCATAAGTGCAGTTGATGTTGAAGATATAGATGGTGGCGTGGAGACGAAGATCACCCTAAGAAATGGGAGGAAAATAAGAGGGATATCAACGAACGATGGGATGATCGAGGCTGAGTGCGACCTTGAGTTCTTCAACCGCTATGTCAGGATAGAGGTCGTCGATCGCGAAAACAGGAAAGCCTGGACCAATCCGGTGCTCATCAAGTGAATATCCTTATGCTAATCTCTTCTCAGCTTCTTTTAGCATACGGATGACTGGGATATGATACGGGCATTTTTTCTCGCATTCGCCGCATTCGGTGCAGCTGTTCACCCTTGTCCGCAGCTTCGGATATTGATCTCTGGTCCAATTCTTTATACCATAAAAGGTGTAGTAAATGTCCCATCTAAAAATTGTCGGTATCTCAACCGCTTCAGGGCATGGCATGCATAGTCCGCATTCTCTGCAGAAGGGTTCAGGAGGGAGCTTTCCAAACTTGTAAGCCTCCTTCTCGTCCGAAGTAAGACCGCTGAAGTTATCCGCTGCCTGAATAGCCCAATCCACCTCCTCTTTGGAACGAAATCCAGGAATAACCGTATCAACATCATGTGCCAGCACGAACCTCAGGCAACGCTGAGCCCTCTCCAATCCGTCCCTTCCGAAATGGGCAATGAACTCAGATTGGTCAGGCCAATCCAGCTCCGGCTTGCCTAGGAACCAGATGTCTCTCTGGGGATACTGTAATGGACTAAAGCACCCGCTTAATGGCTTCATGATCACTAATCCTACATCGTACTTATTTGCGAGATTGATCAACTCCTCAGTTGCTCTCCTCTCAAGAACGTTCAGGGGTACCTGAACTGTATCGAACTCGCCGGAGGTCACTGCCTTCGCCAAAATGTATGGGTTGTGTCCGGTTATTCCTATATGGTCGATCTTGCCTTGTGATCTAGCTTCTTTTAGGGCGTTCAGTGAGCCGTCTGGACCAGTGGCCTTCGTGAGCTCTTCTTCGCTGTCGATCATGTGTAGATTGACAAGGTCTATCCGATCCCTCTGAAGGTTTCTGAAACTCTGTTTTAGAGCTCTAGCTGCGTCTTCTCGGGTTCTCATGATAATTTTCGTTGCCTGAACGATCTCACCTCTTACATCTTTCAATGCGGCGCCCATCTTCTCTTCACTGTCTCCATAGTATCTGGCAGTGTCAAAATAGGTGATGCCTCTCTCGTAGGCATATCTCACCACTTCCTCCGCTTCAGCCCTCGGCCGGGCTATGATCGGTATTCCTCCAAAACCAACGACTGAAACTTCCAGACCCGTCCTCCCAAGCCTTCTCTTCTTCATATAAGCCACCATTTCACACTACTTGAGTCGAACCCTAGATCCTCCCACGGAAATAGTTGTTCTAGAATGAATATAAAGATTATGAGATTAAATATTGTCATTGTCTTGCCCCCTAGGCATATCTCTTTGGCGATCGATATGTGATATTTGATGATTCTCCTAAGGTAATCCCTTATTTGATGATCTTGTTTGCCCATTTGAGGGGTTCTGGGTACCGTTCAAAGGGAAAGCGTTATAGAAATCTTGTAGAATTAATACATATAAAAGATTGATTGCGAGGGGTTGATTGTATATGGAATGGAGGAATGAAAAATGGAGTTGGGTATGATTGGACTTGGACGCATGGGCGCCAATATGGCCCTGCGCCTTCTACGCGGAGGCCACAGAGTTGTGGGATATGCTCGTCATGCGGAGACGGTCGATCGCATCGTGGAAAAAGGCGCCATTGGCGCTTATTCCCTTGATGAACTTGTCCATAAATTGACCCCACCACGGATAATATGGTTGATGATTCCTGCAGGAGAACCAATAGATGAGACCATTGAGTCGCTATCGCCCATATTGGGGCTAGGCGATATTATCGTCGATGGCGGCAACTCCAACTACAAAGACACATCGCGTCGTGCTGCTCTGCTTAAGGAGAAGGGGATTCATCTCGTAGACGTTGGCACCAGTGGCGGCATTTGGGGGCTCACAGGGGGTTATTGTCTTATGATCGGAGGTGATAGGGAGGCTGTGGAACGACTTCGTCCATTATTCGAGACATTGGCCCCTGCGCCCGATAAAGGGTGGGGCCACGTAGGGCCAAGTGGCGCTGGCCACTTTGTGAAGATGGTCCACAACGGCATCGAGTATGGCCTTATGCAGGCCTACGCAGAGGGGCTCGCCCTGTTGAAGCGAAAGGAGGAGTTTGACCTTGATCTTCATCAGATTGCTGAAGTTTGGCGACATGGGAGCGTCGTCCGTTCATGGCTCCTCGACCTCACTTCAGAGGCCTTGGGAGAGAATCCTGACATGAAGGGGATATCCCCGCATGTGGCTGATTCCGGGGAAGGAAGGTGGGCCGTCTTCGAAGCCATCGATCTAAACGTCCCTGCTCCTGTGATCAGCATTTCCCTCCTTCAGCGGATTCGTTCCCGTGATGAGAATTCCTTCCAGGATAGATTACTAGCTGTCATGAGGAATAAGTTTGGTGGCCACGCCATAAAGTAGAGGAGTGACTGATGGAAGACTATCTATATGTTCCCAATAATCGACTAATCAAAACTTTTTCTCACCCCTTCAGGATGTTCCATTTGTCATATTTTGGGTTGTGAGGCAAGCACCACAGACTTTGATTAATGTTTAAAGAACCTGAGAAGATATAAATAGATTCGCTGGAAGAGTCCCGAAGGAGAACATGACGGTTTCAATCTGTACCTTGCCCTACATCAACCGAATCGCTCAAAATGTGGAGGCAGTGAAACCGCTTGAAGTCGAGAACCTCTATCACGACATCACGCGTGCGGGAGTAATTCTTCCGTCAGGCGAAGGACGTTCGAAGGGTGCCCTAAGTATAGCGTGCAGTGAAATGGCCAAGATGAAACGCGGCAAAACGATCTTGGACCGCGGCGACATAGGCTTTCCGGGGAGAGGTATAGATGAAACGGCTCCCACGCTAAGACAACGCTTTGGACAGGTGTGTCTGCTTGTGAACTCCGGAAGTGGAAAATCCCTCATGCCGTTAATAGATGCGCAAAAACTGGCCTTCTACATAGCCAAGTCGGGGAGTTCCAGGGACTTCACAATAGATGCTGTGACTTCACACCCCGATTCGCCCATAGGCAGGCTGGGCAGCAAATTCGGAAATGTACTTGAACTCAGGGGGAGGGAATCAGAGGAATCTCTGAATTCGACAAGCGAATTCAGAGCCCTTGGGATAATGGAGGACGTCTTCATTCTTGGTAGCGGAGTACTTTTCCACTCCATGGCCGAAGCCATGTATGAGGGAGTTTCAGCCAACAAAGTCGTCTCACGCTCCGGTGATCTGCTGAAAGACATCGGAGCATTGGTTGAAGACACTGTCGCCTCAGACTTCTTCGGCTCTCTACTGAGCCTGCTTGAGCAAAGGCACTCATGCTTTTTCGCCGGACTAGGGAGCGCCCAAGAAGTTGCGAGGATGACCGCTGTACGGTTAGCACACATAAAGAGGGCAATTGGAGATCAGATCTTTGTGGCAGGGGAATCGAATACCCCCGCCCCCAGGGCCGGGGACATACTCCTGGTAGTCTCGAAGAGTGGAGAAACGGAGGTCGTAGCAGCCTGGTGCAAGAACTTCAAGAGAATGGGGGGCAAGGTCGCATCCATAGTCGGAAATTCGGAAAGCACCATCGCAGCCCTCTCGGACTTCTCCTACATGATAAAAGGGCAAGAGGACCCGGACAAACCCAACAATTTCTACATAAAGGCAGCCTTCATCCTTAGCCCACTGCCCATCTACCTAGTTGAAAAGATAGAGGAGAGGGGACTGAAACTGCCTGAATATATCATAAAATGGTATCATAGTGTAACTTCATAGGATGTATATGATATCTATTCGGCGACAGGGCGAACGGGCCTTCCCAAGAATTCGTAATACTCTCGCATCCAGGGCAAGATGTCCCTTCCGAGAAGATTTAGGAATTTCTCTTCATTTGGGCTTGCGCTGTGTATATAGACCCGGTCAAACCCCATCTTGAGGAACTCCCCAAGCCTCTTAATGATGAAATCCGAGTCGGTGGTTATGAGCCAGGAATCCTTGATCTTCTCCTCCTCCTTAAGGCTGATGGCTCGCTCAAGCTCTCTTGGGTCGGAAATATGCTCCCTCTCTTGACGGGGGATCGCCGTTGATGCCCAGAACATTGCAGATTTGAGCGCCTTGTTATAATCTACGTCATAGGATACCTTAAACTCCATCGCTTTGCTCAATCGGGAAGGGTCACGACCAGCTCCAGACGCACCTTTTTCCAATGCCTCAACGATCTCCAAATACCTCTCAAGGCCTCTTGGATTCGTAAGTATTCCATCGGACAATCTGCCTGCAATCTCAGCAACCTTCTGGTTAGAAGTGGCCACATAAATGGGGATCTTGCCCTTCGGCCTAGTATACAATTTAGCGGTCTTCAGACTATAGTATTTTCCTTTAAAGTTCACGAATCCCCCATCCCAAAGCAACCTGATGATCTTTAAAGCTTCCTCAAGCCTATCAACTTTCTCACGGTAATCAGGCCATACAAAGCCAAGCGGAGTTTCATTCATCGCATGACCGGTGCCCAATGTAACAAATATCCTGCCAGGATAAAGATGATCCAAAGTGGCGAAAGCTTGGGCAACTATTGCTGGATGATACCTGAAAAGCGGTGTCGTAACAGCGGTACCAAACTCAATTTTCTTGGTCCTCTCAGCGGCAGAAGCCATCCAAACCCAAGGAAAACCTGATTGACCGCCAGTATCACTCCAGGGATGAAAATGATCACTCGTAACTATGATATCAAAACCCACAACTTCCGCGTGAGCAGCGAACTCCAGTAACTTCGATGGATCGTACTGCTCCTGAGCACACCAGTACCCCAGTCTGAGAGGCACCATTGGACTCCAAACATTTACCAGAAATCATAGATATGTCTTACGATGAACGAGAGCGTGACTTCATCGGACCGTTGGCCCTCAGTGATTCGGCGAGATCTTCAAGGCCTAGTTCCATGAGCTTCCCTTCCGTCGGTATGCCGTTCTTGTCCCATCCTCTGGCTTCATAATACCAATCAAGTAACTTGTTGAAATCACCGTCCTCTATCTTGTGGCCCTTCGCCGGACCTGAGGGGAGCGGCTCTTTGAAGCGCTTCGGCAACGATGAGTCGGCCTTCCTGTTTATGCCCTCCCTGACGTTGAACATCCTGATCACGTTCCAGGTCCTCTCACCGTACCTAAGCAGCTCCTTGTAGTCGATCTTCCAGCCGGTTGCCGCGGATACCAGGGCGGCATACGTATCGTTCGTGATACCGGACCGACTGAATTCGCACAGCGTGAGCGAATAGAGGGCGCTGAGGTGGTCCTGCTCCCATTTCACGCACTCTGACTTCTTCTTCTCGATGGACAGCCTGTCGAAGGGCGGGCCGAATGGCCAAGGATATCCGGATATCTCGTATGCGGGCATCCATCCGCGCTGGTGGTCGCAGCCCCTATCTGAAGACGCGAGCGCCAGTGCTTGTCCTGGCGATCCCCTCGGGGGCCATGCGGGCATCTCCATCCTCTTGATGTGGATCGCGAAGCCCCCCGAACCACTTCCCACGACCTTGGACGCCCTGTCGACGCCCTCGGCGAGGATGTCGCCGATCCCCCTCCTCTCCGCTATCATCTTGACGAGTTCGATCTGGGCTCTCCAATTGCCGAACTTCGCATCCAGGCCACCCAGGTCCTTCCTCTTGAGGATGCCCTTCTCGTAGCACTCCATGGCCCAACCGATGACGTTGCCCGCGCTTATCGAGTCCAATCCATACTTGTCGCAGAGCACCGTCGCGTACGCAACGGCCTCAAGGGAATCGATGCCGCAATTGGCCCCGATCATGCCCGTCGTCTCGTATTCGACTATGTCCGTCTCCGTCCCGGCCCATGGGCCCCTTCGGATCCTGCCGATCTTGGTGCAGTGGATGGGACAGGCGAAGCAGCCATACTCCCTCGTCCACAGGTATTTCCTCTGACTGGAATCATTTAACGAGCTCGCGGCCCTATCGTCGACCCCATCGTAGAAGTTCCGACTCGGGAAGAGGCCTTGGCTATTGGCGAATTCGAGGAAGGCCGGAGTTCCGCCCCTCCTGTATGTGAGCGCGTCATTGCTCTTCTCTATCTCCTCGCGGGCCATCCAGTAGGCTTCATCGAAGGCCTTCGGATCTGCGAGCCCTATCCTGCCGCTGCCCCTTACGGCCACGGCCTTCAGGTTCTTCGACCCCATTACGGCCCCAGTGCCGCATCTGCCGGCCTGCCTATGCGGACTGGAGTCGACCAACGCGAACCTGACCCTGTTCTCACCTGCAGGCCCAATGCAAGCCACTTTGATGGACCTATCGCCGAGTTCCTCGAGTATCCTATCCTGCGTCTCATATGTGTCCAAACCCCAAATGCCCCTCGCGGGCTTCAGTTCGACATCGTCATCGTCTATCCATAGGTACACGGGCTTGGGGGATCGCCCCCTGATCACGACGATGTCATAGCCGGCGAACTTGAGCTCCGGGGAGAAATCCCCGCCGGCATAGGAGTCCGAGTATAGCCCCGTTAGTGTCTGTTCGTCGGCGCCATAGTTGCCGTGAGTGGCCCCGTGCAGAAGATGATGGCGTTTCGAGGACTATATGGATCGAGCTTGGGAGGGACCAGATCGTAGAGGAGCCTCGCCCCGAAGCCCTTCCCGCCCAGGTACTTCCTCGCGAAGTTGGGGTCTAGATCCTGTTTTTTGATCGACCTCTTGGTCAGATCTACATGCAAGACCCTACCCGCATAGCTGCTGATCATATCGTTTCGCATCCCATCACTTCATCTCCAGAGCCCTGGTCGGACAGTACCTGACGCACTGTGGATCGCCATAGCATAGGTCGCACTTTGTTGCCCTATGGGCCCCATTGTCAAACTGTATCGCATTCACGGGGCATGCCCCCACGCAATTTCGGCAGCCCGTACACCTCTCGGGGATTATCAGGACCGCTCCGGTCTTCTCATCCCTGACGAAGGCGCCTTCTGGACATGACCGCCAACATGCGGGATCCTCACATTGTTCACAGATGTGCGGTTGGGATCTGAGGCCCATGGATTCCATCGTCACTTGAATGTGCGAGAGCCTGGGGACATAGGCCTGGAACTTTGCCATCGAGCATGCTAGTTCACAGGTCCTGCAACCTGTGCAGAGATCATAATACGGAATTATGGCCTTCCTCATTTTTCTTGAGGCCCGATCCTTCGAGGGCTACATCAACGGCTTTATATTTTTGTATTACGATCTAGAGGCCGGGCTTGATGTTATCGACTGCTTCCTTATACTTCTCATGGATCATCTTCCTGTCGAACTCCCAGAACTCCTGCAGCATATCATCCAATTCCTGTCCTGTGAAATACCCCATGCTCGGGGGGAAGAAGGCCCTGTCCTCCTTCAAAATATGCATGGGATAAAAGTCTATCAACTGTTTCAAGATATCTAACACATCCCAAAGGGCTCCCTTCTGTCCTTGGACGTAACTGGCTTTGGACGCCTCCAGCATTCTGACCGTCTTCCTCGCATAGACGTGCTCCCCTACAAGCTCATCCATTATTTTTTTATGCTCGTCCGAGAGCTGCTTCTTGGCGAGGTCCCTGAAGAGGATATTTTCCTCCTTTCCATGATGACAGCGATCGGCATATGTCCTGAGGAAATCGACCACCACTTCGATGAAAATGGGATCGATGCGCTTTTGCTCATTCATCACCTCCAACCTGTCCCTAGTTACGTTGATCATCCGTTCGATGAGCCTATGCTCGATCATTAAAGGACCTATCGGGAGCAATCGAAGTACACCCATTGCGTGAAGGAGGGGCATCTGGCGATGCTAATAAAAATATCCCAGTTAGCTGTTGGGACGTGAGGGGGTAAATGAATGACGATGTCTGAATTTGTAGGTCGAGGAATACGAGATCCATGTGGTATTTGACACCATTGACCCTTCCCCCATAATCATAAAGATCTCTAGCAGATCTTTGCCCTCTACTGCTTCCTCTGTAACAGCGTAGACTTATATATCGCTCTGGAGAACCCATATACCAGGTGGCAAGGAAGGACATCTGGTCCATGATTTCACGACCATATGTCCACTGTTTTATCCTCCTCTCCCCCTACCTTGCCACCTACTGGTTAAGGGTGCCATGATCATCTGTCAGGATGCAAATTCATGCTCTCATGTGCCCATCCGTGTAACAGCCAAGTGACTAGGGCGACTAATGGCCTTGGGCAACTGCTTATCGTTGTTGGTTTCGGGAGGTCACCGAGAAGCATCGCGTTTGGTAAATGGGCCCATCATGGATTGAATGGCTGGAAGGGGGCCCAGGATTCCGATCGTGCCCTCATGGCTCATCTGCGATTACCCTTCATTTTCCTATTTATGTCCTCGATTCTGCCAGCGGCCACTTCGATGGCCTCCTGGGCCGTCTCGATCGCCTCTTCTGAGTACCTGTCCTCCAGGTGGCTTCCCACCTCGAAGAAGGCCGACATGAATTTGCGCATCGATTCCCGGATCCCAGCGGTCTTTTCGGGCGGTATGCGGAACCATAGGGCTCCCGGGAAGGGAGGGGGGAAGAGCCGGGCCTCCTTCCTCAGTTTAACCTCTATTTTTCGCTCCTCCCTCAAGATGGCCTTTCCGGTGTTGGTGAGCTCGTAGCGTTTCATCCCACTTTCGTTTGAAGCCATAACCTTGACATGGCCCTTCCGCTTCAACCAAGCCAGGAGCGGATAGATCGAACCAGGACTTGGCTTCCATAACCCGTTCGTTCTCCTCTCGAGCTCGTTCATTATCTCTATTCCCGACATCGACTTCCCATTCAACAATTCGAGCACCTGATGCCTCAGGAAACCCCTAACGACCATGGCCCTGTGTCTGATCCAGCGTTGATGGAGTGGATGCAAATTCGTATCGCTAGCGATATCGATATCGATATGTATTTAAACATACGTTACATCCTTCACGTTTTTGATGCGGGGATGCGACGTGCA
>Ga0315308_1000638_pt1 | contig 19798 bp, 17 predicted proteins | sample TDP3_MG_FD_203078 | JGI IMG/M metagenome (GOLD analysis project Ga0315308, IMG submission 203078) | Freshwater sediment microbial communities from Lake Towuti, South Sulawesi, Indonesia - TDP3 | ecosystem: Environmental > Aquatic > Freshwater > Lake > Sediment | place: Indonesia: South Sulawesi... | reverse complement strand
CCATTCAGTATTTTTGGAGAATGTACGCCTGTCATCATAAGCGTCACTTTGAGAAATCCGTCGGTGCTGGGATTGGCTCTGGCACCCCATATAACCAAGGCGTCACGCCCCATCATTTCGGTGACAATTTCCCCTACACGGTTTGCCTCTTCGATTGTCATTTGGTTGTCCCCACAGACGTGAATCAAAGCCCCAGTGGCCCCAGCATAGTCCACGTCAAGCAGAGGATTCCTAAGGGCGTTGCGAACAGCCTCCTCAGCTCTGTTGGGAGCGTCTGACTCGCCCACACCGACCACTGCCACTCCGCCCTTGCGCACAATGGTTCTGAAGTCGGCAAAGTCGAGGTTGATTAAACTCGGAGCCGAAATGGTCTCCACTATTCCTTGAATCATATTGGCTAACACTTGGTCGCCAACCTTGAAGGCTTCGTTTATTGGGAGGTGGGGAACTAATTCCATGAGTTTGTTGTTGTCAATGACAACAACAGTATCACAAACTCTGCGCATCTCATTCAAAGCCAAGGTAGCATACTCAATTCTTCCCTTTTCAATTCTGAAAGGGGTGGTCACGACTCCAACTACAATGGCTCCTTTGCGACGAGCCATTTCAGCCACAATCGGTGCGACTGCTGTCCCTGTTCCACCGCCTAAACCAGCAGCAATGAAAACCACGTCCGTATCGTTTAGAAGCTTTTCAATTAAATGCTTCGATTCTTCTATGGCTGCCTTACCAACTTTTGGGTCGCCACCAGCTCCTAAGCCGTGGGTAACATTCTCCCCTATCAACACTTTTTGAGTCGCGCGCACAGCATTCAGGTGTTGCAAGTCTGTGTTTATAGCTATGTACATGGCGCCTTTGACGCCTGTTTCCATCAGTCGGTTAACTGTGTTGTTTCCGGCTCCTCCGATGCCTAAGACCACAATTCGACAGCCCCCCAGTTCTGGCACACCTTCGGGGATGGCTCCCAGCCGCGTAGACTGCTCTATTCTGGTCGGCGACTTAACCATTAGCCTTTTTCCTCCAAACCTCCACGCTGAGAAGATCACGAACAGCTACCCGAATCGCCTCTGCTCGGTTGGGATAATATCGTTCTTCAACCAAGCTGTCAAGCGCTTTTATGTAAGGCTCGGGGAGGTACAACGTGATTAACTTCATATGCACACCTCCTATGACTCTCCTGCACGGCAAAACCAAAAAACGCGTTGCATAGAGATATATTGTGTTATATTAAGATTTAAATATGTTTTAAATATGTTGAACCTTTCTTTTTTAAGTTTTATTACTTCAATTATTTCTAGAATTGCTTTTTTGTGTCAATTGTCAAGGTTTGGCAATGCTTATGTTTTTGTTTATTGATTAAAAACTTTGTTAGTGTTTGCATATGGTTTGCCTTGTTTTTAGTGTGCTTGCACAGTTGAGGGTGTGAAGTTCCGATGGTTGAGAATCGAAAGAGAGTTTTTGTTGAGAGTTTTGGGTGTTCTTCCAACATGGCTGATGGAGAGTTTTTGCGTGGTTGCTTGTTACAAGCTGGTTTTGATTTGGTTAATAAAGTGGCTGAGGCTGACGTATTGGTCTATAACACTTGCGCCGTCAAATCGCCCACTGAGAATCGTGTCATAGAGAAATTGAAGAAAGCTGCAAAATGGAAGAGTAAAAAACTCATAGTTACAGGTTGCTTGCCTCTCATAAATCTGGAACGAATGAAGAGTAAGGTCGAGTTTGACGGAGTCTTGAGCCCGGCTCCAGGCCCAAAAATAGTCGAGGCTGTGAAAAAGGTTTTACGCGGAGAAACAGTCCAGTGGCTCGACAGCTCTTCTCAAGGGAAGCCTTGCATTAATCTTCCTAAACAAGCTGTGAACCCGGTTATAAGTGTCGTTCCAGTTGCCTACGGATGTCTAGGTTCGTGCAGCTATTGTTGCGTGGTTTTTGCACGCGGCCGCCTTCGGAGTTGTGGAGCAGAAGAAATTATTCAGAGGGTTCAAAGTGACATGATGTCTGGCGCCAAGGAGGTTTGGTTGACTGGGCAGGATGTGGCGTGTTATGGACAAGATATCAGTCTTAGCCTAGTAAATTTGTTACAGGCTGTTTGTGCGATTAAGGGAAAGTTTTTTGTTCGTGTTGGGATGATGACGCCTAATTACGTTCTAGACATGCTTGAGCAGTTGGTCGATGCTTTTCGTGACGAACATATTTTCAAGTTTTTGCACTTGCCAGTTCAGAGCGGCGACAATGAGGTGTTGAAGCGTATGAACCGTCTCTATTCGGTGGATGATTTCCGACGGATTGTGGACACTTTCAGAAAGGCTATTCCAAACATAACTATTGCTACTGACGTTATCTGTGGTTTTCCAAGCGAGACTAAGGAAGCGTTTGAACGGACTTTGAAGTTGATTGAGGACGTCAAACCTGATGTCGTAAATGTCTCGAAGTTTTTTCCGAGACCTCGCACTTTAGCGGAGAAGATGACGCCTTATGTTTCTGTTTCAGACGTGAAGGAGCGGAGTAAATGTCTAGCTTGGTTGATGAGGCGCATCTCGTCGGAGAAGAATGCGGCTTGGTTGAACTGGACTGGAAAGATTCTTGTTGATGAAAGAGGAAAACAAATGGGTTCATGGATCGGACGCAATTTTGCCTACAAACCAATTGTAATCAGAAGTGAAGATAAATTCTTGTTGGGAAGGTTCCTAAACGTTCGAGTTGTGAAAACTTTTCAGACATACTTAGAAGCAGTAGTTGTCATGGCATAAGTTTTGTGTTTTGAGTGATGCATGTGTGTGTGCAGAGTTGACCTAGCCCCTCTAATATGATCCAGATAGGCTTCAAATATGTCTGTTGAGAGAGACTGAGAGGTGTTGAGATGGGTTGAGAGGGTTTTGGTTGTTTAGGTTGTTGTCAAGATGTATGTTATTTCGAAGGCTTCGTATAACGCTGAAATGGCTAGTAAAAGAGCGACTAGAATGTAAATGTAAGCTGTCCTTTTGACTCCTATCCAGTATGCTTTGACACGACTTTCCGTTTGAACACTCTTAGGTTTCAACGCTCCTTTCCACTGCAAATAGGCGGCAAACATTGCAAGGATGTAGCCCTGACCCTCCAATATGAGTACTAGAAAGTGGGGAACCATGCGCAGCGCAAGTCCCGGAGAAGTTGGAGCGAGTAGTAGCCCCCACCCTACTGCCCTTATGCTTGCGGTAACTACTCCACCAAATGGTACAACAAGTGATGGAAGGGTAATATACACAAAGGAACCTAAAACAAGATTAAAAGCAAAAGTCAAGGCTGCAGCCAAAAGCAGATTTCCACTCGTATAGGCTTCTACCAAAAGCGGAAAAGACTCTAAAAATCCAGCCCGAACTTCACTCAACAAAGCCTCTTGTATGCTTGGGTTGAAGAAAACATAGATCATTGCCACTGCGACTAGACCGTAATAGAGAACATTGAGAGCTACGTATTCTTTGAAGTTTTCCTTTATGATTCTTATTGCAAACTTGTAGGTGAATGTTTCAGCCTCCACCTACTGGCGGTAGTATGGCTACTTGATCGCCCTCTTTCAGTTTTATTTTAAAATCTTGCAACGCTGTTATGCTCTTGCCATTAACCAAGAACTGCAGGTGCCCACGTATATTTCCTAACTCATCATAGACGTAGTCTTCAAACTCTTTCCCATATCTTTTGGCTAGTTGCCGCAGCAACGCCTCAACTGTGACAGAACGAGAAAGCTCTATTTGTTCCTCTTTTTCGCCCACGATTTCGCGGAGAGTGGTGAAAAACTTAACCTTCACTTTTACGCCTTTGCTCGCCTTTTCAGATTCGGGCGGCATCACCCATTCCTATTCCCGATTAACTGTCTGGTTGATGGCTTCTTCCATGTTGTGTCCGTGGACGTAAACAAGTGCTTTTTTGATTCCTGCCACTTTTTGGGCAGTATTTTTGATGTCCGTGGCGAATTTGAAGGCAATGGGGCAGAATGGACTCGTTGGTACAAAATCAATTTTTACAACGCCTTGCCCTTGTTCTTTCACGCTGGTGATGAGTTGCATTTGACCAAACGTCAAGCCAGTTTCGGGGTCGATGATTTTCTCCACTTCGTTCTTAACTTTGTCTTCGATTTGGGTCATGCGTGTTCAACTCTTTGGGGTGCTGAATTTAGAGTTCATGGAACCGCGCCTTTAATAACGTTGCGTTTTTGGTGCATGCGCCAACTCAGAGTCATGGTTTTAGGATGAGACGCCTTCACTTCATCAAGCCTTGTGACTGCCACGTTTTGCGGAGCCTTCTTGACTAAGTTAGGACGGTTGTAGGCTTCATCAGAAATCTTTTTTATGACTTCTACAAAGCGGTCGAGTTCTTCCTTTTCCACAGACTCAGTCGGCTCAATCATGAGCGCCTCGTCAACGATTAAGGGAAAATATGTTGTAGGCGAGTGCATGCCGTAGTCTAAGATGCGCTTAGCAACATCGAGCGCTCGCACATCAGTTTCTTTATACAGGGTCTTGGCGCTGAAGACGCACTCGTGTTTTCGTGGTCGACCCTTGGCGTAGGGAAGTTCAAAGCCCCTAATCTGGCTGAGTTTCTTCACGAGGTAATTGGCGTTCAGAACAGACGTCTCAGCCGCTTCCTCTAATCCCTCAAACCCTAGGCTCAAAATGTAGGCGTAGGCTCTCAGCAAAACAGCCACGTTGCCATAAAAGCCTCTGACCTTGCCAATGCTTTCGGGGCGGTCATAATCCAGAAAGTAAAGCTTTCGCTTTTTATCATAGCCTATAAACGGGATGGGTAAGAATTTCGTTAATTCTTCACAAACACCGATGGGTCCAGCGCCAGGTCCGCCACCACCGTGTGGAGTTCCAAAAGTCTTGTGAATATTTATGTGCACGATGTCAAAACCCATGTCTCCGGGTCTCACCTTCCCCAAAATAGCGTTCAGGTTGGCTCCATCGTAATAGAGCAAGCCTCCAGCGTCGTGCACGGTTTCAGCGATTTCGGCAATGTCCTTCTCAAAAATGCCCAGCGTGTTTGGATCGGTGAGCATCAGACCAGCAGTGCGTTCAGAAACCGCAGCCTTCAATGCCTTTAGGTCTACGCAACCGTATTCGTTAGAAGGAACAACCACAATCTTGAAGCCAGCCATGGTTCCGCTTGCAGGGTTTGTTCCATGAGCCGAATCGGGCACGATAAGTTCGTTGCGTTTTTCGATGTCTCCGTTAAACTTGTGACAAGCACGCATAATGAGGGCGCCGAGAAACTCGCCTTGGGCTCCAGCAGCTGGTTGAAGACTCACTTCGTGTGTGCCAGTGATTTCAGCCAACCATTTTGACAACGTGTACAAGATTTCTAGGATGTCTTGAACGGTGCCCTCGTCTTGACACGGATGGATTTCGGCTATTCCAGACGCCAATAAGTCGGAAATTTTCGGGTTGTACTTCATTGTGCAGCTGCCTAGCGGGTAGAAACCCAAATCAACGCCGTAATTCATCTGCGACAGACGGGTGAAGTGACGCACAACTTCCACCTCAGAAAGTTCAGGTAGTTGAGGAAACGTTTTTCTCCGCAACTTTGGAGGCAGACTCATCAATACATCTCCAACACGCTTTTTCGTTTCTTCCTCTACAGCAGGCAGAATGCAGCCTCTTCTCCCTCGTCGTCCCAAGCTTAGAATCACTGGCTCGTCCCAACAAGCTTGTCTAAACATACACACGCTCTCACCTTCTTCCTCCGCTCAAAATATTTTTCAAGGCCAATGCCAAGTGTTCGATTTCGTCTTCGGAATGCACCTCGGTGACGCAATATAAGGCGGTTTCACCCAATTCTGGAAACTCTCGGCTGACATCTTTGCCTCCCTGAATCTGATGACGCTTCAACAACCTCTGGTGCACACTTTTCACCGTTTTACCTGCTTTGTCAAAATTCACCGTAAACTCTTTGAAGTGCGGCGACTCAAAGATTGGTGCCTTGACTTCACTTATCTCAGATAGGAGTTGCATGGCATAGCGTGCCTTAACCATGATGGTTTTGCCTAGTTCTCTCAAGCCTTGAGGACCAAGTAAGGCCAGATATGCGGCAGAAGCTAGCGCGCATAAAGCCTCATTGGTGCAGATGTTTGAAGTTGCCCTCTCCCGTCTAATATGTTGCTCTCTTGTTTGCAAAGCCATGCAGAAACCATTCTTGCTTCCGTCTAACGTTGTTGTCATGCCGATGACACGACCAGGCATTTGACGAACCAGCTCCATCTCGCCGCGACAAGCAAACAAGCCCAGCAGTGGACCGCCGTAGTTCATGTGATTGCCTAAGGGTTGACCCTCACCAACCACAATGTCTGCTCCGTATTCGCCTGGTGGCTTCAAAACCCCCAACGAAATGGGGTCAACTCCCACAATGAACAAGGCGCCTTTGTAATGCGTAATTTCCGCGATTTCTTCAACCTGCGTCTCTATAGAGCCTAAATAAGAGGGATTTTCGACGTAAACCGCTGTTGTCTTTATTGAGCACTGATGCTTCAGTTCGTCTAGGCTAAGTAATCCAGTTTTTGGGTTGTAGCCAACTGATTTGATGCGTAATCCCAGTGGCTCAACATAAGTTTGAAGAGTCGCCAACCTTTCGGGATGAATAATCCTAGGCACCAACACCTCGTTACGGTTGTTTAGCCTCACAGCCATTCGCACGGCTTCACCTAAGCTAGAAGCCCAGTCATACATCGACGAGTTAGCCACGTCCATGGCGGTGATTTCGCATATCATGCTTTGGTACTCGAACATAGCCTGCAGCATGCCCTGTGACACTTCGGGTTGATAAGGCGTGTACGATGTCAGAAACTCTGTTCGCTGAACTATAGCGTCAACAACAGCTGGGACGTAGTGTGGCCAACAGCCAGCTCCCAGGAAAATAGACATGTCTAGACGGTTTCTATTTTCGGATAGAAGAGCTTCAACCTTTCGTCTCACTCCATGTTCAGGCTGGGGCTTGGGGAGATTTAGCCGTCGTTTTAGTCGAAACTTTTGGGGAACATCCGCGTACAATTCCTCAATGTCCCTGATGCCTATCTCTCGCATCATCTCTCGCCTCGTTTCAGGGACCGAGTTGGGAATGTAAGGGTGACTGGGCGACTTGACCAAGCCTATTGCACCTCAAGAGGATAGAAGATAATTCTTTGAGCCTTTCTTTAAGTTATTGCCTCATAGGCGTGTCTCAACCGGGTGGATGTGAGTTCACCCAACATTGCAGTCTGCTCAGTGGATAAATAATGGCTCACTGAAGAGTCGAAGAAAATGTTGGCTGAAGATGGAAACTCAGAGTCTTTGCCCCACAAGACGACGCAGACTGGCACCAACGGGAGGGCATAGATTTTCACAGAGTAGTCTCCATAATCAAGCCTAGTGGCGTCGAGCAACTCCGCAGCCTTGTACAGCGTCTGAGGCTCTGAACCAAAAACTCGCTCGATTTGTTGAACCGCACGTCTTTTAAAGGCGCTGTAGTACGCGCGACCGCCACGCAACTGTGCAAAAGAAATTAGTCGGGAGGTTTCAGACACTGCCTCTGCATCAGCGTATCCAGAAAGGAGGCAGTAGAGGCTTGCCTCTATTTCCGGAACCATTTTGTCCATTAATTCGTCGTGTATATGCCCGTCTTCGAGGGACAGGCTAAATCTCAAAAACTTCAGAACTGAGAGGTCAGGGAAGCCGAGGCGTCCTCTCAATGTTAGGATTTTTTGTCGGTTTTTTTCCCAGTTCCAGATCGTTTTGTACATAAGCAGAGTCAACTGAACTTAGTTTTGGCTTGGGTTATTTAAGGTGTGATGGTTACCTTTAAAGGAAGGTTTAGTCATAAACGTGAGGAAAGTCGGAGTCTAAAACCAATGAAGGAAGAGTATGAGAAGTTGTTGAAGAGGGCTCATTCGCAGCTTCCACGGGAGGTGTTTGAGCACAAGCGGTTCGAGATTCCTAGGGTTCGCAGCGGCACGATTGGGATGCGCACTTACATTGTTAATTATAAGGATGTTGTTGATGTGTTGAATCGTGACCCGCAGCATTTGCTGAGATACTTGTCCAGAGAGATGGCTACGTCTGGAACTTTGGACGGGGTTAGAGCGATATTTCAGGGAAAGTTTAAGAGCGATGCTTTTGACCGCCTAATTCAACGTTATGTGGAAGAGTTTGTGACATGTCCTGTGTGTAAGGGTCCTGATACCAAGATTGTGAAGGAGAAGCGTTTCTCGTTTTTGCAGTGTGAGGCTTGTGGAGCTAAGTCGTCGATTAGAACCGTTTGACAGTTTTGTGTGGGTGCGCAGAGTTGGCCTAGCCCCTCTATTAGTATCTAAATATGAAGCTTTGTTTTTAGGTTGATAGCCAAAAACTATATTGTGTTCTTCGGACTTAAATGATACATAAGAATGCATAGAAGCAGGCAGTAGCTTTGACCGAGGTCTATGTTAACCTGCGCAAGTGTGGTCAATACATTGTGTTAGCCACGTGTGACTGTGAACTTTTGGGTAAGGTTCTACGAGATGGCAAAATCGTTTTTGACATCAAGGAAGAATTCTACAAGGGACACAGAGTTACTGTAGAAGAAGCCATTGAATTGTGTAAGCAGTCAACAATCGTCAACATGGTCGGCCAATGCATTGTAAAACGAGCGGTTAAGGAGGGACTGATTCACCCCGAAGCCATATTGAAAATTAACGGTGTGCCCCACGCCCAGATAGTCAAAATGTAGAATAAATGGTCAAGCTTTTGTCACCTGCATTTGGGAAATAAGCTGTCTCAAAGTCAATATAGATTGAAGTGTTCTTTTTGCTTTTCATGTCCAAAAAATTTCATTTCATAGGACAGGCGCTAAAAAATGCGAAGGTCGCGCTCTTCTCTCGAAAGTAAGTGTGGCATGTTCCATATTGCCACAGTGTTTGCAATCATTCTTTTATAGAACAAATTTTCAAAAGCTTTTAATGCTCATTTCATCCTATAACAATGAGAGGAAGGAGAAAAAATGAAAAATAGACATTCAGCTAAATACTCTACTGCTTCAGCAAGCATCATGTTGACTCTAATTCTGCTTTCGCTGGCAGGCACTTTTTTGCCAACTTCAAAAGCAGTCTTGGGAACAGAACCAGTAACAGGAGCCATTTGGACAACCGACCCGAATGGAGAACGGGTTAACGGAAACCTGTATACTAATGCAAAAAACGTTTACTTGGCTGGAGGACCGCACAAGAAAGGGGCTGCAGGCCTTCCCGATGGCACCTATTACTTCCAAGTTACAGATCCCCCAGGCAAAACACTGCTAAGCACCGATTGGCTTTCGGATAGGATGTTTGAAGTTAAGGACGGATACATATATCGCGCAAAACCTCCTGGAACACACAAGTGGAACCCTGACACGACCCGTGGCTATGGCATAGTGGTGCAGCTTTGGCCGTTCACGTCCACACCCAGTAAGGGCGGCGTGTACAAGGTTTGGGTAACTAAGGTTGAATATCACACTCCAGGTCAAGGAAGCTTCGGTTTCATTCCCTCGCTGTCAAAGACTGACAACTTCAAAGTAAAATTGGCTGAGGTTCCAAAATACTTCGAGCTTTGGGTTACGGATGGAATATCTAGACCGCCAGAAGTGGAATTCGACGTTAGCTACACTATTGATGGTGATGGAGACCCAAGTACTCGTGATCCAGTTGAGCCGTGGTCAACGGGACAACTAACCTGGAATCGACGCGAAGGCTTGTATGACGTCTTCCGTTACGAAACATCATTCCCCATGGGCTCCTACATCTATTGGCAGTTCTTCATCAAAAACAGCTTCACGTGGACATCAGAAATGTACGGACCAGAGCTGATAGCCCAAGCGGGCATGGTGAACAAGGAAACTCTGTTCATGATCAGTGGTCACAAATACAGCTATCCAGACAACACAGGGCTTGAAGGATGGAACATTACACTCTATGAAGACAGCGTGAAAATTGCGGAAACAACGACGGACCTTAACGGCTACTACGAGTTCATTGGACTAGGATTCGGCAATTACAACGTCTCCGAGACCACTAAGACCGAGGAGGGCTGGGCGCCTCACGGTCCAACTTACTACGAGTTCACTGTAGACGGCACCGACGGCGGTGACCGCACTTTTGACTTCTACAACTACAAAATGCTACGGATAACAGACACGAGCGACTCCAGAAACGAATTGTCATCGTTTGACCTCGTGTTCACGCCTTCGAGCGACGGACCAAATATGTACAAGCTATCTTCGACAAATCCTGGCTCGTTCTACTACAACGTGGAGAAGTACGGAACCCCCGGCACAGGCGTCAGAATAGAGGTTAGCCTGCCACCTGATCAAGAAAACGCTGCCTACGATTCGCCGAACTTCATACTGCACCACACATACATTGGGAGCACACCAGTTGTTGACGTTCACGTTTATGGAGGAATGCTGACATCTCCTATCAGTGGTCAATGGGTTCCAGACTGGTCAAAGGACGTAACCAGCCTATTCACCGTAACTCCGACTGCCGATGGAAAACACGTCACAGTTCAAGGGAATATGCCAAACACTGGGCAAGTCTTCGTAACCGTGCACATTGACTATCAGATTAGCGCTTCACTGACATTGGAGGAGGCTCTGTCGTTCAGCTGTTTCGAATACACTTTCGACACCGCAGTGTACTTTTCTGAGATTAAAGTACACTATACACTCCCAACAAGTGGGATCGGAATACATAGATAAGTTTCCCTTCACCTCTACCCCTTTTCCCCATTTTTTCAAGTTTTATCTTGAAGATAGTCTGATCGCGTGCATCCAAGTACATCAACTGGCATGATTTGCGCAAATTATAAATGTAGGTGCATGCATTATGGAAGATACTCAAAAACCTACAAAGGTGGAATGTCTTGCCCGAAAATGTCGCTTCTGGAATTCAAGGATTAGATGAACTGATAAGCGGTGGTTTCCCAGAAGGAAGAACCATACTAGTTGTCGGAGGACCCGGCACAGGGAAAACCATTTTTGCGGCTCAATTTCTTTACAAAGGAATCTATGAACAAAAAGAAAACGGAATCTTTGTCAGTTTAGACGAGAGTAAGGACCACTTCTACTCTGAAATGAAGCGATTTGGATGGGATTTCAAGAAGGCAGAGGATGAAAGGAAGTTTGTCTTCATAGATGCAACTAGAATGTCTCGAGTAGCTATGCTAAAAGAAAAACTATACAAGGAAGAAACTAAGAGTCTGCGCGGCAAGCAACTGTCGATCGAAAAGCTGGTGGAGGAGTTACAAACGAAAATCCAATTGATCAGTGCGAAAAGAATTGTAGTAGATACACTCGCAGCACTTTTTTATCGATTTACAGACCCCATCGAACGAAGAACTGCAGTTGTTGATCTGATTGAATCTCTGTCGGATTTACGTGCCACCACTATCATAACCACAGAATTGGGTCACCTCGGTCTAGAACGAAGCGCTTTAGAAGAAGAGTACTTGGTTCACGGGGTCATTATGATGCAAACTCTATTTTCCGGAGGAACCACGACAAGAGCCATACAAGTAGAAAAGATGAGAGGTGTGAAGGCCAATCCGAGCCTTGTGCCATACACAATAGATAAGGACGGAATCGAAGTCTTTCCGAAAATGGCATTATTTGGAGAAGGGTAGGAAACTCAGACTCTACCGCATCCCTCACGCCTATTTTTTGCAACGAACCTTCGCTAAAATTGCATTAACTTCTTCTGAAGGACGCATGATCGCTTCTAACGTTAATTTGAGGTGAAAGAATCAAGATTTTAAACATAAAAAAAGCAGGTCACACAGCCCTCAATCAGCTAATACACTTTTACCTCTGGATATACGACTACTCCCTTCTCAGTTATGTTGTAGACATGCAAGTCGTTGTCGATCCCGACCCCACGCATCTTCTGGACCTCGATCGCCCTGGTGATCACTTCACTTCCTCCACCCTCTGTCTTCTCACCTCTGACTAGGCGGTGGAGCTTGATGACACCGTCTGCCAGATACTCTTCGGGGACGAATTTCGAATCGGTCAAGCCGCCTGTTTTAATCTCCGTCGTAACCAGGCTTGTGCAATTAGTTTCATTAAGGCCTTTGAAGAGCTCAGAAATGTTTCGTCTCACGCTGAAATCGTCTCTAAACTGTATCTTAAAGCTAGTTATCGAGTCGACAACAAGCCTGCTTGCGTTGATCTCTTTCACCGCAGCTCTGATAGTCTCAACCAACTTTTCTGTAGAGAACTGGAAGGAGATGGAAGTTGTCATTGGAGAGAGACCATAGTCTTTAAGCAGGGCTTTGTAACGCTCCTCCCTTTCCGTGCTCAAAGGCGAAACATTAATGAATCTTACCTTATTCGTGCCTATCAAGGGAGTGAAATCTAGGCCTAGGGAAGTCATGTTCTTAAGAAAACGAGACGTTGTCTCCTCTAACATAACATATACGCCGTTCTCATGTAGTTTGGTTACGCCCTCATACAGAAACTGAGCGCATATAATGCTCTTCCCAGAGCCCGGACCGCCTGAGAGCAACACTACCCAACTCTTAGGAAAACCTCCCGTTACCAACTCGTCCAGTCCTGGTACACCAGTTGGCACTCTGGAACTCGTTTTTACCTCCTCCTTGCGAGCGCGCTATATTTGGCTTGCAAAAAGTATAAAAGACTTCTCGTCCGACGACGAATTGCCAGGCGCAATCAAACGAGGATGTTGAAGTAAGCTTCTAGGAATAGAATGTCCAATGGTTACCTGCCTATCAGCAATGTGTGCAGGTTGCAAGCACAAAGCCGTATATGCTCTCTCGGCATTGTCCCAAACGTTGCTCTTTTCTAGTTATCATATACACTTTTAGGATTTAGATGGATTTTGGAATATAACAATTGATGGTCGTACGCGTTTGATTTTTGCTTGTGTCAATTTATTCTTTCTGCACCACAAGCGTTACTTGTATCGAGCGAACCCTCGTTTGGATTTGCTCCTACTGGCTCTCATTTTTCCAGCCTCTCCTTTCTCAAAGGCAGTTCATTCTCTAAATATCTTTGATTATACATTTTCTTAACTTTGACGAATTTTTCCAAACCTTTCATAGTTTCTTTCTCATGGATGTTGATTTCACCTTCGAAAAGCCCTAAAATTGCATGAACTTCTTCTGAAGAATGCATGTAGGGATTCATCACCGCCAAAGTGGTGAAGCCTCTTGACCTTAAGTCTGGAATAAGTCCGGTCAACCACCTTCTAGTTGTAACAGCATGATGTTGCAGCAAGACGTCTGAAACAATTTCAATGCAGGCTCTTCTGTGAACATTTTTTGAAGAAGTGTCTAATCTGCGAAAAGCTGACATCAGGGCAATATCGATGTCAGTTAGGTTTTCAACGCCTTTTAGTTTAAATACATTGGGCAAGCTCTTGATCATCGTGTCCGCTCGAGGATTGCAGATGAAAAGGTAAAAGTCTGACTGAAACTCTTCCACTAGCGTCTTTACTCCGCTTGCCTCTATGGTAACATAGAATGTAGTTTGGCCCTCTTTCACTCCTGTTTCAAGAAATTTCTTAATCAACAGGTCTCGTTCATCGCATGAAGGTGAGGTCAATACAACCGCATAGTTTTCAGGTATTCCGCCATACAGGAGACTATCGAGATCTTTGCATCCTGTTGCAATGCGACCGGGAAGAACAACCTCTGATACACTAATTGTTATAGGCTCAGGTCCGCGGAATATTTGATGCCCAGTTTCGTCGATGCAAACAATCCTCGGCATTATCTTGAAAGTGCCTTTGTCAAATGACCTCAAGACAAATCCTATCTCTTCGGTCTTCAATGGGTCAAGCCGTTTTCCTTTCATGTCAAGATACGCATCTTCAACCTTGCAATAGTCAGGTTTGGCAACCAACTGAAAGCCTGTGGGAATGATTTCCTCTAGCTTAGCAAGTAGAACGGCTTCTTTTCCCACGTTTACAATCTGCATTTCTAGGTTGAAGTCTTCTCCAACTCTGATTTCTTTCACGTCTTGAACTAGTTTGGCTTGAATGTCTGCGCGTTCAAATCGTTGTAATCCCACAGCTCTCTCTTCACCAGGAGTCAACATAACGAAACTCGCTGTTGATGAAGTGACAGCTGGCAAATGCAAAACATTGCTCAATGACACCGCTAGATCTCGCTCTTCCTCCACCTTCTCAAGAAATTGCTGAATCTGCTCTGTTTTTTCGCGGTGCTTTGCTCTTACATAATGTTCTGCTGATGCTCGTAAGACTTTCTCAGCCATCGTGTAGTATACTGTCTTTTTTTCTGGATCTGTTTCCATTTTTGCATTGTCCACGTAGACGTAAGCATCGAAAAGGAGTTCCGTAGCCTTGGCATATTCAGAGGCAGTTTCAAAGCCTGCTTTGAGGTAGTGGTTTGCGGCGGCTTCCATGTGCTTCTTAGCGCTTGAATATTCTGTCTGTTCCCTGGTGATTTCAAATTCTGTTCCAGCTTCTAAAGCCTTACAGAAGCTGCTGTTGGCTAAAGCGAGCAGACTTGTGCGTTGATCAAGAGAATGTTCTTTGGCCTCTTTGAAGAGTTCTGCAGCCTCTCCGTACATGCCAGACGACGCATGTGCTTCCGCCATCAACATTTTTTGCCAAGCCTGACAGAGATAAATCAGTGGTTTAAGCTCTCTGCGGCTTTGCTCAGACCCACCTTTTAATATTTCATTAAACGTTTCAGCTGCTGACCCGTATCTTTCTGAGCTCGCCACGTGCTCGCCCTGACTATCAAGGTTTTTGGCTTCTTCGACGGCGATTCTTCCAAGACAATATGTCTGCCTTGTGTCCGAAGCCTTGATGAGCCTCTCAATTGCGTCTCTCTCATCTTCATTCTCAATTCTGCTCGATTGAACTCGAAGCGTCTCTTTCGCTTCTTTGAAGAGGGCACTTGCTTTTCGGAAGGCTTCTATCGACTCCATGCCACTTTCTCTTCTGCTCAAATCCTCTGCCTGCTCCAGAAATGCCCATGCAAGGAAGTTTGAAGACAGATAGCTCCACAACTTCGATTGGTTAAGAAGGTTGGCTGCCTCTTCATAGTGTTTCATTGCAGTAATGTACTCTTCATGTTTATGAGCAAACTTGGCTCTCTCGATTTCACTCCATGATTTCATGTAAAAAGCATAGTCCTGAAAAAACTCCACAAAATGCGGAATTCTTTGAGCAGCAGAATTATATTCTTCGAATGCCCTTTCGAATTTTTCTGCTGCTCTCTGGTGTTCACCTAGTTGATCTTGACTTTCTGCAATCTTCCAGTATGACTCTGCAACACGGCTTGATAGGTTAACTTCCTTGAATTTTTGAGCTGCATCTTCGTAAACCTCAATTGCTCTTGTCAGAACTTCTTTGTCCTCGATTAACAGATAAAGTTCGTTCAGTATCCCTCCAAACGTGTCCTCAAATCCTGCAACAGCAGCTATTTGAGATGGCACGGGACGAGACAAAATCCACTTTCTGCAGCGTGACACGCCGTCCTCCATATCCGAAACGGCGCCTTTAAGAAGAGCTATTTTCTTGGCTTTGTCTGTTTCTAATCTAGCCATCTCTACTTTTATTAATCCCTCATAGTTTTTCCCAACGCCAGGAAACCAATCATTGAACGGAAACGCTCTTTCCACAACATTGATGAATTCTTTTCTATGAATCAAAGCTTCTTCGAGTAGTCTCGTCTTTTCATCTCTTCCAGTTTCAAGATTAGAATAGAAATGTAGTGCCTTGCTTAAAGCGTGAAGATTAGAAAACATAGCGTCTGGGGAACCTGAACGAGTTGCGTGTTCTAAACCTTTACGTCCAATTTCCACTGTTTTTTCTAATTTGGCACGTTTTTCTTCAGAACTGGTTACGACGTCACGTGCTAGAGAAGAGTAGCTTTCAGCATAGAACAAGTAGGTTTCTGCGATGAAGAAATCTTGAGAGACTAATTGAAGATAGCGGATGGCATCTTCAGCGTATTTAATGACCTTTTCATATCCTTCTTTCTTCTTGTCAGGATCTCCTTCCTTCAGAATCACCCAATCAGTAACAAATGCAAGGACATAAGATGCAACACCTTTCAGGTAATTATCTCTTGCAATTGTTCCTTGTCTTAGCATCTCTTGAGCATAATCCACCGCAGATTCAACTTTCTCCGTAAAAAGAAGGCTACAGAAGGCGGCCGCCCAGTTTGACATAGCGCTGTAAAAAAGGTCGACAACTTCTTTGGAGAGCTCTACCGCTTTCTCTGAATAGCTCAAGCTTCTTCGCATAAGTTCATTTCTTTTCTCTTCTTCTTCACTAATGTAGGCGTACCAGCTTTGAAGACTCGCTGTGGAATAGGCGCGAAGGAGTTCACTCTTGTCCCCAAGCTTTAACAGAACTGCAATGGCTTTATCAGCACAGTCTATTCCTTCTTGAGCGATATTTCTCATTTCTCTCCAGTCAGAGGCAACATACAACCTCTCAAGGAGGCACAACAATAAGTCGTTACACATCTTTCCATAGCTTTTTTCTTCTCCCGCATTTTCGTACGCCTTTAGACTTTTATTTGCGAATAGATGACACTCATCAAGCATGGTTTTTTTCTCTGATGGGTTAGAGGTCAGCCAAGAGCGAACATATTCAGCCATGGCATAACACTGTGCACTTTTGCCCTGATTTTTCCAGCCGTCTTCTTTTTCGAAAAGTTTGGCAGCGCTTTGATAAGCTTCGACTGCCTGTTGCCTAATTCTCTTGAATTCTTCTAAGTCTCTGGTCTGGGTAGAAGCCCGACTACAACAAAAGCCTATTCTTTCCCAAGTCTCTGCGACAAATGAAGCATTTAGTGATTCGAAATGTAGCGCTTGTTCATAAGACTTTGCTGCTTCAAGCCAATCGTAATTCTTTTCTTGTTCCAGAGCTTTTTTCATTACGGCTCTCATTTCAAGGTCTGAAGACATTATGTATCCATTTTCAATGTGTTTTCTCGTAAGAAAAACTTTTGCTATTACATTTGAGCGTGTTCACTTGCTATTGTTACATAAAGCAGTTGCAGTACTTCATAGACAGCTTTAAGGTTCTTCACTTTAGGCAACACACAACAAAGCGAAGGATGATACGATCAAACAAAATAGTCCCAACAGAAAGGTTATGGCAGTGCTCGGTCCAAAGTTTTTTCGCTCTGTGTAGATGTTGTAAAATGAGTGGGAAAACCGCAGGTGAAAGGAACATTATGACGCCTAGCAAAGGAGCCTGCGGGAGATGTTGCCACCCTTTGTCGAAACGCTCAAATATTAAATGTGGCAGTTCGGCTTCTTAAGATATTTAAGTGAGACTTGTTGTTTCTCTTGTAGCGAATAACATTTGAGGTGGCTGTTTGGGCAAGAGGAAGGTCGTAAGCGAAGAAGTAATCCACGACATGGTACTACCAGTTGCCAACGACGTTTTGTGCGTAGCCGTGAAGCTGCTCGGCTTCGACAGAATCATGGTCAAGTGTCAAGACGGACACGAACGCCTCTGCAGGATTAGGGGCAAAATGAAGCGTCGGGTTTGGATACGTGAAGGCGACGTTGTATTGGTTTCTCCCTGGGACTTTCAAACCGACACCCGAGGCGACGTCATCTGGCGTTACACCAGGGGTCAGGCTGACTGGCTGAGAAAAAACGGTTACCTCAGCATCTAAAACGGGAGGCTGCAAGTGTCTTTTCGAAAGCGTGTGGACAAAAAACTCCTACGCAGGGAAAAGCGTTATGAAACCGAACGGCTGATGAGGGAAAAACGAAGCGAAGAATACGAGGTTTTAGAAGAAGTCTTCGACCGCTCCACCCTCATGAACATATATCATTTCTTAAACGAAGGACCCATCGACGAGATTCACGGTGCAGTGGCAGCGGGAAAAGAATCCAAACTCTACTGGGGAAAAGACAAGGATGGAAACGACCTTGCCATAAAAATCTTCCTGATGGTTTCAGCAGAGTTTAAGAAGGGTATGATTCCCTACATTGAAGGCGACAGACGATTCGCCAAAGTCAAGAAGGATACGCGCTCTCTTGTTTTCGCTTGGGCTCAGAAGGAGTTCACCAACCTCAAACAAGCCTACGCAGCTGGAGTAAAGGTGCCTAAGCCGATAGCTGTGAGACAAAACGTGTTAATAATGGAATTCATCGGCGAAAAAGGAGTCAGCGCTCCTTTGCTAAGAGAGGCTTACATAAAGAACCCTCAGGAAATTTATCAGCGGTTGCTGGTCAATCTCAAAAAGCTCTATCGCAAAGCAGGATTGGTGCACGCCGACCTGAGCGAATACAACGTGATGATATGGAAGAATAAGCCAATACTGTTCGATGTTTCTCAAGCGGTTTTGCGTGAGCACCCCATGGCGGACCAGTTTCTGCGCCGAGACCTCAACAACATAAATTATTATTTTAAAAGGCTCGGAGTAGAAGTCTATTCGGCTGAAGAAACATACAGGAGGATAACGAGTGGCTAGACCTAGCACCTTTGTTAGAATTCCTAAAGACCGCATAGGCGCGTTGATTGGTCCAGAGGGACGCGTAAAAGAACGCATCGAGAAGCAACTGGTCATAGAAATGGGCATAGACAGCGAGACCGGCGATGTCACCTTGACACTCGCGCCTAACGCAGAAGACCCTTCTGTTCTCTTCCGCGCAAAAGAAGTGGTCACAGCAATAGGAAGAGGCTTCGCGCCTGACAACGCCTTCCGATTGATTCAAGACGAAGACGCCTTGCTAGAAATAATCGATTTACGGGAGATTTTTGGAAGGTCACTGTCGGACCTTCAGCGCTTAAAGGGCAGAATCATTGGACAAGAGGGTAAAACGAGAAGAATAATCGAAGAGTTGACAGACGCTGACGTTTCAGTATATGGACACACGGTTTCTATTATCGCAGATGCCGACGAGATGGACATAGCCAGAGAAGCCATAAAAATGCTACTTCAAGGAAGACAACACAGCTCAGTTTATCGATTTCTCCACAGAAAAAGACGCGAACTAAAGAAAAAGAAACTCGAACTCTGGGAAAAGCCACCCGAAGAGCTAGAAAAATAGGAAAACACAAAATTGCATCACCCCATTATTATTTGGTGGGAGGAGCTTCGCCTTGGCTGAAACCTTTGAAGAAATCAGCGCCGCCGACTTTTTCTATCGCAACCGTGACATAGCGGGTTTCACCAACCCAGCTCGAGCCATCTTCTCTTCTATACGCGAACTAGTGGAAAACTCGTTAGACGCAGCCGACCGTCTTGCAATCCCGCGAATCAGAATAAGCATTATGGATGAGCGAACCGTAATCAATAACTTTAAAGAAATCTGTGAAGTGTTGAGGCAGGAACCTCAACGTTTTCTTGAATATTTGTCTGGAAAGACGTTGTCCAAGGCAAAGTTTGATGGGACAAAGGCTGTTTTTGAAAAAGAGTTAAAAAGCGAAACTCTTGAGCGACTCATCAATCGATATGCCGAGGACCTTGTAGAGTGCCCCGACATTTATGTCAGACTCTCTTATGAAGACGAAGAAAAATTGGAGAGCGAAATTGAAGGAGAAAAGAAGACTACAGAAGAAAAAACAGAAGAAGAAACCGAGACCTTCGAAACAGGCGTCTATAGACTGAGAATAGAAGACAACGGCGGAGGCGTGCCAGCCCGTCACATACCAGCCGCTTTCGGTCAAGTCTTGTTTGGTTCAAAGTATAAGTTAAGGCAGACACGTGGCACATTCGGTTTGGGCGGCACTATGGCACTTCTTTACGGGCAGATAACCACGCATAAGCCAGCTTATGTTGTCTCAAGCACAGGCAAGAGCAATATCTACACGTGTAAGTTA